>Ga0210040_10003349_pt1 | contig 21736 bp, 18 predicted proteins | sample CryGeyCG12114_NA_FD_185462 | JGI IMG/M metagenome (GOLD analysis project Ga0210040, IMG submission 185462) | Groundwater microbial communities from aquifer - Crystal Geyser CG19_WC_8/21/14_NA (SPAdes) (version 2) | ecosystem: Environmental > Aquatic > Deep subsurface > Groundwater | place: USA...
GTGAAACTTCCTGCGTACGCATTTTAATTTGCATTTTCCGCTCGAGTAAAAAAAATACAATGGTAATAAATATCAGCCTATTAGTGTTGAATACAAATTTAGCTAGCGTTGAAGAGCGCTAAAAAAGCTGTTATTAATATTAAAGGTGGAAAGAATAGATTTGTAATGGCACATGAAACGAAGTTGCCCCTCTTGGCTTCTTCCTCTTCCTGCCTTTGACGGGCAAGAAGACAATCCTGGGAGCACTGTCTGTCATCACAGATATCACAAATAGTGGCTTTTGGAGGATCGTAGAATTGTCTGCGCAAAACAATAAACACAATTTTCCTACCATTGCTGAAGCAAATAACAGTTCACTAGGTTAAGCAAAGAATTCTTAGGAAATTTGTTACCTTGCACGACGAGAATTATCGTAATAATCATACATGGAGACATATGGAGACGCTTGTTTAGCAACAGGATGGACTCTATGAGCAGAAATTGTTGGACACAGTTCTCTTTGTCCTTCCAAAGGGTCAAAATATACTACTACTTTAGTGCCTGAATCGTCAGTTTCAAAATGTTTGATCTGTCAAAAAAACCTCAGATTAAAATTATTGAATAAATAAGCTCACAGCTTCAGTAGTCATCCCAAATACTGAAAGAAATTCTGCTGCTTTATTTTACCTTGGGGTAATGCAATAAATTCTGAAGTCTCTCTTTATTCACTGCAAACCCAGATGGAACATTGACTTCCATAACCGCCATATTGGATTGGTTTTCCCCAGTGTACCGAGTACAGACCGAAAGATGCAATTGATTTGATGTGGATCTTCTATCTATTTGAGGATTAAGATTGAACAATGGCCATGCCCCAACAACTTCTAAGTTGTATCCCCACGATAACTGCAGAATACCGACACCCGAGCCTGTAGCTTCAACAGATACCCATCTAGTTTTACTTGGTAGCTGTAATAAAAATAATGAAGATATTAATTATGAGGCATGTGAGTCGGCGCGAGTATAGAATTTCAATCAGTTGTACTGTAGCAATATACTTACAGCGAATTCTTGCAATGTTATAGCATTTTCATTATTCAGTTGGAAACTGTGACTACCTCCTTCGTATGTAATGCTCACTTCCATATTTACAAATGGAGAAGATATGAGTTTACCGAATTCTGCTAACGCTGTTATTCCTACAATAGTATCTTGAGTGGAGATAAAACCCCCAAGCTCGTTACGCTGCTCCAACAGCCATCTTATAACAGGAATCGAATCACCTGAAAAGTAACATGAAGAAATGAAGGATCTACCGTAATGAATATTTAATTTTGTTTAACGTCAATGTATTCCCAATCTCCACTCACTGACTAAATTCTTTCTCGAGTAAGTTAATAGCGCATATGCAGTTGTCTCGACAGCCATTGGTTTAGGATTTTTAGTCCATGGATTCCTTTCATCAATTTTCGTCTTCCTTGGCTCCCAATGTTTCATTTGTCCATCAGCTGCAATAATACATAGACAGTCGCAATAAAACAAACAACCCATTTATGCACAGAAAAGCAATCAAAAATTCCCCGTACGAGAGCTAGTTGCAAGAGTTTCCAATAAATTGAAAGCCCCATCCTTCAATGGATGGTTAGCTAGATGCAGAACATATGTAACCAACGATACAGCATAGGGATCATCCAGTCCTTCTAATCCTCGAGACAAGTAATCCAAAGCAATGTTGATTGATGTAGAAAAGCGACCATTTGTTCGAATATCAGGATCAGCATTGGCTTCAACCAATGCTAAAGACACATAGGCTGTCAAAGCCAACCCTTCAGCAGATTCCCCAGGAAGGCTCGTATCAAAAAGTTTTCCTTTCGCAGGGAAACTTCCATTATTAGCTTGTTGAGACACTAACCACTCCATGGCTTCTTCAATAATACCTTTAAAAATTATTAAAATACAATGAAATTCCCATTATAATTTGCATAGACTTGTCGTACTTGTACATAAAGTTGAATTAAGGCATAGTGATCGCCACCCGCCACCTCGGCTCACAATGCTAACTCCTAGCGCTGGCGATCATACTGGCTTAATCCAAAATCCAAACAAAAAATCGTATTCATATTCATACAAAATTCCTTACTTTTTTCGATGAAAATATGCGCCTTAGCTGCAATAAAAGCTCGAACCACAAATGCAGTCAACCAGGTAGATCCACTTGAATCTGCGCTTCCGAAAGCTGAAAATGAGCCATCATCATGTCTGTATGAAAGTTCCCGTTGATACCCCGCTTCCAAAAATTTGATTGCCTTCTGTCTTATGGGCTCATTCAAGCGACGGATGGACTACATTCAATAAAAGTTGCTAATTAAGGATATACGTGCATAAAATTTTAGTTTACTAACATAAATTTGTTCCCCGATGGGTAGCTGCATTGTTGAAAAAAAGGGAATGCAGAAAAAAACAATGAAAAAGACAAAAAACATTACTGGAGGTGCCGGGCATCGATCCCGGTACCTTGCACATGCAAAGCGCACGCTCTACCAAGTGAGCTACACCCCCTATTGAAAACCACTTTGGTTTCACCTACACATGTTACAAGCACTGCACACAGCATGCAGAAACTCGCAGTAGTAGATTCCCCATTTCACAGTCTACCTACACTTTCTTTAATAGGCGTTGTTTATTGACAAACAATATACAGTATGACTAACTTACAATGCATACACTTTTGTATTGAATTTCATACAAGTTGAAACTAAACATTTTAATGAATGCGAACAATATAATAGTTCTAGCTGGGTTAATTACACAGATTGACTACAGACAGAACTTTGATTTCAGACAGCCATAGAATCAATCAATGTTTATATGATATTTAGACGTATCTATTGATCATGCAATAATTCTTTCAGGAAATCCCTTACCCAACAAACATGGATTATTTAAGTTTGTTAAAAAATGGATTTACCTGTAAATACTCCAAAATGACAATGTCTGGAACAAAATTGATCATATTTTGCTCTCCACATCCTACAGGCATTTCTGTATGAAAATGAGTAAAGTTAATAACAGGAAAAAATGCTTACTTACCAATCAATGCAAATGGATTAGATGGTTCGCTAAATAGTGAACTACTGAAATTAAAGGACATACCCAAAAGTTTATCCAAATTGTTTACAGTTGGACCTAAGATATCAGATATGACAGTGACTTTAATGAAATCCGAATCCGCTACTCTTTTGTTGGGAAAATGAGCTGTCATATTCACTTGGTGAGAATTTCCCGACCTCAAATCCAATAGAGTAGCTTTGTTCAACTTTTGCGTTTGCCCAGGAGGATTCACTCTCAAAGGTCTAGTTACAGCGTCTCCGGCAACTCGTGAAACTGCTTTTACTTTCAAGTCAACTAAACCTAGTTTAGTTGGGGTGATTAGAAACATGACGGAACCCACAGAGTTGGCTGCCACTGTTACTTTTTCTGATTTGTACAGCTCCAATTCTAGTACAATCAGCAAATATTGACATTTAGTCGATGCGTAGTAATAATCCATACAGAAATATCATTAGTGTGTGGCTCTATATATACTCAAGTTTACAATTACCAACAAACTCTGAAAAAATTAAATGCTCATGATATTTTGCTTACTCTGTTCAATCTCATTTTCATCCTGGGTGAACAAAAACTCATTTCCAGAATTATCTAAAGTCACATCAGCAGTCACTTCCCTTTTCATGTAATTATGAACTAAAACTTGAACACCCAGTGCTTCTCCTTTCACAACAGCATATGGTAAGTTCAATGAAATGAAAAATGGTCTAAAAACTCTCATTTTCATAGGTGAATCCAAAACACCAAGTCCATAAACGGGATCCAAAGAAAATCCAGAAATCACCCATGATGTGATAGTGTCTGGTACCGTTTTTGTCAGCAATGATCGGCCATCATATCTAAAATATCATAATTTATCATTATATACGCATAATAATATAAACTGAGGACGCATACGAATGACAAAAGCATGAAAAAAGACAGTGAAACAAGGAAAATATTTTTCTAACTAACTAACCAACTAACTACCATGCATACGTTTACATTCATAATGAAAATAATACAGCCCAGATGTAATATTTATAGCGACAACAAATACCCAGTGGTAGTGTTGTCAAAGACCCAAGTGGATCCTGGCATCTGATTTACGTTGCTAAGAAAAATGGTGTGCACAGAAAGCCTTGAGCTAGGATTTCGAGAGAATGCATAACGCCCTGCATTGGGTCCCCTGGTTCCACCAGTGTATGGAATCGCAGGTCCGATGTCGGGTCGCAGGGTTGATGGGTATTTTGCAATATCCGAAGTGATTCGGCGAAATGGTCTTTTTGTAGTGAATGCGCTATAATCAAAGCGTCCTAGACACAACAATAAGAGCCAGAATAAAGGTGATGAAAAAAGCAGAATCTCATTCGGTTTGGCTAAAAAAGGGATTCATATTCTAAGCTTACACTTCTGCCTTCTATCAAGACTATTTTCATATGGAAATTTCATTGTATATAATTTGTTGGCATAAAATTGTTGATTGTGTTATAGCATGACATTTTGTATGAGTAAGCCTAGAAATAATAAATTTTAATACAATCACAATCTACTGGAGCACAAAGAAACCAAGCAAATAATTAAGTAAGCATTACAAGATTATTTATAAAGGTTTTAGATCTACCGATTATCTATAGAGAGACAAAGAGTTAGCCAAGTTTTTTTAAAGTCAAGTGTGTGCAGTTGTTTAAGCAAATGGAGTGACAAAATATAAATGGTCATTATGTAAATGTCTGTTTACCCAGCAGTGACTGTGTCCCATAAGAATGTCTCGGGGAAAAATTTTCGTACTCTGGGTGAACTATGGTCTTCATGTTTTGAGTCTGTAACATCAGCCTCTGCTAACGGGTTAGTGTCAAAATCATCCAGGAAGTTTGCACGGTAGAACACTAGTAGTGGTACATGTATTATTACAGTTTGTTATTAGCAAACCCAACCACATTATTCCTTTAACCTTAACCTTGTATAAATTACGAGTTTACGTACAAAATTAATAAAGCGCACAATCATCCATTTCATTGCATAATTTAACCCCAATAAATAAGTTAGACAATTGTTTAGCATGCGAGAAACTAAACAATACAGATAACATGAATTAATTTTGCTGTGTTGTATTGCAAATTGCAACGCATGTAAACTATTTTTGTAAACATTTTGAGCAAAACTTAAACTGCTTGTGTTTATGGTATTCTGAGAACAAATGATTTAATTCTGTACTTTCCTACATACTTCGATAGTTTGTCGTATGGATTAAAAAACTATGCATTCCTCCGTGAAGACAGCGTCTGAATAGCTGTGTATTATTTAAATGCAGCAAAAATAGTCGTTTTACTTACCGGCAGGTGGCTGCTGCTGCACTAATCCATTGGTTAAAATTACAACTCCAGAATCCTAAATACAATCATAACCCACATTACTAAACCATCTACCCATAAAGACAATAAAAAATTCCAACTGAAACTAAACTCACTTTAAAAACTTTGGAAGCAGTAGTAGAACCCAATGGATTAAAAGTGGGTATAAAATCCGCAGCACTTTCAATCATCCCAGTGTTCCCAGAACTCCATGACATAAGTTCAACTTCTAAAGATTTCGAGTCAATATCTTTATCCTCTTTCAACAACAACACAGACTGATCAATGCCCCTAAGTCCAACCAAAGAATTTGGCCTGGAACTCACAACAATGTCCACTTCATCTCCAGGTTCAGCATCCGTTTTGGACATAGTCACATTCAAGTAGTTGTTTAGAAATCCAGACACTTTAAAATGCACTGAATCCGCCACAACTTCCCCATCGTGGATCACGTAGACCAACAATGTAGCTTGTGGGGAAGCATTTGGTGGGAGCAAAATTCTAAAACTAAGCTTGTCCTGGGCATTTTGGAGCTCCAGTTTTCTCGATAATAGCAAATCTCCGCGTCCAATTAGATCATAACTGAGTTTTGAAAACCTTCTGGTAGCTGCCACTTCTATTTCTACTTCCCCATTTACCTGAAAATAGCAGAATCATCATGCACAATATAACTTGAATGCTACTTCCTCAACTTAATCATCAAAATCTTCACTGGCACTTCACATACCTTGGGATCATCAGTATTTAAAGACACTTCTATGTACGTATTGCTTTTGGATAGTGCCCGTTGCACAGTAGGGAACCATTCAGTCAAATCTTTATATGTGGCTTCCAGGCCCAAAATTACAATGCTGTCATTACTAGGAGGTCGTAAGATTACCGTCACAAGCCCATTAGGTGGGACACTGTATGTCATAGTCTCATACTCATCATGATTGTACGAGTAGCCATATTTGACTTGAAGAGCTGCTGGATTAGGATCTGACACTGGAACATCATCTTGCCGAGCCACTTTGATTGTAAACTGGTATGGAAGGCCTGGCTTGAATGCATCTGACCCTTTGATGAACTCTAATTTGTAGTCATGTTTATGGAGAGTGATAGATGTGGTCGCATTTTGTTGACGAGATGTGAGTCTTTCGGTCACCATTGCTTCGATTTGGATTAGCCTTTGGTAATCATCTGTGAGTCTGGAAGTAGAAATTGTAGGTGTTGTGAAAAAGTGAGATCTAGCATCTATAGCATACAATGACGAGCAAATAAAAAAGGTGACGTTGGATTACTATTTACTAACGACCATTCGAAAGTGCAAATTAATATATGTCCATTGGGTTCGTTTCAGAAAGTAATGTTTTTAACTCAATCTGTTTTTTGCATTCTGTTTTTATAGCAATCAATGAATAGGAAGCAAAATGGTAAGACTAGATATGAATATTTTCTGTGGATAGATTTAATGATGAGCCTTAAACGGCGAGTTTTATTTTCAACTGTAGGTGAACGAGCATAAGATTTTTTCTTACTGTAATTCTTTGGCCAACTCAAATTCAACATCAGCTACGCCATCAATTCGTACTGTCTTTCGAGCCGTCCCAGTGTACACAGGTTGAATGTAGGAGGAGTGAATTGTGGGGTAAGCTGCAACAACTAGTTCTCCTTTTACAGGTTTCCCATACACGTACCTGTGTAAAAAATAATCGAATGAATAAGAGTGTTAAAATGTTTCGATAATACAAACTAACGTATCTGACGCTGCACTGTGTGCGTACAATGCACTTTAAAAACAAAGAACGAATGAACCTGATATGGCGTATAAACAGTCCCAGCAAAGAACTAAATAATGAGTTTACTCATTTCATTTGCATACACTTTTGGAGACAAGGAAACAACATTTGCAACATTGTGAAGGAAAATCGCACTATTGCAAAATTTTGGCACTTTCACTATATAGCATTGAAGACTTACGTGGATCGCACTCGAACAACAATTTTGGAATTATTGAAGGTTCCGTATTTAGGGACCTCAATATCCACATTGAATTTCGGAAGTACATATTTGGCTATGGTAAACTTTTGATGCTCCTTTTGGTTCTTGTAGCTCACTTCGATTTTCCAATCTCCCAGATTTGGTTCAGAACTTAATCCTAGTTCGGAGGAAAACAAACCTCTTTGTGCTACTGCATTTTTCCATTGCTTCACAATGTTTTTTTTGCTGTCTTTGATCACAATATCAATTGGCCCTGGTCCTTTTGGGCGTAGGGAACGGTCCAACAGTAACACTCTGAATTTCAATGTTTCCCCTGTAAGAAAAGATTTCATTTCAAACCTATAGTTTATGCATAAGATATTGAGCAAGTATTAGATTAGTTACGAATTTATATTCGTTCTGCATCCCATATTATTTCATAAGTAAGAGGATGGGAAAATTTGATGCAGAAGAATGAATAAGCGTTTTAAGGTCTGCTTCTCGCAAACATAAATTCTTCAAAAATGCCAAGCAAAATATTTCTATTGGCTTAAATAACTACATAAAACCCAATAAATGTTCATAAATTGAAAAAAAACTCAAAGTAATTGCACGAAGAAAAAATTTAGTTCCACATTAAAATATCATTAAAACTGTAAATTTCAACCAATTTGTCAAATTCAATTACCTGGTTTGTACAAAGGCTTATCAGTCTGAATAATTAAAGAGGCACTTTTGGGACTGTATGTTAGCTCCGTAGTATTCTCAAAATCCAGACCTCCAGACCCCCTCACAGTGAGGTTGTAGGTTCCTCCATCTATTAAATCCCCTACCTGTGCAAAAATGAAATAAAAATTAAAATATGTTAACTAAGAGAATCAATTTGGCTAAATACAGGTTATTTACATTCTCCTCTAGCTCTAAAGTTATCATAATGGACCATTTACATCATCCATCATGTCAGCCATGTTTACAACTGATAAGACAAAACTAATTAAAAGCTTAAGTATGTCGCACAGCATAATTGTGAATGTCATTAGTAGCTCTGGTAATCCCGATGCATAAATCATGCAGTCATTAGAATCTTTGCCGAAAATCAGTTCAACAACAGCAGTGATACATGAATATTAAAAGTCCCATTCTTTTGTTAACCTGATTGGCCATAGGCATTTTAAACCGTAGTATAACTTGCTATCTATCTGTCTGTTCAACACAATAGTGTCGGAAATGCATTTTTTATTGCCAATCATAGAATGTTATCCCAAACAGAATCTAACAATGGAAATCAAGGTTAGGTTATTGCACTAATACTAACCAACAGTACCATTACACACCTGTAAACCAATGAGTTGACTGGAGCCAGGTTGAATCACACTTTGTTGAGTCGATGATGAAGATCCCCCAGAACTATGTGTAGCTTTTATTGAGACTACAACAGTTGTCGGCGCCAATGCATCTACTCGAACTCCGACATTGTATAGCAAATTCGGTCGGATTGTACGGGGAGCTACCACTGTGTAGAATCTGTACAAAAAATCATGTTTGGTAATGTTTGTAAAGCATCATTAAGCATATATTTTATGGTCAGCAAATTATTGTGTCAGATACATTTTTTTCATTTTTTATATGACTGCTTGTTTCGTGTTGAATAACTCTGGCGTCATAAGCAATCAAGATTTAATTAGTACTTTTTGAAACAAATGTCTTGATTTCAAATGATTTTTAGATAGCAGGCAAGGTGGCTTACAAACTAAACGTTAGCTACTGCTATACGTACCACGCCTAATCCTTGTGGGTTGAAGTTCTCAACTCATGACAACTTAAGGTCAAGCGATGCATGAATTTAAGTGAGCAACTAAACCAATGCTCCTGTGTTTTTTTCCTTTAAATGATTTCTAATGACTTGTGGTGAAATAATCGTGAAAAACCAACACAATGTAATAATCCTATTTAGCATTTCAACGGACTTCTGATTGTCGTAATAATCAAAAGTGTAAACACGTAACAAAGGAATTAGAAATTGTGCCATGTTTTTGACATACTTTGACTAACAAAAAAGTGCAAATTGATGACATGCCTACAACTTGAGTAGAAATCATTTGTGCACCGTATTCCGCCAATCATTTCCTTTCTTACGATCTAACAAACTAACTTACTAGTGGAACAGTATTCTGCATGCTCTTTTTTCACACTTAGTCGAATTAATACCTTCAAAAAGTTCTAACGCTTGCGATAAACATTATTTACATATTTTGTCACACATTTCCATCAATCTGTAAATCCACTACGGATCCGTAACTAAACTACTAATATTAGCCTCTCCTGTGTTCTATAAATGTCCATTCAAATTTACACTGTCCCTTTAGCCCCACATTTACATTTGTATCCATATGACAAACTAGCAGTGCAAGAAAAACATTAAATAGTCATCATCATGATGACCAAACAATGAAATTCGCAAACCATGTGGTTCGAAAACTAGAATAACTTTCAGCCCACACGATAAACTGAATGATTACATACAAAAACTTTTAGCCATCTCCCTATTTGAGCATATGGACAAATCGTTTGGCCACAATCACTCACTATATGGGATGAAGTCATCCACCCACATAAAATTGAAAACTTGAAACCATTTTGCAATCACAATACACTAAATTGCATACACCGTGGGTCAGGTATTGCATATGCCATCTAACTAACTAACTAACTAACCAACTCTAGAATCTGACTCGCCTCATCCCAAAATGTCTCTTTTTTGCTAAAAAAATAACCAGCACGCCACTATCATTATTCACGCACAAGCACAACTTTTTACAGTTACTTTCCGAATATCATCAAGGATGACAAAAAAAGGCACTGTTTTTTGTACTTACCCCGTTTGTGCACGGATCCAGGGAAGAAATAAGAATATAACCCAACACAGGTGCTCTCTTCGTATTGACATAATGACAACGATCACACAAGATTTTGTCACAATCAAAGAGCACTAAAAGTCAGTTACAGTTTTGTTGTCTTCACTTTGTAAGACTATTATTCCGATCACACACAATAAAAACGAACTAAATATAGTCAATAATAATAATAGCAGAATTGCAGTAATACTTTGTTTAATGTCAGTTTACGTTAGTTAGTTTAGTTAACTAACTAACTAACCTGCAGACTGGCGAAACAAAAGACGATAACAGAAATCACTTGTCACGTTTTGTTTTTCAAACTAACACTGTTTTCTATGTGTTTACTAACTAAAATACATAGGCACTATATGGATGGCGGATGACAGGTATAAATGTAGTGATGTTGATCGAATCCACCTTTTCGTTTGCTTGCTCGCTTTTGTACTGCTACCTGCTGATCCAAACAAAATTCATACAGTTAGTTTAGTTAGGTTAGTTTTTAGTGTACATTGCATTGTTAGTTGTGTACAAGTTAATGCTATTAGATTAGTTCGTATTTCGTTTCAGTGCCATTACTCGCACATTCCATGGATTTTAGATTCCATTGGTCCAATTCTACAAAAATGTAGTCTACAAAAAGGGTTCAAAAATTATGAACCTTTGGTAGGTATAGGTAGGTATGTAAATAGGGCGTGTATTGCTTTTTGGCGGTTTTAATCTCTTCTAGGTAAATGTATGTGTTTTGCTTATTGTTAGGAATATAGAGCGGCCATATTTGTTAGTTAGTTAGTTAGTACTATGTGGAGTGAGTGGAGTATGCTTTGAAAAGCTAACAAAATAGATTTGCTATGCATTAAAAGTATATTAGGATGAATGTGCTGAAAGGGCGAGCAGGAAAAATGTAATGTTCTTCTTAATTGTCTGTGTATTTAATAGACTGGTGCATCTTGTTTTCAATTTGTGTAGAGTGCAGTGCAGTTTTGCATGTGAGTGATTGGAAGGACTTTAAATTGCTCTAATATAACTGACCCCGGTTTAATGACATGTTTTTGTGTTGTTGGGTTAGTTAGTTAGTTAGTTAGTTGGGGAGTGAATACACATTTTGCATACAAAGTGGGAGTAGGACGAAGAGAATATGATGCAAGCAAATGTTCAATCTGCATGATTTAACAGTGTGCAAAAAAATGCATCGCACAGATTTAAAATTCTCTTACACAGTTAATCAAAGCAAATTTGATTTATTAGCTGTTATGAAGCTTCATTAGTGCAGTTCATTAGATTATAAAATGCCATTATATTCTCTATGAAATCATGCATTCATTCATGCTGGCAAGCGTTAAAAATTGCTAAAACTAAAGCTGATGTATTACACTCATCTATATTACTAAAATCTAGTGACTAACTAACTAACTAACCCAAGCACATAACTTACTCAGGTAATAATAAAAATAATAATTGACAAACCGCTTTCACAAAAAAACTAAGTAAGTAACCAACCCTTTCCCAGAATTAGAACATGTATTTTGAATTTAACTTAACCCATATACGGGAAACCCACAAATAAACCCAAAAGAAAAACAAAATGAACCGCAACAGACATTAACACTCTCAAAATAATCCTAGCCTTAAGTTCTTATTATTTTAATCCTAACCAACATTCTTTCTTACCTTCGTTATTTATTTAGATCCCTTACAATTTTTCCGCGCGGTAAACTACACTTACACTTACGAACCCTTATCGTTTCCAAACTATTGCACTTGACCGTGTAAAAACTCACTCAACAACCTCCGTATTCCAATAACTAATATTATTCACCTCTCATTCTAATAAGTTCGATGAGGAGAAACGGCACAATCCTCAAAGTGCCATGAACCAGACGCACTGTATAATACCAAACGATGCAAACTAAGGAATTATTCAAAACATCAGCGCACAATGGAAAAAACAACGGTTCGAAGACATTTTGGAATACTACTAAACTCGGTTGGTGCATCAGTGTGTGCCCACGGGCTAAAAAAGAAGTGTGTTGTCTCTTCACCTCTTCTCACAACAACTGGGATATACGTTAAAAGATTATTGTACGCGAGTCAGTACCAAGTAGTAACTGCTAGCTGATGTTGCTCGTCCTGACTAACTAACTAACTATGATCCTTTGTGATCATCACTCGGGTTTCTTCCCTATGCAACTAACTTACCTGCATACTTGCGATCTTAACTAAACCAACGAACGAACGAAGTGAGTTGGAATCTTTTTTACATCTTCTTTCTTACGTACTCCCTCCTGATTTTATCATACCCCACACCTGTGTCAGTTTGTAGTTACAATTTTCGTATCAAGTGCTATGTGAAATGTATACTTGTTGGGTCCAACGTAGCGGTCTTAATTTGGATTTTCCATTAGATTTCAGCTGATATGATTCACCCTACCTTTATGAAGAAAAGTTGCTCATTTTTACTTCAGCTGAGCTAAAGAAGTTTAGCAGTTATGGGCAATTTTTTTCCATTAGTTTTGAAAAAAGGGTTTAAGAATGGATTTGTTTCTTAACTTGGTTAGCAGCCAGAGCTAACCAAAGCCAATAAGGTCTGGCACATTAAGTCTAGCTTTAAATAGTCGCATTGCATGCATGAGATACAGAATCCCATGGCACACATTAAGATTGCAGGTAGCAGCATCATCACTACCTAATCTCATCTGGTGTGTTTAAGTCCAAAAAGTGGGTATAAGGTGGCAAGTTGCTTTTAGTTGGTTAGTTAGTTGGTTAAACTGCATTTTTAAAGGAATCCTCAAGTTCTATATTCCTGAAATGCATGCATGCTGACATCTTCAAAAGATTAGTTAAACTTTAATGGTCCCCGACAGTTGTAATTATTGTCAAGATATCGTGAGGTAGTCTATTAAGCTATCTTCCTTTCGTTTTACTTCTTCTCCACCTCAATTCATGGACATGAATTTCTTGAAATCTACATAGTAAGGTTTGAGAATTAGCATCAGTTTACGTTGTTGCACTTCTCATTGTCAGGGAATGTATATTTTATTAGTGTATAAACAAAACGTTCAATGGCATCTTACAACAACATATTTAGACCCCAACAGAGCTTATAGAAGCGAAACGTGGTGTGAAAATGTGTACACAGTTGACACTTGCAATACAACATGACCTTGTTTAATTTAACCTAAAGCAAGATTTACGTGTCACAACACAGCCATTCATTTACCTAATGTTTAACAAGTTAGTAAAATATTTGGTGCAGAAAACAATTGGGAAAACGGCGAAATAAAATTTAAGAGAAAGCTGAGAAACTTTGGGGAAAAGAAATTGAAATTTACTATCTGCTAATGAGACATGTTGGAAATATTTTACTAACTGAAGTAAGCAATAAAACTGTTAGCTATTTAGTTATAGGTCAATATGCATCTTGAAATTTTTGTAAACAAATATAACAAACTATAACTATACCTATCAGAGTTGGTTACAATGAAACCGTGAGATTGGGCTCTTAGCCCTACAAAAAACTGAGAGCGTAATAAAATGACTTTTCTCAAACACTATTACTTTAAATGATTTGAGATGCAAGCGGATTTAACTAACAAACTAACAAGGAAATTAAACTTTTCTTCTTATTCTGTACAGTATCATGATTTCACGCTGCAAAAGGAGATAACTAACTATAACTACTCCCTTCCCTTTTATCAATTTACTAGGACGACTGTGTTTCTCCGTTTTTTCTGCAGAATAGTTTACTGTTATAATGACGACGACGCTCAGTCAGTCTATAACTGTCACTTTGTTTTGCACAATATTTTTTGTACTTGCTCTAAGATGTACAGTAAAGCTCGGCATTTTTCATACGGAGCAAAGCATTGGATTTTCTGCCTTGTTTAACTAACTAACCAACCCAATGAAAAGTATATGTGCATGATTTTTATTGTCGCCCAAACTGACTACGAAAAAGTCACATTTCTTCCCAACTTAATGCACAACTCATGTAACAATAGGTCGGACTAAAATTTTAAGGCGACCTAGTTATCCCAGATATGCAAAAGAACTAAACCACATGATGAAGGCCAAAAAAAAATTATAAAATGTTCTCAAGTATTATGATGAGTATACAGATAGGAAGTTGGGACAAGTAAGTACTTTTAGTAAACACAGTTTGTATGTACTACAATGGGATATAAAAAAAAAACGTTTTGTTCCTCCCTCCTGCACTCCAATTCTCTCTCAAGGAGACAAAATTTCTTGTGACTAAGAAAATGAAGAAGATAAAATTGGGTGTCGACATGTCATCTCTCACTTAACTGTCATATTGTCTCCTCGATAGATGCATTGCATATGCAAACCGAAACTGGGACCTACCGTACGCATAATGATTCCATTAGTAGTGCGTGATGAGGATAAAACGTAAATGTGTGGTAATAATATTTAGTTGACAACTGACAATGCAAGTTAGTTAGTTAGAAAGGTTAAAAAATCTACACCATTTCACCACAGGTACGTAACTATTTGATATTCCATCTTGCGTTTGACAATGTGCTCACAAATCTGCTTAACTAAATCTTAGTTTTTGCGGTCTAATTCCCTGTCAGTCACTTTGAACAATTAATTTTGTGACGTACGTGAGGCATAAACATATACAGACACAGTTTTAAATTTTACCCAATTTATCAACATGTCGTCCAATTTATCACACACTCGTACTATCACTAATGCATTTGTATAAGAAATTCCAAAAAAAATAGGAGAGAATGTATCCAATTGTTGTGAATAGGTTTTTTTCTTAGCTGCAAATTAAATGTTTACTGCATTCACTTAAAAACGCTTTCATTTTTTTCCAATTTCTTTGGCGGACACTATAAAAACAATGTTCAGCATGGTTCTGTTTAGAATTTACAGTCATTATACAGTAACATTGCTAGTTACAACCATTTTATGTTTTCTTTACTATTTTTACTATCATATACCTCGCTCTCAGTCAGTCAGTTTAGTTTCAGCAAGTCCTAATTTTCCCTGATCTCATATTTTCCTTTCTATTCAGTCAGTTAGTTAGTAGGGTGACTAGATTGTCGTTGCAATGCACTCGTCTTAAAAGGACAGGAAGCTCTGTTCATCAACCGTGAACTGTGCGAATTCTCTCATGAGGAACTTTTCTTTGTATAAATGCACCCACCAATACTAACTAACTAGCTACTAATGCATCTTTTAATATTATTTTTGTAAGATGTATATGTAGGCCACGATATTTACCACACTGATAGATTATTTAAGCTGGTTGGTTAATTAGTTTGTATTTGTAATGAATCCAATTCTCAATGCAATGTAATTTTGGTGCACTAACTAAAACGAAATCCTATTCCAAGTCAGAAAAGCGAGTTCATTTCAATTTTACACTTAGTTGCTTTAAAAGTATACATGAATGTTGTTTCTCACTTCAAAACAGCTCATGTTGTTTATGCATTAGCATAGTAAATAGTTATAGGGAGAAAAAAATGAAATTCACTCCATTTTTAAATCAACCCGAGATTGCAATCTTGACTGGCTAGATTTTTTTCCCTACGATATGATGAGTTATGTTTTGAATTGAATTCTATAAACCTTTGGACCAGTGAAAAACCTTGAGATTCACCTTCAGTATTCATACAGATTATACACTCATGTAATGAGGTAGACACCCACAGATTGAGAAGCACTCTACACACACTATGCTCTCACGACCACAATAGTTATGCTTCTTCTATTTAAGGAAATGTAAATGTAAACCTCATACTTGAAAAATTTTTACGTGGGTTTTCTTCTTTCATCGGTCACTCCTGCATTATTGTTAGCAAACTGTATACATGTACAAAAAAAGTAAAGTGTGTACCTTGTAAACTGCCCTTGTGTCAATATTCTTTTACTTTCAATACGTCTATAGAGTGCACAAAGTATTAAATGTTTGTGTATAGTGTAGTTTGCCTGCATTGTTTGTCAGTATAGATAGGTACAAGCAATGCCATCAAGCGGCAGTAATGTAGAAAAGCGTTTTAGAGTATTGTGATTGTCGCATTTGTTATGTTTTCGTTCAAGTTAAGGTGTTTTTGGAGTTGCCAAATATGATGCATAAAACTACAAGCAAAAGTATATTAAATGATGCTTAGTTCCTTTGGTCCTACATAATTGGGATTATGGAACGAAGGAAATGTGATTGAAAATCAATCAAGCAAGAGTAATTGTCAAAGGTTTTATATATGAGTTATGAATCGGTATGGTTAGTACTACCCAATTTTTAAAAATTAGTAGTCAAATTTCTCTTAGGATTTAGTTAGTTTGTTAAATGTGGTCGACATGAAATTATATTAGTTTTCTTGGTGGGTGTGAAAGTATTTTAAAGTGGGGCGAAAACATATTTAAAAAAAATTTAATCATGTTGATGTCAATGGTAAGTGTTTTGTCAGTCATGCGGGCAATGAACGAATTTAACAGTTTAGCACCAGCCAAAATATCGTCTGTTGCTGAAGGAGACGAAGTGGAAAAACTTGAAGACGTATGAAATTTATAATAGACAACTCACATACTGAATACAATTTCTATCAAAAGATACATGGACTAAAATCGACTAAAATAATGTACTTTTATACTGCTTTGTTATGCAGTTAAAAACTCGACTCAAAGATGTTTTCCCAGAAGACAAATATTTTCAGAGTGAAAGGTATCTTCTAAGATTCTTGCGAGGTAAATAGAGCTGGAATCAATGCTAACAACTATACATTGATAAGATAATGAACTAAATATCCAATATTTCATTAGCTAGGGATAAAGATGTGGTAGAGACCGAAAAGATGTACAGGGAGGTAAAATACTTGCATCAAACTTGTAGTTAGTTAACCAAACAGACAAAATATTCATACATAAAGGAATGATTTTTACATTCAACATGGATTAGGCAATGAGGTGGCGAAAGTTTAACAAAATGGATCAAGTAAGGCAAGGAAAAATTCCTAAGGATATGATGAAGATATTTTACTTTGAATCTACTGGATTCGATAAGGAAGGGTGCCCAAGTAAGCACTTTGACGATATTCATCTTTTTTTATACTCCTATTTATTGCTGTAAAATTCGTTTTTTTAAAGATTAATTGAACCCATTTTGTATAGTTCTTCAGATTGATTTTGGAGGATGGGATGTGCGTACATTTTTGGAAGCTGATCCACGAAACAAAGATAGATTTAATAATCATTCTGCTGCTATGTGGGAAATCGGTGAGCTTGCAGTAGAGCACTCAAAAAGTATTGATGGGAATCCGCCATGCAATGGATGGGTCATTGTGGCTGATTTGACTGGATTTGTTTACCGAACACTTGCCAGCTTGCAAAGTAAGGATGTTCAGTGTGTTTGTGTTACAAGAATCTTATAAAATACACGTTGCAAACTAAGTTCATGAAAAATTTTTTAATCCAAATTAATAGCGGTGGAAGCAATTTTGGAAATTATTCGGATTTACGAAAACTACTACCCTGATGGCATGAAAATTGTATATGTGATCAACGGTACAACTATTTTTTTTTATTGTGCAAGCGCATAAATTGCGTAACAAAAATTACATGGTTTGTGTTTTTATATAGCTGTTTATTATATTAAATTTTTGAATGTTTTAGCACCATGGATTTTCTCCCTTTTATTAAAGCTCTTAAAGCCTGTGATGGGAGCAGGAACAATTTCCAAAATGAACACATATGACACAAACAAAGAAGTTTGGCAAAAAGTATTATTCAACGAAATTGAAAAGGATCAACTTTACGCTCGTTTTGGAGGCACAAAACCAAAATTGAAGAAACCGTACCGTCCAGGAAGCAAATATCTTCCAAAGAAGTGATTCAATTTTATAGTTCAATTAGTTTTCTGAAAAGCATGATGACTTGTGTATTACATTTCACTGGTTAAATTATGATGGTATTAATTGTGCAATAAATTAAACCATTAGCCTGCATTACACGACTTCTAAAAAAACTTCTTATTCCACAGCTCGCAGCATTCTTGTAGCAAAAGTGAAATAATTTATACAGTAGTGACACCTTGTGAGTGGGAGCAGATATTTATGCAATGTTTAATTTATGTATGTGCAGAGCTGGCCGTATTGTCCAAAGTTATGCACAACACGTTTTTACTCAAATTGTGTGCCCTGAATGAAATTAATGAAAATGAAAATACTAACCTTCGACGAACATTATCAATAAGAATTAATAAATCTAACTACTATATAAAGGATGACTAATAGACTAAACCATCGAATTCTCTTAATAGGTGTAATAATATACTATTTACCACACTTGTCCCGCTCTTGATTCTGGACAAAGACTCCTGCTGCTGCTGTGAACAGAAACTCCGACGGGCTGCTTGCTTACTTACAGGACCTTTGGCACATACCAACTTTCTCATCAGACTTTTAGCATTTTATGTGAATTATTTTTTAACCGTCGGCGTTTCAAATGATCCCATGAATATACATGAGTGGCATCCAATGGAATTCTACCTTACAAGTAGGACTACTCATGAGAATCAGACATTCATAACATGTATAGGAATACGAAGAAACTTTACGGCTTTCAATATCTCTGACTTTAAAATGCGTGATAAAAAACGATGAGTACTGATGTAAGATGTAACACAATCTTACCATAGGTAGACCTACTAACGAAAACGAATAAATAAATAATAACAGACAACAGTAGATTCATAATTTATTCACTTTAATGGAATAACGAATCGTCGAAATCAATATAATTTTCTCGTAAAATCCATTTTATTAAAACATCCACCAGTATCAGTTAAATCCAGAAACATTAATAATTTGTCCTCATAAAGCTCTTTTTTATCGTATGAAGATATTCTATGCAGTTATAATTAGACTAACTAATACTAATAGGTCTAATATGGAATGCTGAAAGGATAGTACTTGTGATCATTCACCCAATTAAGATGAAGACACCGTCCATTGCAGTCGAAGCTGTTAAGTGTTTCCATCTCATCCTCAGTCAAGCAAAAGTCAAACACATTGATGTTTTCTTCTATACGGCTTTTGCTTACAGATTTCGGGATAGTAATAACACCGCGTTGAATCTAACAAAAATTAAAAACTTTAGAGATTGGCATACATGTTTAAATACATCACAACAGTTTATTACAGGATTTAAAGTTTAAAAACAGACCTGCCAGCGAATAGCAATTTGAGCAGGCGATTTCCCCTTTTTCTTGGCCAATTCGACCAACTTCTCATCTTCGAGTAGCTTTGGATCTGTAGGCTTAGCCCAGGGTCTATCAGGTGATCCTAAAGGACTGTATGCAGTCATACAAATGTCTTTGAATTTGCAAAACTCAATAAGCTTGCTTTGGTTGAGATAAGGATGGCATTCCACCTAAATTATAAATATAACTACATATTAAATATTTCATACAAAAGGAATAAAATAACAACTGAAAAAATGAAACCAATAGTAACCTGCAAGTTCACTGGCTTAATAGTACAGGATGCCAAAATCCTATTTATTTGATCGGTGTTAAAATTGGATAAACCAAGTGACTTAGTCAAGCCTAGAGTGACACATTCTTCCATTGCTCCCCAAGTCTCCACGTAGTCCACATCACTATACAGAACCTTGCCACTGCTATCTTTAGGAAACAATTCATCGCCTTCCTTATAAGCGAACGGCCAATGGATCATATATACGTCTATGAAGTCCAGTCCCAAGTCTTTCAGTGTCGTTTTCAAGGAGGGGACTACAAGATCAGGCCGATGAAAAGTGTTCCAAAGCTATATATAGTAGAAATACGTCATTAGTCGATGCTAAATCCGTAAAATGCATAATATATCCTATATCCCCCAATTCTTCCATTAAAATCATACTTTGCTGACAATGAAGAGATCTTCTCGTTTAACAGTTCCATCGTCCATTTTCTCCTTTAAAGCAGCACCAACCTCAGCCTCGTTTTGATAAACGTGAGCACAATCGATGTATCGGTATCCCGAATCAATCGCATCTTTCACAGCTTGAGTCACCTCACCAGGCTTTGACTATTATGTGAAAAACAGACTCTCAGTTAGAAGGCATATTCAATAAGACAATTGGGTGGTTGATTACTTACTATAGAATTAATTTTCAATTAATATATACCTTCCATGTCCCCAAGCCCAGCACAGGCATATCTAGCCCATTGCTTAATTTAACCGTAGGAACTTCGACAACCATACCTTCAAATTAACACTGTTTGTAAGTGTACACAATTTTTAAGGGTGAATTAATGAAATAGAAATACAACAAAATACACCCAAAACTACACTGCGGTCCCTGCGGTCGAGAGCATAAGCACAGCATTGACAGCAACAGCACTGAACATGAGTGCACAGAACAGATGGAGATTCCAGAATCATTTTTAAGGCAAACTGGCAACGATATCATGGACAGAAGCCACAAGCGATACATTTCAACATTGCTACTTTTACCTCCACTATAAAAGCAGCCATCAAGTGAAATGTGAATTTGGGGTCCTTGCATACTTGCAAATTCCAATCTCCGCTTGGGTCGTTAAAAATATTAGCAACATAGCAATATATAATATGCTTATCTAAAAAAGATTAAGAACTGTTGGCATAACACGAAGACTTTGTAGACCAGAATCAGAAGGTTTTTGTTTAATTTTGAAATTTGTTATACTCATAAAATAGGGTCAGCTATCTGCCTCAGTTAAAAAATATTACATGCATCTGAAAATGTTGAACAAATTCAAAACTATTGGTGTGAATTTGTAATTAAATATTGAAGGTATTAGCTAACGGTGAAGACATCAATCTCATTACTTGAGACAATCCAAAATGCAAGCACATGATTTGAGCTTGAATTTTCAAGTTAATAAATGAAAAAACTTTCCGTCACATTCCTTATGATTGAAGGAAGGAATGTTCCCAATTTAACTACAGTTTAGTTTTGGTTGACTGTCTGCCTATGCCTGTTCAATTTCTGTCTTCATGTGATCTCTCCGTATGGTAAGTTTGCATATTATCGATTTGTTTCAGTAAGTAAATTCTTTAGAACAATAAACTAGCTAATTAGGTCATTCTAATCGTTATAGTTAATTACAAAATTTGCATTTTTCAACTTTTTCTCTCGTAAATAACAAATTTTGTTCTACCTTGGTTTACATATCTATAGTTTTCTGTAAACACAATCTGCAGAAAACAAAGTCACTTTACACTTCGGATTTCAAAACTAAGTCCACACCAATTAACCGTTGCGTGCTATGCTAGGTGCCTTTTCTAACTATTGTAACTTTGATGGTACTATCCTAGGGCTCTTAAACCTTTGGGTTCTCAATTATGGAAAATAATTTAAAATTGCAGCAGTGGCCTTCATGCATGCTCGCACATTTACACATTTTATGTTCCTCACGCGCTCAGTAAGTATAGTGGTCCCATTAGTGTATTT
>Ga0210040_10003350_pt1 | contig 21730 bp, 10 predicted proteins | sample CryGeyCG12114_NA_FD_185462 | JGI IMG/M metagenome (GOLD analysis project Ga0210040, IMG submission 185462) | Groundwater microbial communities from aquifer - Crystal Geyser CG19_WC_8/21/14_NA (SPAdes) (version 2) | ecosystem: Environmental > Aquatic > Deep subsurface > Groundwater | place: USA...
TAGCATTCACCTTTAGCTAGTTTGTACCAGACTTTTTTTCATGTAGCCAGACTCAGTCGAACTGAGAGCACTGCAGAGGCAGAGAAGTATTGAGAACTTAACCACCGAGCCATTAGTGCTTGGCTAAGATGGGGTTACCTATAGTCCGAGCAGAATTGAAACGGAGGGAATGCAATGCTATGGGACATGCATTTGTGTGTATTCGACGTCCGTTTGAGTTTTGAGAATAGAGTACCTAAACCTTCATTTGAACATTTTTGTATTATCAAAATCGTCGTCTATAAGTTTCACCCAAAAAATTTTACTTTCTCGTCAATTCAGATCACATCATTAAACTCTTCACGCTCCGTGTGCAAACCCAAATCTAAAGGGATTTGGGAAACCTGTGTAGTACATATTAGGTTTGATACTGTCTGTAGTAAAATTGGCATCCAAACATTAGCTAATGCAATTAGTGCTTGAATGAGGAGAAATCAAGAGTAACCAGATAAATCTGTCACATTCACTCACCCTTTCAGTCTTGTGAAATGAAAAGAGAAGTAAATGGATCTCTCTTACAACTTAGTTCATTGTAACTAACTAACTAACTAACTAAAGCTGTGTACTGTACTTGCGTGCGTGCGTGTAAATAGCTGCAGTGATATTATCTGCCTCTCAATGATTAAATAATCGACAAAATTTGTGTTAGCTGTATCATATATGCAGTTTGTGGAAATTCATTATCAAATGAAAGCGATATGTTAATCACTTACTTGACCCATTTTGATGGTATGCCGTCACTTTTACTGTATTAATCCTCTTAATTCAATAATCTATCAGAAAATGTACAAACTTTATGAGCTGTAGTTTGAGCTGCAACTGATGGGTGTCAGAGCCACAACTTGAGGCTACATTTCTCAGACAAGTAGATTGGGGAGAACATTTTGCTTATGCTAAGTTTTACTAATGTTTTTGTATGAATCCAAAGTTTATGAACATAATTTGTGTATTACTTTGGTAAATAAGGTTAAAAAAATCAATCAATGCGATTTCTGCAAAGAGAAAGTACTTTTTTTCTATAAAACGTGGAAGCAATGCCGTATGTTTTTCAACTTTAGAAGAATTGGAAACAGAAAAGTAAAAAAAGTGATAACGATCTGAAACTCATTTTAGTGGCTTTTGTTCCAACATAGAAATTTCAGCCTACATAATGGATAAAAAATTGAGCCTTAACCGCTCTCTTTTCACTAATTCATGTGGCGCATGGTTTTGTTGACGAGTTAACGTTATTAGGGCATGAATTTTGGTGGATTTTCTATACGTGACGCACTGGCATTTGATTCCACGTTATAGTAAGTTTAAGTTCTCCACGATAAGTTTAGGTTTTTTGCTCCTTGGGAATTTATTTCCTCTTGTAGAATATAAGGAAAGCAGCAGTAGCTGAAAAGTGGCCTACATCCTTTGTATCTGATTTCATCATCTCCATATCCCTTACATTCCATTTGTGTCTTGTATCAAAATTACAATTTCTGCCTATGCATGCATGCAGGGAAGGTTCCAAAACGCTATACTGGACTCTGTATAGCTCAGTTGATTAAAATGAAACGCAATCTGGTATATTACTCTGTATGTCTTTTCAAATTATCTTGCTGCTGCTCAAAAACATGTAACTCACTGTTGTTGTGTATTATTGAAACGGTTATGTACTGCTCCAATGGATAGCTGCCGGCAAAAAAAAGACATGGAATGAAGCACTTATAAATAAAATTGCTCATAAACTCTCTTTTTTGGCTAGCTTTGGCGAATTGCCGTTGTTTCTGTAATTGGAAGCCTGTAACTTTAAACCCAGCATTTCTTTAACCTACAACCATACCATGTTGTTTGCTTCCATTCAAAACATGAGTTTTTTCTCTTACTTTTTCAGTTGTTTTCTTTTTGAGGTGCATATTTTGTACCAATAAGGTGCTTCTGTACTCATGTAGCAAATAAAAATAGGTCAAATTCATCAAAAAATGGTGCGTATTGTATTTAACTGTGGAATTGCGGCTCTTGCACAATAAAGCTGTACTAGGCCATTTAATGGGCTACATACTCTCACTGGAATTCTCCAGCTCACTGAATGAAAGCGGCCAAAATGGATCAGTAGTAAGAACTGGAACGAATACATATTTCATGAATTCTTTATCAAACTGACTTTCGTGGTTTTTGGTTGGCACTGAGACTATTTATTTTGTACTCTCACAGCTTTCAAATATTAAGCCGGATATGTACCAATGGAGCTGGTCATCAACATTCATTTTGACCTACATGAGTACAAAAATGTAAAAACTTTTCAGCCCAACACAGCGCTTATAGAATATCGACACACATTAATTGGCATTTTGTTGTGAATGCTGCAACCTTTTTACACAATAACATAATACCATTCAATTTCATAGGGCATTAGTATGGCTGTTGAGAAGACTATTTTCCATAATAGTCAAATTGGGTTATTCCTAAGGATAGCTAGAAGTTAAAAAATCTCGAAAAAAAAATATTTTTGACTTCTCTTGTCCCTCACCATACAGAACATACACCTATTTGCATGAAATTTCGGATAATTATGTTTGTAATGAATCTCGGTTCACATTGGTGCAATGTGTTAACCAAAACTTTTACCACTTTCTCCGCCGCTTTGCCTTTTGCTCTGGACGCATTTTGAACAAAATTACTAAATGCTCCAAACATTTACGGTCTCCATGGCCGCCACTAGCTCGTAAAAATATTTTTTTTTTTTTGCAATGGTGACAATGGTGAGACTTTTGACTTTTTTTGCTGCTGTCAATTTTCTTTGGTCTCGGGTCGATTAGCGAATTTGCCGGTAAGAGTCCTAACTTAAATCAAGGGGCAGATCATCTAGCAATTTGTTAAATGCAGTAAAGAAACTGAAAATGGTCTTTGATGACATTATCAAGGATTACTTTTTCAATCAGCATAAAAAAGTACCATTGCGATCTAATAAATAATTTTAAGATTTATCTCTAGAAAAGTCCATTCTACTTCTAAAGATAATTTCAAAAGTGATTTTCCAAAATCTTATTGAGAACTGATCGGCAGTACTGTTAAGACAGTTTTTAAAGATTCAAAATAGACAAAAGAATAGGGAACCGAAAATAAGTTGAATGGTTACAATCAGTTGAGTCCTTCAAAAGTTATTGCAAAAAAAACCAAGTCATTAATTCCTACTTTGAGACTAAATCGAATCCTTTCTCGATTTTTAACAAAAACATCGACGGAAAAAGAACACAAATTTGACATTTTTCTGCAAAATCACAGCTTTAGATGCCCATAGTATTTCTATTAAACTCAATAGTGACTGTGAAATCTGTCTGTTAAATCTGTAAAAATTAAAAAAAAATACTTATTAGAATCACAGAAATGTGAAACTGTTGCTCATGCCTTACATAATTCAAAAAGCAATTTGGTAATGATTTGGTATCAATCCGTGCATTAAAATTATTGGAAAATTTGCTAATCTTGATTTAAAAATAAACTGTAGGGGAAACATAAGCCTAACTTGATTAGCTGATTGAAGAAATTAATTTCTTAATCAACATTCAACGTTATTCGAATCAAAGTTCTGCACAAGATGAGAAAAATTAAAAATGCGTTGTAGTTACTATAAGCGAATTGGCTTGATTTGCCGTAATCTTCTAAAAACACTATTTATATACATTGGCTGAAACGGAAAAAAACATGAAAGATTTGGATTCGGTCATCCAAAAATAGTCCAGTTGATTTTATTTGAATTCCAATCCATTAACTTTGACATATTGATTATAGCGCGCTGTAATGAGTAAAAAAGTATGACCAATAATAAAATACACATTTCGGACATATTTCAGTAGTTGGGGAAATGTGACTTTTCCTCAATAAAAATGCATTATAAAAATTTCAACTTCATCTAGAAAACAAGTCGTTAAAGAAGTCATTCCCTTGTTTTCGTATTCTAAACTCATCCTTTTACGAATTTATCACCCTCCAGTTTCTCAAGTCTCTGCTTTGTATCATTATCATCCCAATTTTGTAGTCTCTAGTATATAGTTATTTTGTTCGTATCTTTAGAAGTAAAAAAGGAACAGCTAACTAACCAACAACTCACTGTGTGTAATGAACAAACCCTAGTCCTTACGAATAGCCTTATGTTATGAACAAAGTTTACGCGGCTCCACCACAGGTTCGTGCATAAAGTTAATATTGCATGAATAGTACACAACACAAACTTACTAGTAGAGTCATTATTATTAAACGGATCAACTCATTACTAAAAAGCTGACTTTTAGCTTGAAAACATGATGCACACTGTCTCCTAATTTACTATTCACCCATCATATCCCTTTATATTACGACATAATATTTTTCCGGCCAACTGTTCAAGCACTCATCTAATCTGACTGCTGAAACTCATCATGTTGATTGGAACTACCGTAGCTTTGAGTATATTGCCACCACTGCGTTATTATTTCATTGCTATATTCCTTGCGTCCAACGCAAACGATGAAAGAAGCGTGGAAAAATTACACTGTGTTTATTTTGACACGGGGAAAGGTTTTCGTGACTCTTTTTACCTGCATGGACTGACTATCCTATGCACAAACATAGTTCCGATGAGAAGAAAGCCTCTGAGCTATATGCATGCATGCAAATGTACCCAAAAGTATATCATTTTATACTTTATAAAGTTTGAGGGAGAGCTCGGAACTGTACTATAGGGAAACAAGCATAGAATAATAAGGTCAGCTAGAAGGTAGCCAACTCTGTACAATCATTTATATAGCAACTAGACATGCACGCAAGAAATGTGTATATACAATAGACAGATAGAACTAAACTATAGTACATACTGTTGAGTGTAAAAGTTTACCTGGAGAATTTATTTTGACCAGTTGGTGAAAACAAGAGCTTGGAATGGTATACAATTATCTTCATGTGTATTGTTTTGTAAGTATTTATTATCTACGACCGATATAAGCTAGCCAAGTTTTTTCTATTCAGCTAGACTGGTCATGTGAAAACTGTTAGTTGGTACGTGAAAGTGACTTCAGATTTTGCCGTGATGAAAAATGAGCTGTCCAGTGAGACATCACCTGTTGTCTGTAAACTATATAAAGGAGAAACGTAACTTATCGTGCGTTTCGGCGCGGTGGTCACCACAATATGTTAATTCCAGAATGCTATGGGATTTTAAGCAAGTTATATAGTATAGTAGGATGGATTGGACGTCTACCTGCCTTTTCATTTATAACAAGTCATCATGCTACAGAACACTCAAGTTGTGACCAGTTAAAGCATTGCATTACGTGTGAGTGGATGGTGGATTTTCTATATTTGTTTGTTTGTACATGACTGTAAGAAGGATTTGGTACACGGCGTGTGTGTATGTCCATTGTGAAACGATTTACCCTTCTTTTTGTGGTTCACAGTTTGTTACTATATAATAATTGGTCAGGAATGGTGGTTGCATATGAAAAGATTGAACAAGTTTTAAGAGTCCAGTCAGTCACATGGTTCGTGTTTGTGAAGAAACTCTGTGTTCCCTTCCATATTTCTTCAGTAATGGCTAACCTGTGAAAAAATGTGATCATAATATAATGTGTTCCACTTTTCTAGTAACAAAAGGTCACCAAAATGGATTGTTCAATTTTGATTAGCAAGTATTTCTACCCACATTTATAATGTAATGACAACAATTGTGTTGAATATTACCTGAGGGAAAAAATCCTTCCAGGGGAAATTGATTTGGGTTCGTTCGTGGAGCCACCAGTAATTGTGTGAATGCCAGTATGAATGGCAATTGTTGAATGTTTGTGTGTGTGATAGTGGAGTGGTTGTGTGAGAAAAGTTCCTTTACTTGAGAGATTGAGCATGGAGCACTGTGTTTTCTCAAAGTCATGTCTTCTCCTACAGGAGTTTTGGAAATTGGTCTCAGTCAGTTCTGCTTACCATGCATTAATGTCTACCAAATGAAATTCGGTTTCAATTTAAAAACTACTCACAGTCAGTCAGTATATAATAATTAGTCAACTTGAAAAAATGGTGTTGCTATTGCGGTAATGATTGAAGGATTTTATTTGCACTCCCTTGCCGTTTAAATTGTTAGGAATTTTGTCGGGCCAAGGGAATTGAAATGTATGCAAGACTGCATGTATTAAGAAATAGCTTTGGTGAAGCTATTTAGAATAAGAAAATATTGATTTTGCATGGTCATTAACAGTAGGAAAATAAGGCTGTGAGTGAGAAGACTGATAGTCTATTCGGTTAATGAAACATTGCACCCATATAGTAGTAGTCGTTTTCACATGACAGTGGGAATCACTCGAAAGTAACTAACTAACTAACTAACTATACAAGTTGGGGCCAGTTTGGAATGCTCCCAGAGATTATATGAGCGCTTAAACGGATTGCTTTAATTAATTCAAGCATCCTTTGCGAAATCAAGTGGTGATAAATTGCGGGCTTTCACAGAATTTCTGTTGTGAATACTTAAACAAATGAAGATGGTACTTGAATGCCAATAAATCGTTCAAGTTTCTCCATTTTTTATGAATATACTCTGTCCTTTTCTTTTTACGTAATATTTGTATGGAAGCCATGATTGCATAATAAATGCTTCTTCACGTAAAGTGAGCTTACTTTTAGAAAGGTTAGGTCGGTAGGTTAAGAAAGGTCACTTTTAGAAATTCATTTTTAACCAAATTTGATGCATGCATGTTCAGTAAGTAGGTAGTAGGTACGCAGTTAACCCGCTCATTATTTAGTAGAAACGAAAGTGAATGTAGAAGATGCATTTGCTGCACTTTTTATATGCACAATGGTGCCAATTGGTATAGTATAAAAATGAGCAGGTAGAAACCAGTCTAAGAATTATGGCCATTTGGTCAATGTAGAAAAGCATGAAAAGGATTTGTATATGTTTATCCAAACGGAATTGGTTTGTTTACAAAAAGGGAGCGTTCTGGCCAGACATTATTGTGTACATTGTGCAAGCTTTCTCTTTTCACTCTCTGCAATGTGTATACATATATACTGTGCACAAGTTTGCATGCATACAGAGCACCCGTCGGAGTGCCGTTAAAAATCGATTCTTAACTTTCCTTCCTTTTATTGGGAGTGTCCATTTCCAGTTCTCCACATTGCTTATTTATTCTTGTCCAGACGAGTTTTCGTCAATGATTGTATAGATTCTAATGTTTGTTTGCAATGGTAAACTGCTCCGTCAATTGTTTTTGTACGGCTTTAATGATGAGCCCATAACTTGCTGAAAACAAAGTTCCCAAATGTGACTATCCAGTATATTTGAAAAATAGCTAAAACGTAATCGTATAAAAGTGCATGCCTTAAATGGATTTACAAACAAAGATTATGTGGCAAAATAATAAGCATGCAACATTCGCAAAAGGCATTTTTTAGGTTGGCATATGCATCATAAGCAATGCAACAAGCCTTGTACTTTGTATGGATTTGCGAAAGTGGAATAAATAGTAAAAATATTGAATAAGAGCAACTGGTAACTTAATTTCTTTGAATAACTTTTTTCTATGATTGGGAATTGCCAAGGTCTGTCTAAAAAGTTTTCCTACGGCAAAATTTCGAACCTAATTTTTGTATTTATCTCGTTAGAGCGTCGTTGTTAGTAAAGAGCAAATTGTTTTCTTCGATTAAATAAGTTTTTTGCTATTTCACTTTTGCTAGCAAAAGTGAGTTACGAAACAAATGCACCTTTAAAATATGTTCGGAAATCAAAGTATTATCTTTTATTTTTACTCTGTGTTACTCTTGGCTATAATCTTTCTTACTTGAACTTGCCAAGCTGTAGATTTGGATGTAAACTTTTGAAAAAACTTTCTAAATAGCAATCCAAAAAGTATATTACTTCATATCGCGTTCATAACTCACTTACTATCCGCATATCTTATACAAAAAAATCGTGAACAGATAAAGTTTTCCCTTGTGATGCACAGATTCTGTTTCTCTTAGGTAAATTTTTTTAATGATAAAAACTTGGAAACTTTATTGGAATAATAATTGAACTTGTTGGCTCACTTTTTTCTCATTTTTATTATATGATGTTTTTGGCAAGACATTCTTCAACTTAATCCCCTTCTCAACTTTTCTCTTTTCCGACACTTTATAGTTCCCTCGTTTCTCTATCCGATGCAATTATTTACTGTACATGTTTCTCCAGCAAACTATATAACTTTTACTTAAGTCGGCAGCTGTGCTACTCTGCGAGTGCCGGTCGAAAGTGCATTCAAGAGCTGCCATTAAATAGTATTACTAGCCCTAGCATGCTACTACCTTCAGACTTCTTGTACCCCAGTGGAGGATCTTATAATACTTATATGGATTTGGATTCACACTTCTAGACCAAGTCTTAATAGGCGGTAAAAGTTGTCCAACTTGAAACTCTTTAAGCCAATGATGATTGTCTGCTGCGGTTTTTTCTAATGCAATATTCATTTACCAAATTTACTAAATAATCCTTTGCCTGTGGGAAAAGGCATATTTAGTTTGCAATGGCTTGCACTTGCACTTGAGTACGTGTGTTCAAAGTCGGGCAACATTACTTTTGAGTTTTCCAAGCTAAATCATAAAAAAATTAATTTACAAAAGTTTGACGCATTAAAAAAGGTTAAGAAAACACAGCAAATTGACTTTATACTAGTTGTATTTTATTGTTTTCTTATGGCACGTACGATTTGAAAATAAAACCCGTAGCAAACAAACAAATAATCTGCTTCCCCAAGTGTAAAACTGACTGAGAGCAGTTTTCTCAAACCATGGAAAAAGTAAGTTACCAACAGAGGATCTATAACAGTTTGTGGAGCTCTAAAAGAAAGAAAAGCAAAAATACAACAACAGAGTCGTCAGCTTGTCCGTGTAGTGTTCACAATTCTCCGAGGCATCATTATTATTTCTTCATATAGAGCAAGGTTACAAAATGGAATAGATTTTGATGAAAAAAAATTTTTCGCATGTTTCTCATATCTTACTCTTTCTGTAGTGGTGGACCATAAGAAAAAGTAATCTCAAATTTCTTAACATTTAAATGATATGTGAATGTTACTCCAATGGAAGCATTCTTCAGTTAATGAGTGCAAATTCTTATTTAAACTTTAACAGGTCTGATTCTAAGTTGAAAAAAGTTTGCGGAACTCGTAAAGACAAATAAATCTACCAATACTGGGCCAAATTAGTTTCTATGGTCGTATGAAGAGGTAGAATTTGAGCAAACGGGCGAAATTTTCATTGCTATGCTACATGATTTACTTATTTTTAGCACTTTTATTCAGCGAGGAGCCCTAAGCAACATTGAAATGGTAGTTAATACTCAGTTAGCTCGATGACAAGGAAAAATAAGAAATACACACTATAGCTGTAGTTGATTATTTTATTGCCTTACAGAAAACTATAGTTCTTCAGCTCTGTTGTCAATTATTATGGCCCTAGTAGCACTCACGGACTGAAGCCCAAGATTTTATCGTTCATTTTAAAACGCCATTCTTGTTTCCAAAAGGCATATATGGGTGATAAGCACATTGTGACATGCAATTCGCTGACTCAGTCATTCAGTCAGTCAGTCAGATTGCCTATCTGCACTGTTTTCCACAGCTACCGTATGTAATAAATGGAAATGAGAATTTTGTGAGCCCCCCTATGGAAGCTCCTTGCAAAAACGAATTTCATCACATCCATTTAACATTTTGTGCTGAAACTCTCTGTCACAAACAATGAGAATTCAACACAAAAGTTTTCAAGTCATTAAAATGCTTGTTGTAACCATTTATCACTCTGGGGGATTTCCATGAATTTTTCACCAAGTTCCGCCAGCCATATTGTGCCCATAGTATCAAGACACACAGCACCACCATGCACTTCTCTTTGTAAAACTTTTATAAATACTGACTGACAGAGGTAGCTAGAAAAGTAAATCCCCAATCACTTACATCATTTTCCGTATCAGGGACAATAAATTAAAGAATCGTATTCACCATCATGTGTGAAATGATTTCTTCTCGCACTCCTTTGCAAAGGCATTATCAACATGAGCATTGTTATCATCATCATGGTGGTACAACATGCTCATTCATGTTCATATGACTTTCTCAAGTGCTGCTTGCAAAAAAAAGGAAACGAAAAAATCCCATTACACTGCTATTATTGTTGGTGCATGCATAATGCCCATCTTGTTGCTACTAAGTAACTATAGTCCTATCGATGGTGAGTGAGTGAAAATCCTTAACACTGTGTGAATGTGTGTGTGAAGTGCCGTCGTCAACATGCAAATGATCCTTGTGGCAGGAGGGTAAGTTTTCACAAAGAGTCCATGTTTTTTCAATTTAGTGGTTCGTTCTAGTGAGGTAGTTAGTTACAACAACGCTCCTGTTAGATGATGACATGTTACTCACAAAGGCACACACCCATTTCCTCCTAGTCTCCTCGGTCTATGCTCTGATGATATGGTATCAGCATTTAAAATGGCAAGTTTCCACCCGTATGGTTTGCCGCAAGAAAAAATAAGAGCCAACTTGAGTCAGACTATAGAAGACGTAGGTAGGTGATAAAGTATTTTATTTGAGAGATATTAAACTTCTTTTTGAAGGTCACAATTTCTTAAGCACCCTGATTTTTTAAGTCAGTCGGTGTATGTAATATGTTGTTGAGACAGAACGTAGTTTTTGTGCAGGATTTAGTGACAATGAGGATGGAACCGTTAAGAAGTCCGTAGAGTAATGCTGAAAGCTGAGCTTGAAGCATAATGCTAAAAATGAATAAATGCAATTCAAAGCGTTTTGAGTATTGCGCTTTCTCCTGTAGGCGGTTGTTTTTGGTCAGCAAGGAAAAAAATTGTTCCACAGTATACATTACTGGGTATAAATAAATGACTAGATAGAAATATTGGTTCGTATTTGCATATTGTCGTTAGTAGGTAGTTATAGAAAAAGCGATTTGCGTGAGGTGGAAATTATTTACTTTCCTTTCAACTTAATTGAGCTTACGTAATCATCTAATGCATCGCTTCTACTCGAGTGCTAGTACATTATAGTTAGTGAGTGAGCTACTACCCCCTCCTCCTCCAGAAAGCAATGTAAAGGAAGGCTGAAATTGGAGCTTATGATTACGACTGCTCCTGCTTACAATATGGAGAGTAAGTATTGTGTTGCTAAACGGGATGAAATGAAAAGAACCAGTTACGAGCACAAGTGAGTGTGTATATAACTATTTACTTTATTGTCTCTCGTTCTCTCTCCTGTGTGTTTGAATGAGCTTTATAGGTTTCCCTGTGCCACTTGTGCCCTGTTTAAAATGTGTGTTCTTGCAATTTTATGAGCTCAATAGTTCGTTAGTACGGAGTGTGTATGTGTTCCTAGCTTGCTGGATGGAATGGATAGGAAAGGAGAGATTAGAATATTTTATTCATCATTCCAAAAGTGTCCTCTAACTAAAGCACTCAAACTATGCTCCCATCATAATACTATATGATTGTATGCATGTGCCAACAACAACAATTGTTTCGTTCTGTCCTTCTATATGACGCAAATAATAATTTATGAATGTGTATTTGGCTTGGAAGAAAAAGAATTTTTTAGTATCCTGCCCAATAGACGCTAGCAATCCTGTTTCCATTTGCATCAGGTCAGCTATAGCTATGTGGGATAAGTATGTGAGTGGTTGACCTAAAAATTAAACTTTCGGTTATACAGCCAAGTTTAATTTGGTGTAAATCTTTTGTATTGTGTATAGATGCAATTATTTGGTTGATTTATGTTTTCTACAGGCTGTGAACTACATGTACTGTCTGTAGAATTGCGTGTTCAAATAAATTATTAGATGTCAACACTGTATAAAATGTGCGCTGGGCTTTATAACCTTCCAATTCATAGATGCGTGAAAAATGACATGAATTTATTGGGTGAATATATTACTTTGGATATTACTTTCGATTAAATTTGTGTACATTATCTTATATATGATCTGCTATCACTGTATACAACGATAGGGCTCTGCAAAACAATTTAGTTGAAATTATTTTTCTTAGAGTTCAAGAAGCTGGGACTGTGTGTAGTATGAAGGGTCCATGTCACTCATTTTTCTATTGATTATACTCCTGCTGGACTGAAAGCTTCTAAGCCCACCAAGTAAATGTTTATTTTCTTTTTAGCAGCCCATCAATAATCTTTTTCTCCCTGTAGTTTGTGTGTTTGCGCATTCAAGCTTGGAGCCAATGAATGAAAACATATATAGCATTGTCTTTCTCTCAGATGACGTGTGAAACTATGATACACACATCTCAGTCAGTCCAATCAATCTTTCGTTTGACTTCTAGGAATGATGAGAAATGAAGAAAAAACATGTTCCCTATGTCACTAAATAAGTATAAATCAATAAGCAAACTTTATTTCTCCAATTTTCTGGGATTCACATCCACCATTTTGTAAAACGTTCATGTAAATTCAATTGTATGAGAAAAATGGCTTCGTTAAGAATGCAAAAGGCTTTGATCATTATTGCTTGCAGCTGAGATCAAAGATACAGATAGTGAGTTATTTAGTATGGTGTACTGTAAAACAAAAAGGAAAAAAGGTCTGCACTCAAGTGGGCCATTTAGGTGCACTACGGCTAATGCATGGTTGGCTTTCTAAACCCATTTAGAAGGTTTATTTACAAAAAGCAGTTAGTGCTAGAGTGCTATAGTAGTACGCACTAAATTATTTCATATTTGTTCCCGTTTGGCAACTCCAATAAATATTTCTCACAACTGGTCACACTTCAATATTCTAAATATTCTCCCTGCACTTTATTTTTCCAGATATATGAGTAATTCGACTAGAACTGAACTGTGCGAATGCAAAAATTCCGTTCTTGAAATTATAGTTAGTTGACTGGTATGATTAGTGGTTCTACTTTACTCCATCATTATTATTATTATTATTATTATTATTATTGCCGGGGACAGTTATTTGAGCGTATGCACATGGTACGGCTCACCAAGCGACCACGGTAACGGATCAATGGAAACTATTTGGTTGAGTCGTGCCTACAGCATATAACATGTACATTATAAAGCATGATGATTATCGGAGGCCCTTTCTTTCAGCAGGGTTCACCGTCCAAGTTGGAAAGTAGGAAAAAACTTGCATATAATAGTTCATACTAACTAACTAACTACCTATAGTGTATGTTGTGTACCGTAAAGTTTGCTCACTTAAAAACTTTGGTTGTTATCTGGAAGCCTATAGTTGCTGATATAGAGACATGGGGCCAACCAGCCCATTGTAGCTACTCATGAGGCATGTTACATATGTACATCATGGTGGCTCGCATTCTTTCAGTTGCGGAAAACTGAGCGAGTACAAACCATGCATGTAGGGAGTGAGGCCAAAGATACTAACTGGTAGCTAGTAGTAGTAAGTAACTGGAGAGAGAAAAAAGGAAAGGCAAAGGAGTCGTTGCCAAAAGGTCTCCATTGCGAAATCCTCAGTCCTCCGCTCACGTTTATTCTGTTTAGACCTAAGACCAAGGACCGGCACTTTTGACTCACAGTCCTTTTTCTCACTCGAATAGCCAACTTGTCTAGTTCTCCTCCACATCTATATACTCAAGTGTCTGGCTGTCTTTTCCCCATACTCTCAGTGAGCGCAGTCTGTATATTAAACTTGTCTTCTTTGTAGTTAGTAACCAACCAACTTGTACGTAGCTAACTAACTGTAAGAAAGTGCACAGCGCTATTTCTTTTTCCTGTCATATATGTATGACACATAATATGTCGTCTACAGTTGTGTGCAAAACATTGCTCCCACATTTTTACACTCTTGTGAGTTTGTGACACCAAAAACAATCGTGTGCCCATACAAACCGTTGGTTTTGGTTCATTCTAGTCGCTACAGTTTCTTGATCACTTTGATAAAGTTTGATAAATTCCAGTGGGTGAATTCGGAGAACTAACTTACAACAACTAGCTAACTAACCACCCAACCGACCAAGTGACTCAATATATTCCGTTTGAGTGAAACACATCCGCTCCGCTAGGTTCCTAGCATTGTTGTGTACACAGATATACTTGCATGGGAAAAGTGAGGGTGAAGTACAAACTGACTTAGTAAAACTATAATATCCCTGTTGTTGACACTGGGATGAAAGACCATGCGCAACTGTTAAAGGCGCCAAGAAAAAGTAATCGTTGGGCTATCCAAAAACAAAACTCGTGGAGTTTAAAAAAAGGGGGAAATTTTTCATACACATGCACGCGATACTGTATAGATTGGTGTACGCAATAAGAAACTAACTAGCGACTACGTGAGTTGGTTTCAGGTACAGTTACTCATAGTAGTAGTAAGGTATGAGTTGACATGGATTTGGGTACGGAAAGCGGTAGTTACAATTGGCAATACACGAGTAGCCGTACACCCAAGAAAAAGTGAACACATTCCACCCTATAGCTGGTGAGTTTAGTAGGCGAGTAACCTGTATGTTGTGGAGCGCACGCAATAATAATCATGATGATGATCATATATATAAGAAAACAAAAGTGTTGCTCTGGCACAGTTCAGTGTGCCGTAGCTCTTGGCTCATCATCATATGCACTGACTGACTGGCTCAAGTAAAAGTTGGAGCCTTCATCGTAATGTAGTGCTAACTAACAACTACAGAAAACGTGCACAACCCGATACCGTATGGTTATTGGACTGACTGGTGGTAGCAACTCCATTTATTGTATTGTCCGCTGTTTTTTGTGAGTCCCATGAGACTTTTTGGTCGTGTGTGTCTATGGGAAAAGGGAAGATGGCTCATATGGTTTTGTGAGTGAGTTTTTAAACGATGAATTTGAGAGTAGAGACCACAATAGTGGTTCCTTGGATTCTTAGTTTCCACTAGAGCCAATGTGTCTGATATGAAGACTAATAGTAGTTAGTTAGTGGTGTTATTAGTCACTCACGGAAGAAATAGTGTGGTGAAAGTTGTGCAGTGTGTAAAACGTAATATTATTCCCTTTTTCCCTAAAGAGGTGAAACTAAAAGTGTGAAACAGACACTATTAACTCTGTCTGTATGCGGATCACATGTGCGCACGAGTGACCGTGAGAAAAATAAAAACATTTCATCGAATAGGCGACGGATAAAGATGGATAGTTTTTCGGGGAGCTTTTTTTTCGAAAAAACAGTGAATGTCAGCATGGAATGCAATAATTAAAAGGAGAGAATTTTCCGTTTGTATTCTCCGTACCTAAAGTCTTTTGTAAACACGACAAGACGTTTGGAAATGAAGTTTTTGTCTCACATAAAGGAACATATTCTGCCCTGTTTTGCTCACATGGCCTTTTTTCTCTATGTGTGCAAGCCACAGGAGTCCTCATAATAATAATCACAAAGGATCTATGCTCTTCTTCTTTCAACTTACCATATGTGAACTCTTTTTTGTGTCTTGTACAAACTGTATTCTTATTGTGGCTCCCCTCTGTCTTCAAAGTTCATATGTGAAAATTCTCTTGTAATCTTGTTGCGCTCATTTTGAGCCGTTAATCACATTATTAGAAATTTGCGTAAAATAGTCTCAAACTGTACACATTGTGCAGACAATTGAGTTTTCTTGTTCCCGCGTCTTATTTGTTCACACGAAAAATCAGGACGACCATTAGTTATTATCTGACTGCTGTTCCCATCCATGCCTGTTGAATCTGGAATCCAAAGTTTAAACCAGCTGTTCTGTTCCATTTTTCTTGTGATCTAACATTGAAAAAAAAAACATTTGTAAATTATTATTTTCGGTGAAATCAACAATTCAATTTAATACTCGTAATTCAAAATTTACCATTGTTATACACTGCCTCATATTCAGCAAAAATTCCCGCTCGGTACAACGAAAAAACTGAATCTTACGTCCATTCTTGTTGATTTCTACCCTTCATAGTTAACTAAACGTGTTTCACCAAATTGATAGGTCTTACGTTACCTAACTTACAACTGCCACTTGACATTTACCATTGTTGTCACATTGTGCATAGTTAAAAGTAAGCTCAGTCAGTATACACTGTTTGTGATGAGAACTACATATGAGTCGTTTTGAGGAGCCTGGAAGTGTTGTGAAAGGAAGAAAGAAAAAATCTGTGGCTCTAAAATAGTCTAGTTAGTTAGTTAGTTATGCAGACATATTCATAGTGAGTGAGTCAGTGAGCTGTATATATGGTACATTTCATACCACCATGAATTATTATGTGATATGGAGAAGAAGTGTGAGAGTGAGAAAAAGACTTGTCTCCATTGTAAGTTGAACATGGGTCTGTCAGGAGTTCTTGGAAGCCACCAAAATGACAGAGCCTAAGATCTCAAAAAACTAATAGCTCCTTGTCTTTGGCTCACATCCAACAACAACATGACATATTCTTTTGTTTCATTCTTTGTCTGCGGCCAGATGAACTCACAAAGTTTTCTGGTGGAGTCCAATTCTACTACTGTGCGGTGGGTTTGACACCACCACTACCCTACTGACTTATTTTCACTTGTGGGAATGGAAATCATAAACGAAATATAGATGCTATCAAAAACAAAGCTGTTTGTCTCTGTTAGGAAACAAAAAGTTGCGCGAAATGTGGAAACAACGATGTTACAGATGAATTCACATGTCATCTTGTTGTATTTTCCAATGCGGCAAGACTAATTGTTAGTATATTACGGGTTGGCTACTTCTTTAGAAGTTAATTTCTGGGTACAACAACCAATTGGACTGACTGAGCTGTGTAACTAATAGTCAAGTTGATGAGTTAGTTAGCCAGTGTTATAATCTGTCATTTGAAAGAAATCGTTTCGCGAATATTTGGAATTTCCTCCCCTATTTGGTTAGTTCAAGAAGGAGAAGGATGGAACTTAAGTTTGACCTAATTGAATTCTCCAAGTGGTAGCGTCTACTTAAAGTTTCCGGAAAATGGCTGCTGTGGCAGGCATTTACGGCATGGGGGAAGAGATGTGGAATCGGAATCCAAAGGGATATGGAGAACGTTTTATTCCACAGCAACAACATCAGCATGAACCAAAATTGGAATCTTTGTGAGTACATAAAAATTCCCTTCTTACATTTTAGGCTCATAGGGATGCAATAATTTCTAGTCTGAATGTTGAGGCTAAAAAAAACGAACTGTTCGTACTTACTTTTAGTTAGCAAACAATGGGCTTGAGTTGTATGTGAAAATGCAGGTGCAAGTTTGTAAACTAATGTGTGAACGGGTTTATGATTCCATATTAGTAGAAAAGATTGGATGGAGGGAAAAAAACTGTGTGTGTACACATGGCTCCTTCTCTTTATGCAATAAAAATAAGTGAGAGCGACTGCCTATCTGTATATCTATGTGAGTGTTGGATTTCAATCATTCCTGGTTATCCCTCTTTTACTGCAGGCTAGAAAGTATGGAATCCAATTTCACCTGCTACCCACACCGTATTGCTTTGGCTCCAGATCTCAATAAATAGTTTAAAGCAGGTGAATGTCAATAGTTTGCCAACATTTTATGGCATCGTAGAGGGATCATAATTTTATTGCGGATTCCAATGTCTGTATGTATATGTACAGTACAAAAAAAGCACTTTCATTTTTGCCATGTTCACGCAGTCTCTTTTTTTTGTTCATATTTACATTGACTGGGTTTGCAAAAGCTTTGAACATATTTTTCACTCTTAATATTGAGCACATTTTTTTTGCTTCTTTTACTTTTACCATGTGTACATATAACACAAGGTGTGAAAGGGAAAAGTTTGCAATATCTCTTATCTCTGCGAAGTAAGCAGCATGTGGATGCCATTTGGCTTTATTTCAAAATGTTAACACGGTTTGCAAGTTTTCAGAAACTTATCTAGTGTGGTGAATTATTTAAAACGGAGGTTTACATTATGGACTCGATTATGAGGGCTACCAACTAATCGTATTCATGATTGATGTGTTTTTCATTATCTGCATGTCTCATAGTTAATTAGTTAACGAACACTGACAAATGAAGACAGGCCATACACATTTGTAGTAGAATAAAAATTATGGGAAGTTAGATGGTCGGTTTTTTACTCTTTTGATGTTAAGGCTCTTGTTTGCTGGAAAAGTTACATATGGACGCAACAAAATCGATACTCTGTGAAGAGAAATGATCCAACAGGCAATGGGCATTTGGTATTGATACAAATTGGTGTACATTTGACCAGAGATCACCAATTAGAGCTGCACAGTTTGTTTCGACTACATAATGTAATGCTTAGTCATTTATCCTTGTCCAGACAGTTGACTCCATGTGAGAACAAGTAATGGACTGGAAGAGAGATAGACTCATTTGAAATTAATGAATACAAAAATAAAATGTTGGGGGTATCACCAAGTGCTGACGTTGAGCTCCAAATGTGTAGAAAGGCTACAAAGTGAATGGGCGAGCTAAGGGACTACATTTTTCTCCATCTTAATCATTTAGGGCATACAATGAAAGTCCTAATGCTAAAGAATATTCTAAAATTCATTGGGGTCCAAAACTGTAGCATAGAAATTTGGATCCCCTGGACCCCACAATACGTTCTTATTGAATTTTCAGCCATTAAATTTACAGGCTTTAACACATTTATAAAATGTTAGCTTTCGTATGCAAGAATTTGCTCTGAAATCAATCAGCGCTTCATGTTTAGCTGATTCGTATTCAGGGGTATTACATTGTCAAAGTCACTTTCCACTTTGTTGCGTCGCTGAGTGCTTTGGTTTATTCCAAACATTGAAAGTCGACAACCGCCTGCCTGTTTGCTGGTACTATCGTTGCTGCATGATTTTTTCTTGGTTGACTGTAAGGGAAACTGTATCAGATAATAATAGCAGGCATAATGGAGAGCGACAAGAACCCATCTAATAATAAAAATAGTTTAGGAGCTCTGAATGCTATTTATGCTTTTAGTTTGTTGCTAACTTGGTTAGTCAGTCAGTCTGTTTGTCGAAAACTATATAGAGGAGGCTGTTGAATTTGCAAATTATGTTGGCTCTACATCATTTGAAGCATGCCATAAGTGCGAATTTTTTCTGTACAGCTTCTTGTTGGTATACAATTGCTATACAATGTGTACGCAACTTTTGTGTCGTTCAATCCTGTGCTTAACAAAAGTATTTTCATTGTAGAGTGAACCAGTCTTTTTGGATAATTCCTATAGTTTGTTGTATCAAATCGTGTAATTCTGATGAGCTATTCGTTTTTCCAGATTAAAAAATAAACGTAATTACGCGCGTAAAAATTCTGTACAAATTTTGTATACGCTACCCCGTGTGCAAATTGCTATAATGTCTGTTTAGCCGTTTTTTACGATAGCAACATTGCAGTAATACTCGCATTTTGAACATAACAAACTAATTGGTAAACTGGGGGCAAAGACCAAGAAAAATTGTAAGTTAGTAAGTTAGTTAGTGCTAATAGTATAAAACTAGACGCAGCCAATTAATAACCTCAAGACTATAGATAAAATGCGTAAGTTAATTCAGCTTTACAGCATTATATTAGGTGCTCCAGTTGGCACAGACAGACGTAAAATGTGCGTACTAGCTTGTTTCGTCATACTTGTATATAGAATGTGTAGCTTATGACGTGCACGTGAAATATCTATTTTCTCATGTAAAGTTTTCTGCTCAGGAATTTCACTATTGCACTATTGCTTTAAGCGATGAACAAATATACCCGAGAATTCATCTTAGCAACTATCATCTAAATCGATGTAGGCAATAATGATACAAATAGTAAACTGAGTTGTTTTCTTCCCCAACGTATGTGCTGAGTTCTTGATTTTGCTCACAGCGTTTTGCTGATGTATCCATATATTTACACATTAGTCAGCAAATAATATATCACTCATCGAGAGCAGTACAATTTAACTTGGTATTGTTGTGAACAAACTATGTTTCTATGTACAAAGATAAATCCCACGAAAACTTGTCTGTTTGCAAGTGTTTAAAGCACTTTTCTCCCCCTTTTGTTCCCCACTGGAGTTTAATGAGGCATTTCAATGGTCAGCGTGAAAGCAAAGAGGGAGCGCTATGAATCATGAAATTTTCTGAAATGCCAAAAGGTGTCTCATTATAACAATAGAATGGTAGGCACAGCCTTGAACCAAATAGCATGTATGCAGTTTGCTTTCATTATCTTCTTTACTGCATTGCCAAAGAAGGCAAAATTTCCATGTTTTTTTAGCTTATGAATGCCGTGAACAAAATACTGATGAACAAAATAGGTTTGCGCTGTTTCTAAAAAAACTATCTGACTAGCTATACTACATGACTCTTTATTTCTGTTTTACCGATAACAATGACTTAAACATATTACATGGGCACTCCAAAAGGTCACTTAGTTAGTATCTATATCTGCTCTGAGCATCGTGTTTTTTTCTTTCACTCCGCATAGTTCTGTGGACTAATCTGTGCTACGGATGAACTGAGGTAGTAATGACTTTTGCCGTTGGCTTCATCATACTTTTCTGATTACCTACAATGCGTCAGTTCACTTGACTACCATGACATTTTATGGCGCTTTGTCGCATTTGCTAAATAACCTTGGGTTAGGAGACCACTAAAATACTTTTTTATCCGGTTTTAATATGACATGCGAATGTAACAACTTGAGGAAGCCAAAAAATGGAGTCTAATAGTCTTCAAAAACTTCATGCAGTGAACAGTTTGAATATTTTAAGCGCCTCATTTGTTTTTTTGTTTTTTTTTGAACGCAAATTTCGAAATATCTTCACGCTTTTGCTTTAGAGAGCTAGTTATTGTTAGCCACAGTAAAACAGACACGGTTATCTAATGACCAGCGGGAAATTAGCACTCGCATTGTTAGCTAGCAAGTTGGTTCAGAAAAGGCCAAATGGTTGAACCTTTGCACTGTGTGTATTTATAACCACAAACAAGATGCATGATTAAAATAACAGAGCCCATTGAATGTGGCTCCTTTGTAAACACATAAGCTAACTAATCTAGAAATGTAGAAATTCTATAAGTCATCTCCTAGTGTTAGTTATTTCACTTCCGTGCATACCCTTTTGCTCCTTTGTTTCGTAAAGGATTCCAATCTATTGTTCTTCCCTTCTATAGTTAGTTAGTAATGACGGGAAGGACATTGTGTAAACTTGTGAACCTCTCTTGTGAAACTAACTAAGGTGCGGAAAACTTATGCAGGCAAAGTTCATGCACAAGTATCCCAAATTGGCTCAAATGATTACTTCTATTCGGGAACATTACACTGCTAATTGTGGTGACATTGTCATACGGTTAGAATATTCGTACGCAGAAACTTTTCGCAAACACAAACAGCCCTAAGATTGGAGACTAAAAAGTTTTTCATGTCCTTTCTCACGGATCAAAGTTACTGTAAACTTTTGATAATTTAGAACGTGACAAGATGCTATATGACACATAATTTGAGTGCAGGACTTTTTTCTGCTGCTTCAATTTAAAATTAATTTATGTTATTGCAAACCAGTGTTTGTAAATCCACTTTAATTTTGAAATTTGATTTAATTTAAGGAAAATAAAGTAAGAAATAGTGGCTGAACCACTTTCTTTCTACAGAACTAAAATACTATACATGTTCCCTTGTTACGAAGCCGAAGGCTGAGTCAGGTAATTACCAACGGGAGCGCCCTATGCTGCACATGTTAAAGCTAAAATCACCTGAAAACGCAAGATGAAATTTGTGTTAGTAAACTCTGTTTGGAACGGG
>Ga0210040_10003351_pt1 | contig 21715 bp, 19 predicted proteins | sample CryGeyCG12114_NA_FD_185462 | JGI IMG/M metagenome (GOLD analysis project Ga0210040, IMG submission 185462) | Groundwater microbial communities from aquifer - Crystal Geyser CG19_WC_8/21/14_NA (SPAdes) (version 2) | ecosystem: Environmental > Aquatic > Deep subsurface > Groundwater | place: USA...
GAGCGCGGGTAGCCCGTGCGCTCGTGGAGCTCGGTGACCGGCATCGCTCCGGGGCTGGCGCCGAGGATCTCCAGGAGGCGCAGCGTCCGCTCCGCCGACTTCACGGGGGCCGGGGCGCGTGCGGAGCCGTCCTCGCGGGCGGCCGCCTCGGGCGACGGCGTGGTCACCAGGTGCCGCCGACGGGGTGGTCGTCGTCGGTGAAGGCTCCGCCGAGGAGCGTCTCCATCGGCAGGGGGTCCGGGTCCCCGAGCGAGGCGGCCCACGCCTCGGCGTCGTCGACAGGCACGAAGCCCACCGCCGCTCCCGCGTCGTGGCGCACCCACCGGCGGGTGTTGGCCGAGACGGCCCACACGACGTGCCCGCCGGGCTCCTCCAGCCGGGCCACCGCCTCGACCAGACGAGCCGCGTCCCCCGGGGAGAGCCACGTCGACAGGGCGCGGGCGGACGCGGGGGCGGGCTGGGCCGTCCCGATCCTCGCCGCGACGACGGACATGCCGGAGCGGCTGCCGTACAGGCGGCCGAGGGCCTCGACCGCGGCCTTGCTGACGCCGTAGTAGGTGTCGGGGTGCGGGGCCGGCTCCACCTCGTCCACCACGTCGACCGCGCGGGAGGCCCCGACGGCGTGGATCGAGCTGGCGAGCAGGACGCGGCGGACGCCGGTGCGCCGAGCCGCCTCCAGGACGGCCTGCGTGCCACCGATGTTGACGGCCGCGATGTCGGGCCAGGGACGCTCCGAGCGGTGCCCCGCGAGGTGGACGACGAGGTCGGCGCCCGCGAAGGCCTCCTCGAGCGCGGTCTGGTCGGTCACGTCGGCGGTGACGTGCTCCTCGGCGGCCTGCAGGGGCTGCGCCGGGGGCACCAGGTCGAGCAGGACCAGCCGGCGGCCCGGTGCGGCCAGATGCGGGCGGAGGGAGGAGGCGATGTCGCCCGACCCCCCGGTCAGGACGATGCGTTCGGCCACGGTGCTCCTGACGTCGGCGGGCGGACCCGCCGCCCGGTCCTGGCTGCGACGGCCCTGGGTCTTGACTCGTTCCGGATGGAGGCTAGCATCACGGATGCGTTCACGTCAGTGACGTACATTCACATCCACGAACGGAGAAGCCTGAGATGACCTCCTCCCGGCGCAGCAGGGCCGCTGCGCTCGTCTCCGCGGCTGCCCTGGCCGCCGCCCTCGGTGCCTGCTCCTCCTCCGGCGACGGCGGCTCGCAGGCCGCCACGGACGACGGCGCCCCGCTCGAGGTGTGGTCCCGCGGCGGCGACCCCGTCGCCGCCGAGACCTACCAGCGGGTCTTCGACGCCTTCACCGAGCAGACCGGGATCGAGGTCGACTACTCCCTCGTCGCGGAGCTCGACACCCAGCTGCAGGCGCGCGCGGGCCAGCGCGACCTCCCCGACGTCCTCATCAACGACGCCGGCTCGCTGGGGGACTACGTCGACCAGGGCTTCCTGCTGCCGGTGGACCGCGACTCCCTCGAGGGCGCCGACCAGGTCTCGGACGAGACGTGGGACCAGACCCTGGGCCTCGACGGCCAGTACTACGGCGTGCCGTGGTCGCGGCAGGCGAACGTCGTCGTCGTCCGCAAGGACTGGAGGGAGGCGCTCGGGCTCGAGGTGCCCCAGACCTGGGAGGAGCTCGAGGCCATGGCCGTGGCCTTCGCCGAGCAGGACCCCGACGGCGACGGGCAGGCCGACACCTACGGCATGGTCGTGCCGGGCACCGCCACCAACGGCTACATCGCGCGCTGGGGCGCGCCCTTCCTGTGGCAGGCCGGCGGCGAGGTCCTCGTCGACGACGGCGAGGGCCACTACACCTCCGAGGTCGACAGCCCCGAGGTCGAGGAGGGCATGACCTACATCCGCGACCTCTTCTGCACGCCAGGGGCCGTCGTGCCCGGGTCCATCAACTTCGCCACCTCGGACACCCCCTTCTTCCAGGAGGGCACCGCGGGCATCTACCTCACCGGGCCGTACAACTTCAACGTCTTCGACGAGGGCGTGGGGCGCGAGAACGTCGAGGTCATCCCGATGCCGCAGGGCCCGGCGTCGGCGACGACCTTCGCGGAGGGGGAGAACATCTACTTCGGCGCGAGCTCGACGAAGACCGACCAGCAGCAGCAGCTGGCGGAGTTCCTCCTCACGCCCGAGGCGCAGGAGATCGCGATGGACAGCCCGGCGGCGGGCGGGGACGGCCCGTTCTCCTCGGTGGTCCGCCTCCCCGTCAACACCTCGGTCGACGCCGGCGAGGTCTACGACGACCCGCGCTGGGACGTCGTCGCCGACGCCTACGCCGAGTCCTCGAAGACCTTCCCCTGGAACATCGACTTCATCCCGTTCCGCCAGGTGCTGGCCGACGGCATGAACGCGATGGCGGCGGACTGCTCCAGCGACATCCCCACGACGCTGGCCCAGATCGACCAGGGCTTCGAGGCGGAGATCGCCGCGCAGGGCCTCGGGCAGTGACCCTCACGTCCCCCGCCGGGGGCGGCCCCGCGCGCACGAGCGCGCGGCGGCGCGCCGCGGTCGTGCCTGCGCTGCCCCCGGCGCGGGTCGTGCGAGGGCCCTCGCGACCCCGCCTGCAGCGGGCGCTCGTGCCGTGGCTCTTCCTCGTCCCCGGCCTGGCTTTCGCCGCGGTCTTCAAGCTGTGGCCGATGCTCCAGGGGTTCCGCCTCAGCGTCTTGGAGGTCCAGCCGTTCCTCGGCGACCTGTTCGTGGGGCTCGACAACTACCGGGCCGTGCTGTCGGACCCGCGCTTCGTCGACGCCCTCGGCCACACGGTGCTCCTCGGGGTCGGCACGGCGCTCGGGGGCCTCGTCGTCGGGACGGCGCTCGCCCTGCTCCTCGAGGGCTCCAGCCCCGTGCTGGCGGTGACGCGCACGGCCGTGTTCCTGCCCGTCGTCACGGCGGTCGCCGTCGTCGGGGAGATCTGGCGGATCATCTACTTCCCCACGTCGACGGGGCTGCTCAACAGCGTCCTCGGGTGGGTGGGCATCCCCGCCCAGCAGTTCCTCGGGGACCCGCAGACGGCGCTGTGGTGGGTCGTGGTCGTGGGCGTCTGGACGGCCGCCCCCTACGACATGGTCATCATCCTGGCCGGCCTGGCGGGCATCGACCGGAGCCTGTACGAGGCCGCCTCGGTGGACGGGGCGTCGGTGTGGCAGCGGCTGCGGCACATCGTCATCCCGGGGCTCCGCGCCTCGATCTCGGTCGTCCTGACGCTCGCCGCCATCCGCAGCCTGCGCACCTTCACGGAGGTCTACGTGCTCACCGGAGGAGGCCCCGCCGGGGCCACCGAGGTCTGGATGACCCGCGTCTACTCGCTCGGGTTCCGCAGCAACGACCTGGGGCTGGCGTCCGCCGCCTCGGTGCTCCTGCTCGTGGTCACCCTCGTCCTCACCCTGGCCGTGCGCTGGGCGACCGCCCGTCGGAGCGCCGCGTGAGCGCGCCGGCCGCCGTGCGCAGCGCCCGCCGCCGCCGGGAGGCCGCCCCCACCACGCGGTTCGACACGGCCCTGGGCTGGACCCGCGCCGGGGCGGCCGTGACGGCGCTGCGGTGGGTCCTCGTCGCCCTGGTCGTGCTCGTGTTCGCGGTGCCCTTCCTGACCGTCGTCCTGGGGGCGTTCGACGCCAGCCCGGACGCGACGAGGTTCACGCTCCTCCCCAGCGACCTCACGCTGCAGAACTTCGTCGTCGCCGGGGAGCGGGGCGTCTACGGCTTCCTCGCGCACTCCCTCGTCATCCTCGGCGGGGGGCTGCTGCTGCAGGTCGCGATCTCCGTGCTGACCGCGTACGGCCTGGCGCGCTTCCGCTTCCGCGGCCAGGGCGTCGTGCTGGTGCTCTTCCTGCTGACGATGATGCTGCCCGAGGAGGTCATCGCCGTCCCGCTGTCCCTCGTCATCGGCGACCTGCCGGTCCTCGGGACCAACCTGCGCGGCACCGTCTTCGGCGTCATCCTCCCCGTGGCGATGTGGGGCTTCTCGATCCTGATCATGACCGAGTTCATGAGGGACATCCCGAAGGAGATCGAGGAGGCCGCCCGCCTCGACGGCGTGGGCGAGCTGCGGATGCTCCTGCTCGTCATCCTCCCGTTGTGCCGCCCGGCGCTCGGCGTCGTGACGATCTTCGGCTTCATGATGATCTGGGACCAGTACCTGCTGCCCCTCATCGCGGCCGACGACCCGAGCGACTACACGCTGACGGTCGCCCTGAGCCTGCTGCGGTCGGACCCGCAGGTCGGCTCGGGCGTCCTGCTCGCCGGTGCCCTGCTCGCCCTGGTGCCGAGCCTGGTCGTCTACCTCCTCATGCAGCGCTCCCTGGTGACCGGCATCACCAGCGGGGCCACGAAGGGCTGAGCTCGTGCGCATCACCGACGTCGTCGTCACCCCCATCGCCTTCCGGGACCCGCCGCTGCTCAACGCGGCCGGCGTCCACGAGCCCCTGGCCCTGCGCACGGTCGTGCAGGTCGTCACCGAGACCGGCGTCGTCGGGCTCGGCGAGGGCCGCGGGGACTCCTCGGTCGTCCGGGGCCTCGAGGCGGTCCGCTCCGCCGTCGTGGGCCTCGACGTGCACGCGACCACCCGCCTGGAGGCCGCCGTGGGCGCGGCCCTCGGCGGCGGTCGCGACACCGCCTCGCTGGCCCTGCGCCGGATGGTGACGGCGCCCCTCGAGGTCGCCTGCCACGACGCGTGGGGCAAGGAGCTGGGGCTGCCCGTGAGCGAGCTCCTCGGCGGGGCCGTGCGCGAGCGGGTGGAGTTCAGCGCCTACCTGTTCTACAAGTGGGCGCACCACCCCGGCGCGGACCCCGCTGACGACCTCTGGGGGGAGGCGCTGGACCCCGAGGGCGTCGTCGCGCAGGCGCGACGCATGGTCGACCTGCACGGCTTCCGGTCGATCAAGCTCAAGGGCGGCGTGATGCCCCCCGACGAGGAGGTCGCGGCGGTGCGGGCCCTGGCGGAGGCCTTCCCCGACCACCCGCTGCGCATCGACCCCAACGGCGCGTGGGGCGTGGAGACGTCGCTGCGCGTGGCCGCGGAGCTCGACGGCGTCCTGGAGTACCTCGAGGACCCCACGACGGGCCTCGACGGGATGTCCGCCGTCGCCCGCGGGGCGGCCATGCCGCTCGCGACCAACATGGTCGTCGTCGCGCCCGAGCAGGTGCGGGAGGCCGTGGAGAAGGACTCCGTCCAGGTCGTGCTGTCCGACCACCACATCTGGGGCGGGCTGCGCCGCTCGCGGGAGCTCGCGGCCACCTGCGCCGCCCTGGGCATCGGCGTCTCGATGCACTCCAACTCCCACCTCGGCATCTCGCTCGCGGCGATGACCCACCTCGCGGCCGCGTCGCCGAACCTGGACTACGCCAGCGACACCCACTACCCGTGGAACAGCGAGGACGACGTCGTCCGGGGCGCCCCGCTGCGCTTCGTCGACGGCGCCCTGCAGGTGCCGCCGGGTCCCGGCCTCGGCGTCGAGCTCGACGAGGACGCCCTCGCGCAGCGGCACCGCACGTACGTGGAGTCCGGGCGCACCGACCGCGACGACGCCACGTACCTGCGCACCGTGCGACCGGACTTCGACCCCGTCGTGCCCCGGTGGTGAGCGCTGCGGCACCGGGCGTGGCGGTGCACGCCTACCCCTGGGACGTCCTCGACGGCGGGGGGGCGTCCGCCGCGGCCCGGGACCTCGGCGCGGGGGTCGTCCACCTGGCCGCCGCCTACCACGCGGTGCGGGCCGCCACGCCGACGCACCCCCGCCGCCGCGTGGTGGAGGCCGTCTCGTCGGCGCTGTACACCGCTGCGCACGAGGAGGTCTGGTCCGGCGCCGCGCTCGTGCCGCCGGCGGCGGACGCCTGGGCGGGCCCGGACAGCTACGGCCGGGCCCAGGAGGCGCTCCGCGCAGACGGGCTGCGCGTCCGGGCGTGGCTGGCGCTCAGCCACGTCGACGGCATCGGCGGTGCGCGGGGCGAGTGCGTCATCACCGCCTTCGGGGACGTGCTCCCGCACGCGCTGTGCCCGTCACGCCCGGCCGTGCGCGACTACGCGACCCGGCTGGTGACGCAGGTCGTGCGCGCCCGCCCCGACGGCCTCGTGGTGGAGGCCTGCGGGCAGCTCGGCCTCGACCACGCGCCCGCCCACGACAAGACCGCCGGCGCGGACTGGACGGCGGGGGAGCGGGCGCTCCTGTCCGTGTGCGTCTGCGCGGCCTGCCGGGCCGGGTGGGTCGCCCGCGGCCTCGCCCCGGGCGACGCCGGCGCGGTCCCCGGTCGGGTGCGCGCGGCCGTCGTCGCAGGGGGCCACGACCTCCGCTCGGGGCTGGGGCCGGCGGCGGAGGTCGTGCTGGGGCACCGCCGCGCCGTCGCGGCCTCGCTCCTGGACGAGGTGGTCGTCGCGGCCGCGGCCGGCGGCGTCGACGACGTCGCGGTGCACGTCTCGCCCGATGACGCCTCGACCTCGCCGGCCTCCCCGGTGCTCCCGGACGCCGGCGGCCCGGGCTGGGCCGGCGGACCCACGGCCGTGGCGCACTGCTGGGGGCCGGACGGCGCCGCCGCGGTCCGCGCTGTCGCGGCGCGCGCCGGTGCAGGGGCCCGCGTCGCGGCGTACACGACCGTCCTGCCCCCGGCGCCCGAGGACGACGTCGAGCTCGCCCGTCGCTGGGGCGGGCTCCTGGCGGCCGGGGCCGACGAGCTGCACGTGTACCACCTCGGCCTCGCCTCCCGGCGACGGCTGGAGCGGGCGTCGGGGACGCTGCGCCGGCTCGGCGCCCCCGCCGGACCCGGGACGGGCGCCACCGGCGCACCCGCCGCACGACGACCCCTGGAGGAGCAGCCGTGAGCGAGCTGGAGGCACGACTGCCGCGACCGCTGGTCGCGGTGCTGAGGTCGGCGAGGTCCGAGCGGGTCGTCGACGTGGGGCGCGTGCTCGTGGACGCGGGCCTGCCCGCGGTCGAGGTGACGCTCACGATCCCGGGCGCGGTCGAGTGCATCGCCGCGCTGCGGCGCGCGCTGCCCCCGGGTGCGGTCGTCGGCGCGGGCACGGTCCGCACCGTCGAGCAGCTGCACCGGGCGGCGGACGCCGGCGCCCACTTCGCCGTCAGCCAGGTGACGTCCGCGGAGGTGCTGGCGGCAGGCCGTGAGCGGGGCCTGCCGGTGGTGCCGGGCGCGCTGACGCCGAACGAGATCGTCGCCGCCTGGAGCGCGGGGGTCGAGCTGGTGAAGGTCTCCCCGGTCGGACCGGTGGGGGGCGTGGACTACGTGCGCGAGCTCGTGGGTCCGCTCCCGGAGGTCCGGCTGTTCCCGACCGGTGGCGTCACGCTCGCGGACGCCCCCGCCTACCTCGACGCGGGCGCCGCCCTCGTCGGGGTCAGCCGCCACCTGCTGCTCGACGCGCTCGAGCCCGGTGGCGACCTGGACGCCCTGCGCGAGCGCACGACCGCGCTCGTGGACTCGATCGACCGCCGCGCCCGCGCGGCAGGAGGAGCAGCATGAGCACCGTCGCCGTCATCGGACTCGGCACCATGGGCGCGCCGATGGCCCGCAACCTGCTGGCCGCCGGGCACGACGTCGTCGGGGCCAACCGGTCGCCCGCGGCCGTCCGCGCCCTCGAGGAGGCGGGCGGTCGCGGGGCGGCCGGCGTCGCCGAGGCGGTCGAGGGGGCCGACGCCGTCATCACCGTGCTGCCGGACTCCCCGGACGTCGAGGCGGTCGTCCTGGGCGAGGACGGGGTGCTCGCGCACCTGCGCAGCGGCGGGCTTCTCGTCGACATGAGCACGGTGGCGCCGGCCACCGCGCGCCGCCTCGCCGAGCGGGGGGCCGAGCGGGGCGTCGCCGTGCTCGACGCCCCCGTCAGCGGGGGGCAGAAGGGTGCGGTCGACGGGACGCTCTCGGTGATGGTGGGCGGGGAGGCCGACGCCGTGGAGGCGGCGCGGCCGCTGCTCGAGGCGATGGGCTCCGTCGTCGTCCACGTGGGGCCGGCCGGTGCCGGGCAGACGGTCAAGGCGGCCAACCAGCTCGTCGTCGCCGGGGCGATCCAGCTGCTCGCCGAGGCGCTGGTGCTCCTCGACGCGCAGGGGGTGGACCTCGACGGAGCCGTCAGGGTGCTCGGCGGCGGCCTGGCGGGCAGCACCGTCCTGGACCGCAAGGCCGCCGGGATGGTGGCCGGGGACTTCTCCCCGAGCTTCCGGGTCGACCTGCACCACAAGGACCTCGGCATCCTGCAGGCGGCGGGGCGGGAGGCGGGCGTGCCCCTGCCGGTGGGGACCCTCGTCGCCCAGCTCATGGCCGCGGCCGTCGCGCAGGGCCACGGCGGGCTCGACCACTCCGCGCTCCTGCTCGTCCAGCGGGCGCTGGCGGGCCGCGGGTAGCCGGCAGCGGCTCCCCGGGCGGCGCCGGGCCGCACCTCCCGGCCCGCAGCGGCGCCCTCCCCGCGCGAGGTCGGGGAGGGAGCCGCGGCGCCCGTAGACTGCTGGTCCCACCCCCGGCTGGAACGAGTGCTGATCCATGTCTGCTGCCGCGTCGACCGAGCAGGGCACGCGCACGCGCGCCGACCTGCGCAACATCGCCATCGTCGCGCACGTCGACCACGGCAAGACCACGCTCGTCGACGCGATGCTGCGCCAGTCCGGGGCGTTCAGCAGCCACCAGACCGACGAGGGCCTCGTCGAGCGGGTGATGGACTCCGGGGACCTGGAGCGCGAGAAGGGCATCACGATCCTCGCGAAGAACACCGCCGTCCGGTACGCCGGGCCGGCGGCGGCCGCCGCGGGCAGCCCGGACGGCGTGACGATCAACATCATCGACACCCCCGGGCACGCCGACTTCGGCGGCGAGGTCGAGCGCGGCCTGTCGATGGTCGACGCCATCGCGCTGCTCGTGGACGCCTCGGAGGGGCCGCTGCCGCAGACCCGGTTCGTGCTCCGCAAGGCGCTCGCGGCCCGTCTGCCGGTGATCCTCGTCGTCAACAAGGTCGACCGCCCGGACGCCCGGATCGCCGAGGTCGTGGACGAGACCTTCGACCTCTTCCTCGACCTCGCCTCGGACCTGCCGGACGCCGAGGACATGCTGGAGTTCCCCGTCGTCTACGCCTCGGCGCGGGCCGGCCGGGCGTCGCTCGAGCGGCCCGCCGACGGCGGGATGCCCGACTCCGAGAACCTCGAGCCCCTGTTCCGCACGATCATGGACCACGTCCCCGCGCCGTCCTACACGCCGGACGCCCCCCTGCAGGCGCACGTCACCAACCTCGACGCCTCGCCCTTCCTCGGCCGCATCGCCCTGTGCCGCGTGCGCGAGGGGCAGATCCGCAAGAACCAGCAGGTCATGTGGTGCCGCGCCGACGGCACCCAGCAGCGCGTGAAGATCACCGAGCTGCTCATGACCGAGGCGCTCACGCGCGTCCCCGCCGACGAGGCGGGGCCCGGCGACATCATCGCCGTCGCGGGCATCCCCGACATCACCATCGGCGAGACGCTCGCCGACGCCGAGGACCCGCGCCCCCTGCCGCTCATCACGGTCGACGAGCCGGCCATCTCGATGACGATCGGCACGAACACCTCGCCCCTGGCCGGCCGCGTCAAGGGCAGCAAGGTCACGGCGCGCCTCGTGAAGGACCGCCTCGACCGCGAGCTCGTCGGCAACGTCTCGATGCGGGTGCTGCCCACCGAGCGCCCCGACGCCTGGGAGGTCCAGGGCCGCGGCGAGCTGGCCCTCGCCATCCTCGTCGAGCAGATGCGCCGCGAGAACTTCGAGCTGACGGTGGGCAAGCCCCAGGTCGTCACGCGGGAGATCGACGGCAAGGTCCACGAGCCGTACGAGCGCCTCACCGTGGACGCCCCCGAGGAGTACCTCGGCGCGATCACCCAGCTGCTCGCGGTCCGCAAGGGCCGCATGGAGCAGATGAGCAACCACGGCACCGGCTGGGTCCGGATGGAGTTCCTCGTGCCCAGCCGTGGGCTGATCGGCTTCCGCACCGAGTTCCTCACCGAGACGCGCGGCACGGGCATCGCCCACCAGGTCTTCGAGAAGTACGAGCCCTGGGTCGGCGAGCTCCGCACCCGCCCCTCGGGCTCGATGGTCGCCGACCGCACCGGCGCCGCGACCACCTACGCCATGACGAGCCTCCAGGAGCGCGGCACGCTCTTCGTCGACCCGACCACCGAGGTCTACGAGGGGATGGTCGTCGGCGAGAACAGCCGCGCCGACGACATGGACGTGAACATCACCAAGGAGAAGAAGATGACCAACGTCCGCTCCAACGCGGACGAGCTGGAGCGGCTGGTGCCCGCGCGGCGCCTGTCCCTCGAGCAGAGCCTGGAGTTCTGCCGCGAGGACGAGTGCGTCGAGGTCGTCGCCAACGCCGTCCGCATCCGCAAGGTCGTCCTCGACGGCAACGCCCGCAGCAGGACGGCCCGCGCCGCCAAGCGCTGAGGACTCCTGCTCGCAGCAGTGCGCCCAGGTCGCGGTGTGCCGCGACCTGGGCGCACTGCTGTCTCCGGCCGCCCTGTCCGACCGGCCTGGGGTGGTCACCTGCGCGTGGTCGCCTCCCGGCCCGACCTCGCCTGCGGGTCGCACTGGCGACGGCGCGCCTGGTCGCCTGCTCCGGCGGGTCCACCTGGCGCGGGGGTTGCGGAGCGCCTGCCTGACGTGCTCCCCGCAGGCCCGGCCGTGCCGTCGTGCCACCGGTCCGCCTCGTGCGGTCGACGAGGCGACGGCCGGTGGGGCGGGCGGCGGGGTGACGGCTAGGTGGGCGCGGTCGAGGGGACGGCCAGGTGGGCGTGGGCGGTCGCTCGGGGCCGCACGTCAGGCAGGCCGCTCCCCGGGTCGCGGGCAGGCGCGGTGTGCTCGCGGGCCGAGCCGCGCGGCCGTCGCCGGTGCGGCTCCCGAGGGGCCGGCCGCGCCCTGGCGACCCGGCGCAGGTGACCCGGCGCAGGTGACCCGGCGCAGGTGACCCACGCGGCACCAGACCCACGAGGGGCGCACCAGCAGCTGCTGGTGCGCCCCTCGTCGCGTCCGGGAAGGACTCAGACCTCGCGCTGCTTCGGCGAGCTGTCGAGCGTGCGGGCCGGGTCGCTGACGACGGCGTCGCCGAGGGCCTCGTCGATGCGGGCCATGGCGTCGGCGGGGATGGTGACGCCCGCCGCGGCGGCGTTGTCGTGGACCTGCTCCGGCTTCGAGGCGCCGATGATCGCGGTGGCCACGTTGTCGTTCTGCAGGACCCAGGCGACGGCGAGCTGCGCCATCGACAGGCCCAGGTCGGAGGCGACCGGCGTGAGCTGCTGGACGCGGCTGAGGACGTCGTCGGACATCCAGCGGGCGATCATGCCCTTGCCGCCCTTCTCGTCGGTGGCGCGCGAGCCCTCGGGCGGCTGCTGGCCGGGCACGTACTTGCCCGTCAGCACGCCCTGGGCGATGGGCGACCACACGACCTGGGAGATGCCGAGCTCGCGGGAGGTCGGCACGACCTCGCCCTCGATGACGCGCCAGAGGGCGGAGTACTGCGGCTGGTTGGAGATGAGCTGGAAGCCCAGCTGGCGGGCGAGCAGGGAGCCCGCGCGCAGCTGGTCGGCGGTCCACTCGCTGACGCCGACGTAGAGGACCTTGCCCGAGCGGACGAGGTCCGCGAAGGCCTGCATCGTCTCCTCGAGCGGAGTGGCGTAGTCGTAGCGGTGCGCCTGGTAGAGGTCGATGTGGTCGGTCTGCAGCCGGCGCAGCGAGGCCTCGGCGGACTCGGTGATGTGCTTGCGCGAGAGGCCGGTGTCGTTGGGGCCCTTGGGGCCGGTGGGGCCGTAGACCTTCGTGAAGATCTCGAGCGACTCGCGCCGCTCGCCCTTGAGGGCCTCGCCGAGGACGGTCTCCGCGCGGGTGTTGGCGTAGACGTCGGCGGTGTCGAAGCTCGTGATGCCCGCGTCGAGCGCGGCGCGGACGCAGGCCGTGGCGGCCTCGTCCTCCACCTGGGAGCCGTGGGTGAGCCAGTTGCCGTAGGTGATCTCCGAGATCTTGAACCCGGAGCGGCCGAGGAAGCGGTAGTCCATGGCCGCCACCCTCCTCCTGGACGGCGACGAGCGCTCGCCGGACGGGCGGCGCCGGGGGCAGGATGACTGCCGTGACGACGACGCCCGAGCACCCGGCCCAGCCCGACCCCGTCGCGCCCGGCAGCACCCCGACGGCCGACGGCGCGGAGCTGGCCGTGGCCGAGGACGTCGCCCAGGACGTCCTGCAGCAGGCGGCGGACGCCCTGGACGACGCCGCCGAGCGCGAGCTGGAGCCGGGCGAGGCCGAGGCCATGGACGCCCTCGACACCCCGCACCGCCTCCTGCTCGTCCACGCGCACCCGGACGACGAGACCATCGCCACCGGCGCGACGATCGCCGCCGCGGCGGCGGCGTCGGGGACCTCGGTCACGCTCGTCACCTGCACCCGCGGGGAGCGGGGCGAGGTGCTCCCCTCCGTCCTCGCCGAGCACCCCGGGGTGGACGCGGACGAGGAGGCGCTGGCGGAGCTGCGCGTGCAGGAGCTGTCGGCCGCGGCCGAGGCGCTGGGCCTGGAGGACCGGCGCTTCCTCGGCGCGGACGCCGCGGGCCCGGACGGGTCGCCGGTGCGCTACCGCGACTCCGGCATGGCCTGGGCGCCCCTCCCGGACGCCGGTGGCCCCGACGCCGGGGGCCCCGACGCCGGGGCGTCCGGCGGCGGGGCGGGCGGGGACGGGACCAGCGCCCGCGCGGTGGCGGCGCCGGACGCGCCGGAGGGGGCGCTCTCCCTGGCCCCGCTCGAGGAGGTGGCCGGGCACCTCGCGCGCGTGCTGCGGGAGGTGCGGCCCCAGGTCGTCATCACCTACGAGCCCGGCGGCGGGTACGGGCACCCGGACCACGTGCGGGCGCACGACCTGGTCCTGCGCGCCGTGGAGCTGGCCGAGGACCCCTCGGGCGCGGCCCCGTGGTCGGTCGCCCGGGTGCTCGGGCACGTGGCGGACGCCGAGCAGCTGCGCGCGGGGCTGCGGGAGCTGCGGGCGGCCGGGCTGGCGACGATCGACCCCGACGGCGCGCTCCCGAGCCTCGCGGTGCCGCCGGAGCAGGTGGACGTGGTCGTGGACGCGTCCGCCGAGCTGCCCGCCAAGGTGGCCGCGCTGCGGGCCCACGCCAGCCAGGTGGAGCTGGGCGCGAGCTCGCTGGCGATGACCAACGGCCTGCACCAGCCGCTCTCGGGCGTCGAGAGCTACCGGCTGCTGCGCGGGGAGCAGGTGCGCCCCGCGGGCGGGGAGCCCGTGCCCGACCTGTTCGCGGGGCTGGCCTGAGCCCCGGGCCCGCGGGCGCGGGGGGCGGCGACGGGCCGCCCGGCGCCGTCCCGGGACCCGTGGACGTCGACACCTACCGGCGCGCTGCGGGGCGCTTCGCCAGCGGGGTGTGCGTCGTCAGCACCCGCCAGGGCCGCCACGACCACGCCATCACCGTGAGCAGCTTCGCCTCGGTCTCGCTCGACCCCCTGCTGGTGCTCGTGTGCGTGCACGCCGACGCGCGCTTCTACGACGCCGTGGAGGAGACCCGCACGTGGGGGCTGAGCATCCTGTCCGAGGCCGCCCGTCCCGCGGCCGCGTGGCTGGCGACCCCGGGCCGGCCCGTGGTCGACCAGCTCGCCCGCGTCCCGCACCGGAGGGGGCCCCGCACGGGTGCCGCGCTGCTCGAGGACTCCGTCGCGACGCTCGAGTGCGCCACGGAGGCCGAGCACCCGGCGGGCACCCACGTCGTCCTCGTGGGGCGCGTGCTCGACGTCGCCCTCGCGCCGGAGAGCACCCGCCCCCTGCTCCACCACCGCGGGGCCTACGCGGAGCTCTGAGCCTCGCCGGGACCCCCGCGCCCGTGCCCGGGGGGCGCAGGTGCCTCTCGTAGCATCGAGGGATGCCTCCTGCCGACGACGCCAGCACCCCCGGCTCCCCGTCGCAGCCCGCCGGCCCTCGCGCCGGGCGCAGCCCCGGCCGGCGCCGCCGCTGGCCCTGGGCCGTCGGGGGCGCCGCCGTCCTCGCCCTGGGGGGCTACGGCGCCGCGGCCGCCGCGACCGCGGACCGCGTGCCCCCGGGCACCACGGTGCTGGGCGTGCCGGTGGGGGGCCTGGACCGCGCGGAGGCCGAGCAACGCCTCGTGCAGGAGCTCGGCCCGCGCGCGCAGGAGCCGCTGCCGCTCGACGTGGCCGGCACCGGCGCCGAGGTGGTGCCCGCCGACGCCGGCCTGGCCGTCGACGCCACTGCGACGGCCGGCGGCCTGGTCGGCTTCTCGCTCGACCCGCGCGACCTGTGGGCGCACGTCGCGGACGAGGGCCGCGACGTCCCGCCCGCGACCACCGTGGACGAGGACGCCCTCGCCGCCGCGGTCGACGACCTCGCCGGTCGCGTGGACGCCGAGCCCGTGGAGGGCGACGTCGTCTTCGACGCCGAGGGCTTCGACGTCGTCGCGGCCGAGCCCGGCACCGTCCTGGACCGGGAGGCCGCGGTCACCGCGCTGCAGGACGCGTGGCCGGCCGCCCTGGGCCAGGCCGGCCCCGAGCCCCTCGAGCTGCCCGCGGACGCCCCCGCGCCCGCCGTCGACGCCGAGGCGGTCGACGCCTTCGTCACCTCCTTCGCCGAGCCCGCCGTGGCGGGACCGCTGCCCGTGCGCGTGGGGACGGCGACCGCCGAGGTGCCCGTGCCGGCCTTCGCGCCCCTGCTCGCCGCGGACCCGGCGGAGGACGGGGCGCTCGTCCCCGTCGTCGACGCCGGGGCGCTGCGCGGCGCCCTGCTCGAGGTGGCGCCCGACCTGGACGCCGAGGCGCAGGACGCCGAGCTCGAGCTGCAGGACGGCCGCCCCGTCGTGGTCCCGGCGGTCGTCGGCCGCAGCGTCGACGCCGACGCGCTGGGGCCCGCGGCGCTGGGGGCGCTGGCGGTGGCGCCGGGTCCCGAGCGCGTGGCCGTGGTGGACTCCGCCGAGGTCCAGCCGGGGACGACGACGGCGGACGTGGAGGCCCTCGGCGTCCGCGAGGTCATCGCCGAGTTCTCCACGCCGCTGCGCGGCAGCAACGCGGGCCGGCTGCAGAACGTCCGGACGGCGGCCCGGACCGTGGACGGGACGGTCCTGGCACCCGGCGAGGTCTTCGACCTCAACGAGGTGCTCGGTCGGCGGACGGCCGCCGCCGGCTACGCCGAGGCGACGATCATCAGCGGGGGCCGCTACGTGGAGAGCTACGGCGGCGGGGTCTCCCAGATCTCGACGACCCTCTACAACGGCGCCTTCTTCGCCGGGCTGGAGCTGGTCACCCACCAGCCCCACTCCTTCTACATCTCGCGCTACCCCGAGGGCCGCGAGGCGACGCTCAGCTGGGGCAGCATCGACCTGCGCTTCCGCAACGACACGAGCACCGGCGTGCTCATCCAGATGTCCGCCGCCAGCAGCGCCTCCGGCGACGTCACGGTCCGCTTCTGGGGCACCGACGTGAGCGACGTGGAGACCTCGACGAGCTCCCGGCGGGACATCACCCAGCCCGCGAGCCGCGAGCTCGACAGCGACGACTGCATCCCCTCCTCCGCGAGCGAGGGCTTCACCGTCACGGTCACGCGGACCGTCACCCGGGGCGGCGCCCTCGTCCACGACGACAGCGACGTCGTCCGCTACGACCCGGTGCCCGGCATCACCTGCGTCTGACCCGACGGCCCCGGACGGCGACCGGACGGCGCCCGCCGCTGCCGTCGGGGGGCGTCAGGCGCGCTCGCGGTAGGCGTACCGGTGGTGCTCGAGGAGGCCGAGGGACTCGTACAGCGCCCGCGCGGCGCCGTTGCCGTCGGCGACCTGGAGGGCCACCCTCTCGGCGCCGCGCTCGCCCGCCCACGTCGCCAGCGCGGCCACGACCGCGCGGGCGAGGCCGCGGCGGCGGCGGGCCGGCGCCACGGCGAGGTCGGTGAGGACCGCCCACCCGTCGGCCAGGGCCATCCGGCCGGCGGCCACCGCACCGTCGGCCGAGGGGCCGTCGCCGTCGCCGTCGCCGTCGCCGTCGCCGTCGCCGTCGCCGCGGACGACGGCGAAGGCCTGCTCGGGCGCCGAGAGGAGCAGCGCGGCGAGCACGGGGTCGTCGGCGTCGCCGGGCCGCACGAGCGCCGTCCACGCGGCGTCCGGGGCGGCGGCGAGCGCGACCGGGGGCCCGTCCGCGCAGGAGCCCGCCCGCAGGCCCCCCAGCGCTCCGACCATCACGGTGGTGGGGCTCACGAGCGGCCACCCGCGACGCGCGAGCTCGGCGTCCACCTCGGCGACGACCGCCAGAGCGGCGGCGTCCGCGCGCGCGGCGGCGCCCACGGGCGCGCCGGTGGACCGGGGCAGCTGGAAGCGGGGGGTCGAGCCGCGGGCGGCCAGCCAGCCGGCGGCCGCCTCCACCGCGGGCCACAGCGCGTCGGCTCCCGGACCGGGCCCGCCGAGCGCGAGCACCGAGCTGGCGCGCCGCGTGCGGTCCCCGGAGGAGCGCAGCAGCCAACGGCCCGTGCGCGCCCGGTCCGCCGGCTGCCAGGCGCGGGCCAGGACGGCCTCGAGGTCGCAGACGCCGACCACCGGCTCGCCGCTGCGGGGGCGGCGGACCGGCGGCGGCACCCGCCGGGCGGCGACGACGTCGCTCGCGCGCACCTGCACGAGCGCGCCGCCGGCACGGCGCACGGCGAGCACCTCCCCGGCCCGCTCGAGCGTGCCGACGACGTCGGTCGCCGAGCCGTCGTGGAGCCGGTGGCGCACGACGACGCGGCCGCCGACGGCCGAGGGTGTGAGCACGCCCCCGGCGGCGGCCGGCAGAGGCGTCCCCTCCTGCGGGGGCTGGGGGACCGGCGGCACGGCGGCAGGCTGCCACCCCGGCCTCGGCCGCAGCGCGGGACCCGCGCAGCCGCGCGCGTCCCGCGGCCCGGCGCCCCGCTCGTCCCGGCCAGCGGGTCGGCCGGGCGGGGGGAGCGGTGCCGGGTAGATTGGCCGTCGTCCCGCCGTCCTCCTCGCCGCGCGCCGAGGACGCCCTCGACCGCCCCGGAAGGTACGACCCGTGACGTACGTCATCGCCCAGCCCTGCGTCGACCTCAAGGACAAGGCCTGCATCGAGGAGTGCCCGGTCGACTGCATCTACGAGGGCGACCGCGCCCTCTACATCCACCCGGACGAGTGCGTGGACTGCGGCGCCTGCGAGCCCGTGTGCCCGGTCGAGGCCATCTACTACGAGGACGACGTCCCCGAGCAGTGGAGCGCCTTCACGGCCGCCAACGTCGAGTTCTTCGACGACCTGGGCTCGCCCGGCGGCGCCGCGAAGATGGGCCTGATCCACAAGGACCACCCGGTCGTCACCGCCCTCCCGCCGCAGGAGCACGACAGCTGAGCGCCGTGCCGGTGGGCGGAGGGGCCGCGCGCCTCGCCCTGCCCGACTTCCCCTGGGACGCGCTCGCGCCGCACGCGCAGCGGGCGCGGCAGGTGCCCGGCGGTCTCGTCGACCTCTCCGTCGGCACGCCCGTCGACCCGACGCCGGCGCTGCTGCGCGACGCGCTCGCCGCGGCCTCGGACTCCCCGGGCTACCCGCAGGTGTGGGGCACCCCCGCCGTCCGCGAGGCCGTCGTCGCGTGGTTCGCCCGGCGCCGCGGCGTCCCGGGGCTGGACCCCGACGGCGTGATGCCGACGCCCGGCTCCAAGGAGCTCGTGGCGTGGCTGCCGACGCTGCTGGGGCTCGGCCCCGGCGACGTCGTCGTCCACCCGGCCGTCGCCTACCCGACGTACGACGTCGGGGCGCGCCTGGCGGGCGCGGCGCCGCTGCCGCTGGACGACGTCGCCTCGCTGCCCTCGCCCGAGGTCGAGCTCCCCGGCGGCGGCACCGGGCGCGTCCGCCTGGTGTGGCTGAACTCCCCGTCGAACCCCACCGGAGCGGTGGACCCGGTGGGCCGGCTGGCCGCCGTCGTCGCGTGGGCGCGCGAGCACGGGGCCGTCGTCGCGAGCGACGAGTGCTACGCCGAGCTCGGCTGGCGGGCGCCCGGGGACGGGGCCGCCGCGTCCGGGCTCGACGTCGACCCCCACGGCGACGTCGTCGTGCCGAGCGTCCTGGACCCCCGCGTCGTCGGGGACGACCCCTCCGGCGTCCTGGCCGTCTACTCGCTGTCCAAGCAGTCCAACCTCGCCGGCTACCGGGCCGCGTTCGCGGCCGGGTGCCCCGCGCTGGTGCGCGCGCTGGTCGCGGTGCGCAAGCACGCCGGCGTCATCGTGCCGCGGCCGGTGCAGGAGGTGCTGCGCACCGCGCTGGGGGACGACGCGCACGTCGCCGCCCAGAAGGAGCGCTACCGCGCGCGCCGCGACGTCCTGCGCACGGCCCTGGAGGGCGCCGGGGGTCGGGTCGACGGCTCGGTCGCAGGGCTCTACCTGTGGACGACGTTCAGGGAGCCGGCGCTGACCACCGTGGCGCGCCTCGCCGACCTCGGCGTCCTCGTGGCGCCCGGCTCCTTCTACGGCGCCGCGGGGGAGCAGCACGTGCGGGTCGCCCTCACCGCGACCGACGAGCGCGTCGCCGCGGCGGCGCAGCGCCTGGGCCGCTGACGCGCCCGGGCCCCTCGACCACGGAGGCGGGCCGCTGGTCGCCGCCCGAGCGCGGTGGCCGGTAGCGTGCGCGACGCGCCCTCGCGGGAGCGTCCCGACGCCGTGACCCGGCCACCGGGGACCGCGGGCGGCCCGACGACGACGAGCGGCCCGCACCGGAGCCGCGCTGCTGCGAGGAGACGCCCGTGACCGAGGACCAGGCCGCCACCGCCGACCCCGCCGCGGGGAGCGTGCTGCGGCACGCCGCCGGCGAGCTGCCGCTCGCGACCGTGCCGGCGACCGAGGGGAGCTCCGGCGTCGACGTCTCGGGGCTGCTGAAGGAGACGGGCCTGGTCACCCTCGACCCAGGCTTCGTGAACACGGCGTCGTGCCGCTCGGAGATCACCTACATCGACGGCGACGCCGGGATCCTGCGCTACCGCGGGTACCCGATCGAGCAGCTCGCCGAGGGGTCGACCTTCCTCGAGACGAGCTACCTGCTCATCTACGGGCACCTGCCGAGCGCGGTCGAGCTCGAGGAGTTCTCCGCCGGGCTCAGCCGCCACACGCTGCTCCACGAGGACCTGAAGAACTTCTTCAACGGCTTCCCCTCGAACGCGCACCCGATGCCGGTGCTGAGCTCGGCCGTCTCCGCGCTGTCCACCTTCTACGAGGACAGCCTCGACCCGTTCGACCAGCGGTCGGTGGACCTGTCCACGACCCGGCTGATGGCCAAGCTGCCGACCATCGCGGCCTACGCGCACAAGAAGACGCTCGGCCAGCCCCTGCTGTACCCGGACAACTCCCTCGGCCTCGTCGAGAACTTCCTCCGGATGACCTTCGGGCTGCCCGCCGAGCCCTACGAGGTCGACCCGGCGCTGGTGTCGGCGCTCGACCAGCTGTTCATCCTGCACGCCGACCACGAGCAGAACTGCTCGACGTCGACCGTGCGCATGGTGGGCTCGGGCCAGGCCAACCTGTACGCGTCGGTCTCCGCGGGCATCCACGCCCTGTCCGGGCCGCTCCACGGCGGGGCGAACTCGGCCGTGCTGACGATGCTCGACGACATCATCGCGAGCGGCGACGACGTGGACACCTTCATGGAGCGGGTGAAGAAGAAGGAGAAGGGCGTCCGGCTGATGGGCTTCGGCCACCGGGTCTACAAGAACTACGACCCGCGCGCCGCCATCGTGAAGAAGACGGCCGACCGGATCCTCGAGCAGCTCGGCGTCAACGACCCCCGCCTGGACGTGGCGCTGCGGCTGGAGGAGATCGCCCTCCGCGACGACTACTTCGTCGACCGGAAGCTGTACCCGAACGTCGACTTCTACACGGGCCTGATCTACAAGGCGATGGGCTTCCCGACGCGGATGTTCACCGTGCTCTTCGCCATCGGCCGCCTGCCGGGCTGGATCGCCCAGTGGCGCGAGATGATGGAGGACCCGCAGACGAAGATCGGGCGCCCGCGCCAGGTCTACGTCGGCGAGCCCGAGCGCTCGTACGTGCCGATGGACCAGCGCTGACGTGGCTCCCGCGGACGTCCGGAGCGCGAGGCCCGGGACGAGGGCCCTCGGCGCCCTGACCGACCCCGACGACGACCTGCGCGGCTGGGCCCGCCTGGCGCCGCTGGGCCTGCTGCTCGTCGGTGCCGGGGTGTGCGTGACCGGTGACGCCGCGGTGAGCCGGGGGACGGGCGGCGACCCCCGCCGCTGGGTCCCCGCGGGCACGCTCGGCCTGCTGCTGCAGGGCGCCGGGCTGTCGGTCTTCGGCGAGGCGGTCAAGCGCCGTGCGGTGCACGACGCGCGCGCGGAGTCGCGGGGGGCTCGCCCGTGAGGGTCGTCGTCGTCGGCGCGACCGGCCACATCGGCACGTACCTGGTGCCGCGGCTGGTGCGCGGGGGCCACGAGGTCGTCGCGATGAGCCGCGGCGAGCGCGAGCCCTACGCGGCCGACGACGCGTGGGCCTCGGTGGAGCGGGTGCGGGTCGACCGCGACGCCGAGGACGAGGCCGGCACGTTCGCCGGCCGGGTGGCCGACCTGCGACCCGACGCCGTCGTCGACCTGGTGTGCTTCACGCCCGCCTCGGCGGAGCAGCTCGTCGAGGGGCTGCGCGGGCGGGTCGCCCACCACGTGCACTGCGGCACCGTCTGGGTGCACGGCGACAGCACGGTGGCGCCGATGGACGAGGACGACGACCGAGAGCCCTACGGCGACTACGGCGTCCAGAAGGACGCGGTCGAGCGCCTGCTGCTCGAGGAGACCCGCCGCGGCGGGCTCGTCAGCACCGTGGTCCACCCCGGCCACATCAGCGGCCCGGGCTGGCCCTGCATCACCCCGGCCGGGAACCTCGACCCGCGGGTCTGGCAGGCGCTGGCGGCCGGGGAGGCCCTGCCGCTGCCCGGCTCGGGCTCCGAGCTCATGCACCACGTCCACGCCGACGACGTGGCGGCGCTCTTCGAGCGGGCGCTCGGGCAGCGGGACGCCGCCGCGGGCCTGGCCTTCCACGCCGTCTCGCCGCAGGCCATGACCTCCCGCGGGCTCGCCCGGGCGGCGGCCGCCTGGTTCGGCCGCGAGGCCGTCCTGGAGCAGGTCAGCTGGGAGCGGTTCGCCGAGACGACGGCGCCGGAGCACGTCGCGGCCAGCCGCGACCACCTGCTGCGCAGCCACAGCGCCGGCACCCGCCGCGCGCGCGAGGTGCTCGGGCACGAGCCCCGCCACACCTCGGCGGAGACCTGCCGCCAGGCGGTGCGCTCCCTCGTCGACGCCGGCGAGCTCGACCTCGGCGGCGCCCGACCCTGAGGCTCCTCCAGCGGCGCGCGCGGCTGCTCCGGAGCCGGGGCGGGGAGCACCTGACGGCGCAGGTGCCCGCGGGCGTCAGCCGGCCACGGTGATGCGCACGGTCCCCGGGCCCGGCGCCGAGCCGTCCTCGGTCCACGCGGTCTCACCGCGCACCCACCGGCGCCCGTCGGTGGCCACCTCGACGACGTCGGTGCCCACGGCGCGCGCCACCGCCCAGGAGGCGAGGGCCCAGCCGGCGCGGGCGCCGGTCTCGTCCTCGCCGTAGGAGCGCTCCAGCACGGAGCCGGGCGCCGGCGCCTCGACGACGACCAGGCCCTCCTCGCCGAGCTGGAGGCCGGCCTCCTCGACCACCGCGCGGGCGCGGGGCGCGAGGCCGTCCTCGCCCGGCACCTGCGGGGT
>Ga0210040_10003353_pt1 | contig 21705 bp, 19 predicted proteins | sample CryGeyCG12114_NA_FD_185462 | JGI IMG/M metagenome (GOLD analysis project Ga0210040, IMG submission 185462) | Groundwater microbial communities from aquifer - Crystal Geyser CG19_WC_8/21/14_NA (SPAdes) (version 2) | ecosystem: Environmental > Aquatic > Deep subsurface > Groundwater | place: USA...
CGCCGTGGAAGCCTTCGCCTTTGTACTCCACCGCTACATCGGCCATGATAAAGCCCTGGCGCGTGGCCGGGTCGAACTCCGGCTGGCCCAGAAACTGTAAAAACTGCACCCGCGCCTCGTGCAAAAGGCTGAGCAAGGCGTCGTTGCCGAGGTGAGCACCGTAGTTGAGGTCGGTGATGCGAATGGGTAGGGCCACGGTGAGCAGGTAGGTTTCGGGGAGGGCGACTTTTACACGAGCCATGACGTTGGGTTTTGGTTGTTGGTTTGTGGTTCTTTGTAGTTGTCATTCCGAGTGAAGCGAGGAATCTGAGGAACCTCGCAAACGGCGTAGCAGAACGTCATTTCGACCAGCAGGAGAAATCTCGCGTGCTGACGTTGCAGCGGTAACTTCCCCACGATTGAAATTAGCGTGGCACGCGAGATTTCTCCCGCTGGTCGAAATGACGTTCTACCAGAGCAAATAACCACAAACCACATGCAAGTAGAAGTCCGCCCTACCGCCGACGGCTCCAGCACCCTCTACGTGCCGGCCCTGGATGAGCACTACCATTCCACTCACGGCGCCGTGCAGGAAGCCCAGCACGTGTACCTGCAAGCGGCCCTGGAACCCATCCTGGCCGCCGCCACCGATACCGTGCGGGTGCTGGAAATCGGCTTTGGCACCGGCCTCAACGCCATCCTGACCCTACAACGTAGCCTCACGGCCCCCGTGGCCGTGGCCTACGATACCATCGAAAAGCACCCCCTACCCCCCGACGTGGTAGCCGACCTGCACGCCGAGCGCTACTTGCTGAACCCGGAGCTGCTGGGCTACTTCGGGCAGCTGCACGCCGCCGCCTGGGACGAGGCTGTGCCGCTGCTGCCGCGCTTTCTGCTGCGCAAAATCACCGGCGAGCTGCAACGCACCGCCCTACCCCCCGACCATTACCACGCTATCTACTTCGACGCCTTCGCCCCCGAGAAGCAGCCCGATATGTGGACGGATGCCGTATTTGAGCAACTCTACGCCGCCGCCGCGCCCGGCTGTCTGCTCACCAGCTATTGCGCCAAAGGCAGCTTCCGAAGAAGCCTGAAAGCCGCCGGATGGGTAGTAGAGAAGCTGCCGGGCCCGGTAGGCAAGCGGGAGATGACGCGGGCACGGAAGGCGGTAGCAGAGCTATAACTTACGGCAAATCTCAAGTTGCTATACGGGGTAGAGACACAATATTTTGTGTCTCGGTGTTGAACGATTACCACTTAAAAGTCAACGTCAGCAACGACGAGACACAAAATATTGTGTCTCTACCCCGTACACTGGCTTAGCAACTGTTATAAGTCAAACAGTAAGAGGAACTACGATGTGACGTCGGGCGGCAGTACTGCTGTATTCTCAAACAGCTGCAGTACTTCAAAATTGGTTAGCTTCCGGTTGTGCAAAATGATGCATACGTAGGAAGCTCTGGTAAACTCGCCCAAGTTACGCAAGTGAAGTAGTTAGGTGTTTGCAATACCACCACCATACGCTCTTGCACAACTCGTCCAGTAGCGTAATACTACTTGACACTGAAAACTCGCTCTTCTTATCATTCTGCCCATATTGCAGAACCTATGAGTCGTAAGTTTATCGAAATAGAAGGCCCGAAATGGGTCGAGCAGGGCATTATCACCACCGAGCAGGAGCAGCGGCTATTAGCGCTGTATCCCGTTGATGATAAAGCCATTGGCCTGCTGCCGCTGCTGGGGAGCCTGCTGGTGCTGCTGAGCGCCCTCAGCCTGATTGCGGCCAACTGGCAGGAGCTGCCGCTGCCGGTGCGCTTCGGGATTCTGCTGGGGTCGGTGGCGGGCAGCTACGCGGCGGGCGAGTACTTCCGGCGGCGCGGCAACACCCAGCTGGGCATGGGGCTGGTAGGGCTGGGGCTGATTTTGTTCGGTACCAGCATCATCCTCACCAGCCAGATGTTCCAGCTCATCGGTTACGACGTGACGGGCCTCGTGGCCTGGGGTGTGGCCGGGGTAGGGCTGACGTACCTCTACCGCTCGCGCCTGCTGTTTGTGATGACGGTGGCCATCGGCGGTATCGTGCAGGGCTACAACACCGAGGTGCTGGGCGCCTTCAGCTACGCCACGGCAGTTTTTACGGCCCTCACGCTGGGTTACTATTGGTGGCGCTACCCCGATGCGCTGTTGGGCGCGGTGCTGGCTACCGGCCTGCTCTGGCAAGCCGGTTTGCTCATTGGCTTTTTGCACATCAAAATCACGTGGTTTTTTGTGGCGGCTATGCTGCTGTATGCGTTTGGCGACTGGCAAGCCGACCGCCCGGCGGGCCGGGCGTTGCAGGGGCCACCGTTGGTGGCGGCGTTCCTCTTTATGCTGGGCCTGGCCATCTTTGGAGTAGCCGACAGCTACACCGACCGCCTTCGACCGCCGCTGCTGGCCTACCTGGCTGCGCTGGGTGCGGTGCTGGTGCTGTCGTTGCTGGGCAAAAAGGCGCGGGGCCGCCTGGGCAGTGCCACCGACTGGCTCTTGCTGCTGCCGGGCTTCTACCTGCCCGCCGGGCTGCCGCTGGCCGTGGCGGCGCTGGTGGTTCTCTACGCCTATGCCGGCACGCTGCTCTGGCGTGCTCACCAAGAGCAAAACCCCGACCGCGTGACGTTGGGCACAGTGCTGTTTATCCTCACCACTGCCGTGGCCTACTTCAAGCTCACGTGGGGCTTCATGAACAAGTCGCTGTTCTTCCTGCTGGGTGGAGTACTACTGCTGAGCCTGAGCTGGTACCTGCGCCGTCGGGCCGTGCAAACCGCCAGCGCCACAGCCTTACCCGAAAAGCCCTAGCACGATGAACAGTTTCCCTACCCCTGCCAATCGTCGGTTGTGGCTGCTGTTGCTGGTGGGCGCGCAGCTGCTGTTCATTGTGGCCGTGGCGGCGGCCGGCTACGCCACTACGGCCTATGGTCGCACCGTGCAGCTGCGCACCGCCCCCGTCAACCCCCGCGACCTGCTGGAGCGCGACCATCTGCGCCTCACCTACGGCATCACCTACCTACCCCTCACACTGTGGCAGGAAGCCGCGGAGCCGCGCCGTCGCCAGCCCGTGTACGTGGCCCTGCGCCCCCAAGCCGATTTCTACACCGCCGTGCGCGTCTACAACCAAGAGCCACGCGCCCTACCCCCCGAGCAGGTAATCCTGCGCGGCTGGGTGGTGGGCAGTAATCGGCGCACGCTGCACCTGCGCTACGGGCTGGAGCGGTATTACGCCCCAGAAAGTCAGGCGAAGGCGCTGAATAAGAAAGGCCCGCACGCACTGTTGGTGCACATCAGCATTGCACCCTGGGGGCAGGCCCGCATCACGGAAGCAGAGGTGTTGTAAGATGAGGTAGCAGTTGGTAAGCAGTTGGCCAAAGAACAGCGCACAGTGCTCTAATCAACGCGTTAATACCAAATACCACCGCTCTGCATTCGTAAAACATCAGGATTGTTGCGGTCAGGAAAGACCGAAACGCATTCCCAGCCGCACCCGGAGGTATTGTTGCAGCCAGATGGGATATACGTTGTATATGATATTCAACAGGCTCAGTAGCAGTGCCCAGCCTACCAGGCCCTTGCCAGTGGCGTAGCCGGTAGTGCCCAGGAAAAACAGAAAAATCACTAGGTGAAACCGCTCCAGGTGGTAGGTGTTGCGCAGGAAGGCTGTCATGGCGGCGCGGGTGCGCACGTGGCGGTAGTGTGGGTAGCGTCGCCGGATAAGGCCGTTGACGAGGCTACCGTGTTGGGTGAAATGGTTGGCTACGTGGACGCCCAGGCGGTGGTAGGCCGCGGGTGTACGGCTAAGCTGCCACCACCGAAACCACGCCTTGGGCACTGCATACCCCAGCAGACTCGCCGCCAGCAGCCCATACAGCCACGGCCGCGCCACGTGCTGGTAGCAAAAGACACTCAGCGGCACCAGGCTCACCACCGACCACACCACGTTCGGAATGGCATTGTAGAAAGCCAGCAGCGCCGAAGAAGGCGTAAGGTGTTTGTTTTCCATTAGGGGACGAAATACACTCTGTTCACTTACTGCCCACAGGCTGGCTAATACGGTAGCCGAATAGACGCCCCCGTGGTCAGGAAAAAGGCCGGCGCGGCACGGCTGATACCAACGCCGCCGGCCACGTCCAGTTGCAGGTTCGGCCGCACCAGCCACAGCAGGCCCATGTCCACTTCGTTGTCGGGGAGGCGGCCTGTTTCGGTGGTGCCAAAGGCTTCGCCGTAGATCGAAAACTGCTTGTTTAAACGGGCCGCGAGCTTCATGGCGTACTTCTGCTCGGCGGCATTCTGCACCCAGCCGTAGCCGTAGGTATAGGTCAGGGTAAGATCATCGGTGAGGGAGTTGGAGAAGCCGAGACGCAGGCGAGCCTCGGGGTTGGTGGGCCGCAGCTCCTTCTGGCCGATGGGTAGGGTAGCCGTAGCCGTGAAGGCCGCTTGCGGCAGCACCCCTTTTTCGTCCCACAAATACACGCGGGTGCCTACCTCGGGTGCTCCAACACCCCGTTGCCCCTGCCGGCTACTGATCGGGATGGATGCCTCAAACCCGGTGCCCAGCCGCAGCTCCACCCTGTCCAGCAGGCCGTAGCGCACCGTGAGGGTAGGGTAGTTGTAGGTGCGCGACGACCGGCCGTTCTGGTAGCGCAGGCCGCCTTCCAGCTGCACAAAGCCCTTTTGCACTATGCTGGTGCCGTTGGTCTGGTCGGGGCGGCCGGGGTCGATGGGGTCTATATCCCCACGCTGTTGGGCGTAGCCTTGGCGGGCCAGCAGGAGTAGCAACCCCAGCACCACATGCCAGCACCTTCTGCCGCATCCGGGCTCGTCCGTCTTTTTCATAGGTATTCACTCGCAGGTTCCGGCGCGGTGGCTAGTCGCATCGCCGAGAGCCATGCACACGCCATCTACCCATTGGGTAGGTAGGGAGCCTACGCGGCAGTTCCCCCGTATGTTCGTCGCGGCGGCCACTGAAGCGGCAGTAGTGACACGGCTGCTGGCAAGCCAACTCACCAGATGCCTCGGCAACTGTGCGTCTATTAGTACCTTCAGCAAGGTAGGGGCCACTAGGAAGCCAGTCGGTAGAAGGTCTTGGTCTTTAGCAATTCTGCGGCGTAGGCTTGGCAGGCGCGTAAGTCTTCTGCTTCCAAGTCTTTATAATCTGCCAGAATCTCGGCCTCCGCCATGCCGGAAGCCAGGAGTTCCAGCACGTTTCGTACAGGGTAGCGCAAGCCGCGTACGGTGGGCTGGCCGTGGCAGATGGTAGGGTTTACGATAATGCGGGATAGTAGGTCAGCCATAAAGCTAAGATAGGAATACTGAGCGTAACTGTGTCTAATGGCGCGGGGCACAACCCCGTGCCATTAGATGGGAATTATACAATTATATCCATGGGGATATTTTGCTCAACGTACAATATACCTTTTGGAAGAAGAGAGCAAAATGCATTTTGATAATGTATTAATGCATCTGTGTGCAAATCCTTTAGAATATTTTTTCTAAACCTAGAAGTATTACTGTATTCTAACCATCTAATTAAATCTGTATCGGAAACCTTCTCAGGGTTTTTGTTATACAAAATTACTAACACTTTTTTTGTTGCATCTAAACCTGTATTTTGTATTCTAATGAAGCCATCGACAGATGCAACAATTGGAACGTGAATTTCATTAATAGCTGTAACTATTTTATTGGCATCTTCGATTGAGCAAGCATAAAATACTCTTACCATCTCAGTCATAATCCAATCAGACATTTGAGAGATAAAAATAGAGTCAGAAAAATTTGGATCTATATCACCACCAACATGAGCTACATTTCTTCTATTGCGTACATCAATTAACAGCTTTACTAATTTAGGAATATGTAATCTTATAGAGTCATGAAGTCCAGAGATATTTTGCATTCGATTGATTATCGTGTCAGAATCCTTGACCTGAATCCCAAAAGGAGTGTATTGCTTTCCATCAAGATGCTGAAATAATCGGAGCATACATTCCCCGAAACGCCCACCATCTAGTTCACTAGGGCGGAACCGTCTGTATGCTAAATTCTGCTTTATACTTTGATATTCATTGACTAAATGCTCAATTATTTCTTGGGGTAATGATGGCGATAAAGAAGCTACGATCTGGGCTCTTGCTATGCTCATACTTAAATTATTTTGTCTGGTTTTCAGCAGCTGAAGGCTTCGATTTACCTGACACCCAATCTTCAACACATTGCTTTCCAAACTTGGTTAAGTAACAACTGCCATCTGATTGGTTCGATTCAAAGTACTTTGGCTTATTATTTTCAATTGCTCTCAAAAATGATTCTGACTTCACTGAAATATTAGTGTATTTAGTTGTTAAGTAATGGAATGCTTCATTTCTCCTAACAGAATCACATTTTTTCAGAGCTACAGTAATAGACCATATTGCAAACATTGCATATTCACGTGCTGATTTTAATTCGAGCACATCTAGTTTACCTAACTCAATTTTTTCTAAAGCCCAAACTTCAGCTTTTTTCTTGTCTGCTTCTCTAATACGCGGAGCTGAAGGCGTAGAATTAGTTTTATTGCGCAGCCAATATTTTTCCCCCTCAGCTGTTTGCTTATCATCTAATAAAGAAATTATTATTTCAGCTCGTTTGTTGCCATCATCATTCAGTTGAAAACCTCCAGTAATTGGCATCAAATAGCTGCTATGTACACCCTTTAAGTATGTAGTAAAATTATTCTTGTCAATAATATCCACTTTCTCTGCTGCACTGCGGAGATGTTCATCACTTGGTATGGGTTTGCCAAATACCAATTTATAGTATAAACAATACAAAACAAGAAAATTTTTCTGCTGCTCAGACCATGTTTTTCCTTTGAAATCCTTGGTCGTAGCAACAAGAAATCCTGAGTCTTCTGTGAAAAACCGTATTTTATCAATACTAAGTATTGGCTCTTCCGCTTTAACAAAATTAGGTGTAGGCGTATCTTCTGTATTCTTTTTGGGAGTTACATCAGTTGCAGACGTTTCATTTTCCTCAGATGATTGTGGTAATGCAACTGGTTCATTCCCAATCCTATTATCCGGAAGAATCTGCGCTACAACGAAAGGCGCGATTTCAGCAACAGATTTATCAGACAAGGAGAACTCAGTATGCTCTTTACGTTTGTCGCCATCTTGCTCCACTGTTCTTAGATAATGGTTTGGAGCTTGGCTACCATTCCTCTTAACTACAAGCGGTTTGCTGCAACTTAAACAGTAGTCTTTTCCAGGAAAAGTCTTCTTGCCACACTCTAAGCATTTAGTCTGACTATCACAGACAACACAAAAATTATATTCATTTGGTGTCAGTTCTTTACAAAACTGGCATATAATTTCTGCCGAATCATCTACAGGCGTTAAATTCATAGTATCCTGATTAATAGGTGAATCCAAGTATAACGAAAAGGGGCGAATACAATTCTGTATTCGCCCCTTTATATTCTTTAATTGTTATAACTCCTCTACGACCCACACGCCTCACACGCGTCCGGATTATCCAGCGAGCAGCTCATGTCGCTTTGGTTCTGGGCTGCGTCGGCGTAGACCGGCTCCAGGGTTTCGGCGGCTTGTTTCTCCACCGTGAACTTGATGGCGTCGGCGGCGGCTTTGGTGCGCAGGTAGTACATGCCGGTTTTCAGGCCGCGCTTCCAGCTGTGGAAGTGCATGCTGGTTAGCTTGCCGAAGTTCACGTTTTGCACGTGCAGGTTCAGGCTCTGGCTCTGGCAGATGTACGCGCCCCGGTCGGCCGACATATCAATAATGCGGCGCTGCGAAATTTCCCACACCGTCTTGTACAGGTCCTTGATGTGCTGCGGAATCCGGTCGATGTTCTGCACCGAGCCGTTGGCGGCAATGATTTCCTGCTTCATCTGGTCGCTCCACAGGTTCAAGGCCACCAGGTCTTTCAGCAGGTGCTTGTTCACTACCATGAACTCACCTGAGAGCACACGCCGCACGTAAATGTTGCTCGTGTAAGGCTCAAACGATTCGTTGTTACCCAAGATTTGCGCCGTGCTGGCGGTAGGCATAGGCGCTACCAGCAGCGAGTTTCGCACGCCGTGCTCCACTACCTCGGTGCGCAGCGTTTCCCAGTCCCACCGGCCCGAGTCCGGCGTCACGTTCCACAGGTCGAACTGAAACTTGCCCTGGCTCAATGGCGAGCCGGGGAAGGTCTCGTAGTGGCCCTCCTTAATGGCCAAGTCCTTCGAGGCGGTCATGGCCGCGAAGTAGATGGTTTCGAAGATGTCCTTGTTCAGGCCGCTGGCTTCGTCGCTCTCAAACGGCATCCGCAGGGCAATAAACGTGTCGGCCAGGCCCTGCACGCCCAGCCCGATAGGGCGGTGGCGGAAGTTCGAGCGCTGCGTCTCGGGCACTGGGTAGTAGTTCACGTCAATCACCTTGTTCAGGTTCAGCGTGGTTTGATACGTTACCTCGTAGAGCTTGTCGTGGTCGAAGGTGATGTTGCCCTGCGCGTCGGTCACGAGGTAGCGGGGTAGGGCCAGCGAGGCCAGGTTGCACACCGCAATTTCGTCCTTGTCGGTGTACTCCATAATCTCGGTGCACAGGTTGCTGGACTTAATCACGCCCAGGTTCTGCTGGTTGCTCTTGCCGTTGGCGGCGTCCTTGAACAGCATGTAGGGCGTGCCGGTCTCGGTCTGGCTTTCCAGGATGGCAAACCACAGCTCCTGCGCTTTGATGGTCTTGCGGCCGCGGCCAGCCTTCTCGTACATCGTGTACAGGCGCTCAAACTCTGGGCCCCAGGTGGTGTCCAGGCCGGGGCACTCGTGGGGGCACATCAGCGTCCAGTTGCCGTTTTCCTCCACGCGCTTCATAAATAAGTCGGGCGTCCAGAGGGCGTAGAACAGGTCGCGGGCGCGGTTTTCCTCCTTGCCGTGGTTCTTCTTCAGGTCCAGGAAGTCGAAGATATCGGCGTGCCAGGGCTCCAGGTAGATAGCGAAAGCACCTTTGCGCTTGCCGCCGCCCTGGTCCACGTAACGGGCCGTGTCGTTGAACACCTTCAGCATGGGCACCAGGCCGTTGGAGTTGCCGTTGGTGCCTTTGATGTAGGAGCCGGTAGCGCGCACATTGTGCACCGCCAGGCCAATACCACCCGCCGACTGCGAAATCAGCGCGCAGTTCTTCAGCGTGTCATAAATGCCGTCGATGGAGTCGTCCTTCATCGTGAGCAGGAAGCACGACGACATCTGCGGCTTGGGCGTACCCGCGTTGAAGAGGGTAGGCGTGGCGTGCGTCATCCACCGCTCCGACATCATGTTGTAGGTCTTGATAACCGAGTCAATGTCGTTCTTGTGAATGCCCACCGACACGCGCATCAGCATGTGCTGGGGGCGCTCTACTATCTTGCCATCGAGGCGGAGCAGGTAGGAGCGTTCCAGCGTCTTGAAGCCGAAGAAGTCGTAGTTGTAGTCGCGGTCGTAGATGATGGCCGAGTCCAGCGTGTGCGCGTGGTTATGAATCACCTCCCACACGTCCTTGGCGAGCAGCGAAGCGTTTTCGCCGTTCTTGGGGTCCTCGTAGGTGTAGAGGCGCTTCATGGTGCTCGAAAACGACTTTGAGGTCACCTTATGCAGGTTGCTCACCGCAATGCGGGCGGCCAGAATCGCGTAGTCGGGGTGCTTGGTGGTGAGCGAAGCAGCCGTTTCGGCAGCCAGGTTGTCCAGCTCCACGGTCGTTACGCCGTCGTAAATGCCGTCAATCACCTTCTTCGCCACCTCAATCGGCGACACGAAATCCATATTCAGCCCGTAGCAGAGCTTTTCAATGCGGGCCGTTACTTTATCGAATTTCACGGATTCGCGGCGACCGTCGCGTTTGATTACCAACATAGGCGTAGCGGTTTGTGGGTTTAGATATGGGAATCCCTACCCCTGGAGGGGCGCAGGTACTGATGCAGGAAATGGATGAGCCGAAGGAACTTTTCGACTATTGATAGTCGGAAGATATTCGTCTCGAAGGTGTAGGACAAACCTTTCCTTTAGAAGTTTTCCACATAATCGCAAAGCGGTAGCAATCAGCCGCTTTTTGCATAGAAACTAAAGAATATAGCAATGAAATATTGCTAGTAAAATAGGGTTGCTTGTTTGCCTAAGGAATGGTATTGTAGGAGGTAGGCGTAGTGGTTGCCGTGTCTCTGGCGTACCGTCTGTCTTCCTGAATGCAGCGGAATGAGGTGAAGGTAGGGTAGGCGTAAAAAACCTGTCTGAGGTGAACTAGCCCTCACGCACTCGCTCGGCTGTGCCGAGTGAGCACTACGCTCCGGCAGCTGTGCTGCGTGCGGTTGCATCTCGTTGGACCTGCCTTGCACGAATGGCGCGAATGGCGCGGGCGGACTTGGGGCGTAGCCCCTCAAGCGTACTACTCACTCGGCATAGCCGAGCGAGTGCGGAGCACAGAATGAGGGAGAGTTGAAGCTGTTTAGGGCGTTTAGGTAGATTATTTAAACTATTCAGACCATGTTAGAACGTCATGTCGAGCTTGTCGAGACATCTCGCGTGCTGACGTCAGATAGTAAGCCACTGGGTGAAGAATAAAATTGCTTGTGGACGTCAGCACGCGAGATGTCTCGACAAGCTCGACATGACGTTCTAACATGGTTTACCCAAACGGTCTGAAATAGCTCCGTTGAACGGCTGGGCGTGGACAAAGAAAGGCGCGTTGATAGCGGCGCAAAACCCGCAGCGGAAGTTTTTAGCGATAGGGTAAGGCATAAAAAACGCCTGTCATCCTTCGACACTGGCTTGATGCGCCACATGCTCAGGATGACAGGCGGAAGAAAACCAGCTACGCTGGCTAGCTAGGGTAGGGATTAAAAATCCTCGTCCAGCGAGAAAACGTTGTCGTTCCGCTCGCTCATTACGCCGGCTTTCTGGTACTCAGCCACCCGCTTCTCGAAGAAGTTGGTTTTGCCCTGCAACGAAATCATTTCCATGAAATCGAAGGGGTTGGTGGCGTTGTAGATCTTGCCGCAGCCCAGGGCCACCAGCAGGCGGTCGGCCACAAACTCGATGTACTGCGACATGGTGGCCGAGTTCATGCCAATCAGGTTAACGGGTAGGGCGTCGGTCACGAACTCCTGCTCAATGGTCACCGCATCGCGGATAATGTCCTGCACGCGGGCCTCGGGTAGCTTGTTGTTGAGGTGGTCGCGGTAGAGCAGGCAGGCGAAGTCGCAGTGCAGGCCTTCGTCGCGCGAAATCAGCTCGTTCGAGAACGTCAGGCCGGGCATCAGGCCGCGCTTTTTCAGCCAGAAGATCGAGCAGAACGAGCCCGAGAAGAAGATGCCTTCCACGGCCGCAAAGGCAATCAGGCGCTCGGTGAAGTTTTCGGAGTTGATCCATTTGATGGCCCAATCACCTTTTTTCTTCACGCACGGCACCGTTTCCAGCGCGTTGAACAAGCGGTCCTTTTCCTGCGGATTTTTCACGTAGGTGTCAATCAGCAGGGAGTAGGTTTCGGAGTGGATGTTTTCCATCATCACCTGGAAACCGTAGAAGCAGCGCGCCTCCGCCGACTGCACTTCCTGCATGAAGTTGACGGCCAGGTTCTCGTTCACGATGCCATCGGAAGCAGCGAAGAAAGCCAATACGTGCGAGATGAAGTGCCGCTCGCCGTCGTTCAGCGATTCCCAGTCTTTCTGGTCCTGGCTCAAATCAATTTCCTCGGCAGTCCAGAACGAGGCCTCGGCCTGTTTGTACATCTGCCACATATCGTTGTGCTGAATGGGAAACAGCACGAAACGGTTGGGGTTCTCTGTCAGTAAGGGTTCCATAAACTGATGCGTTAAGTAGCCGAAGTAAAGACGCAAAACCAGCCAAGCTGGTCAGCAGAACAACCCGCTACGTAGCGTTAAGGTTGCTGGAAATGGCCGGCTGTTTCTTCAAAGATAGGCTACCCGCATCCGAACAGAGCCGTGGAACATTATTTTTTCTCTGTTAATTTTTAAGTATAGCCGCTACGGCTTCCTATGCGCTTTTCTCATAATGGGATAGCAAAAAAAGCCAATCTTATCAAATAGAGAATAGTTATCCACAATCAGGGTGTGGACAATGTAGTTTATCCACAAATTTTGTATTCGCGTGTTCCTTAATGGAAGGATTACGCCGAGTTACGCTTGCTTTAAACAACCTTTGCTGTACCCGAGTAAATGAAGATTAGCGAGTTATGCTTGCGAATCTGGATTTAAACTTCTACTTTTGCCTTCCATTTTTCAGAAACCGCGAAGACACTGATGTACGCAATCGTCGATATAGCTGGCAAGCAGACCAAGGTCGAAGCCGAGAAGTTCGTTTACACCCACAAGCTGGCTGGCAACGTCGGCGATACCGTAGAGTTGGGCAATGCCCTGCTGACCGAAGACAACGGCACCATCAACATTGGTGCTCCTACCCTTGACGTCAAAGTAACTGGTACTATCCTGGCGCACGTAAAGAGCGACAAAGTATTGGTATTCAAGAAGAAGCGTCGTAAGGGCCACCGCAAACTGAACGGTCACCGTCAGGACTACACCAAGGTACAAATCAACAGCATCGGTTAGTTTTAGCGAGCTGTTAGCTAGTGGCTGATGCCATTAGCTTTCGGTTCCACTGGCTTGCTCTTTACACAAATAGCGAACGGCATCAGCCGGTAGCTAACAGCTTTAAAAAACATGGCACACAAGAAAGGTGTCGGCTCGTCTAACAACGGCCGCGAATCGCATAGCAAGCGCCTTGGCGTGAAAATCTACGGTGGTCAGAGCATCATCTCCGGCAACATCATCGTGCGTCAGCGTGGTACCAAGCACCACCCCGGCCAGAACGTGGGTATCGGCAAAGACCACACCCTGTTCGCCATGATCGACGGCACGGTGCAGTTCCGCAAGGGCCGTGGCGACCGTTCGTTCGTGTCGGTTATCCCCGGCGTGGTAGTTGCTTCAGAAGTAACGACTTCGGCCAACGCTGCTGCTGCCGAGTAGGTAGTACCAACTGGTTATTCAGAAGGGGCCATCCACGCGGATGGCCCCTTTCTGCATTGCGCCTACATGAGGTACTATTTCAGAAGTGCGTACAGTACGGGTTTGCTAGGGCTGGCATCCAGCGCCAGGCTGATGACTTGCAGATTAAGCAGGTATAGGCCGTCCTCCACATCATCGGGCACAAAGATGAGCTCCGTGATGGTAGCGGTGCGGCGCGTGGCGTGTGGGTACTGCCAGAAGGCGTGGTGGGCCGCTAGCTGCCCGCCATCCTCCTCACGGTCTACGCTGGGCAAGTCCAGTAGCAGGTGTTCGATATGATGCTCGGCTAGGTACTGCGCCAGCGCCGGCTCCAGGTAGGTAGGGGTGGTGCCGGAATAGTGGCGGGTACGCTTGGCGCGGTGGTTAGGGAGTGTGCGCAGTATCACGGCTTCGGGTCCAACAGTTGCGTCGGGGCCATTCTCGAACTCGCGCTGCACGTCCGCCAGCAGTACCACCTGGTCGCCATTGGGCTGGGGGCGTGGCTGCACCGATACCAGCCGGGCCACGAACAGATACCGGCGCAAGCAGTTGCTCAGCAAGGCCGCCGGATCGGCCGAAATATGGCCGTAGCACTCGGTGTGCGTGCCGTTGCCATGGGGCGTGAGGTGCACGCGCTTGTAGTTGGTGCTACCCCCTTCGGCTACGCTGCCCACAAAATTCCCTACCCGTATGGTATCAAACTCCACCGGCTCGGCCCAGAAGCAGTTCACCTGTTCCTCGCCGGGTGCCAGGGGTAGGGAAATATCCAGCGGCGCGGCAGGGTCGAAGGAGTAGGTGCGGCCGTGGTAGGGATAGGTGGCGAGCATTGGGTGAGATGGTGAAATTTTAAAATGCTGATGCAAAAAGACGTTTCATCCGCCATCTAGCGTCTGCTTGCGACGGACCTTGTACCCGCAGAGCGAGTCGTTGTTATGCCTGCTGAGTTTGCGTGAGAAGGTTCTTCGCAAGCGGACGCTAGATGGCGGATGAAACGCCTTTTTGCATCAGCATCCCATTCAATATCCGGCTGATTTCCTCGGCGTGACTCAGGACCATGAAGTGACCACCACCGGGGATGAGGTAGTCGACAGGGGAGGGGCCGGGCGGAAACACCCGGTCGTGGGTACCCAAAATCTGCACGCCCCGGCCAATGTCTGTACTATCCCAGTGCAGGAGCCGGTCGATGGCCCAGCGGGTGTACACGGGCGCCATGTCGCGCAGAATCTCGCGGAACAGATAATACTCTTCGCCGTTTTTGATGTCGAAATACCACTGCCCCACGCGCGGCAATAGCTTGAGCATCTGCGGTGGTATCAGCTTGTACACGCCCGTCTTGCGAATCAGTCGGAGTAATAGCGGCAGGCAATCGGCATCGGGAATGCTGCTGATGAGCACGGCGCGGGCCAGGGGCCGCAGCCGACAGATTTCCAGGGCTACTACCCCCCCAAATGATACGCCTACCAGCAAACACGGCTCGTTGGGGGCAACGCCCTCAGCCATGCGCGCCACGTAGTGAGGTAGGCTTTCGTGGGGCGTGGGGGTGAGCCACGGCAGCACCTGCGTGGGAGCGTGTAAGCGGGGCTGCAAACGACGAAAAATACGCTCGTCGGCACCCAGTCCTGGTAGCAGGTATACCTTCATCTGTGCTTAGGGCTCAATGCGCAGAAAGATGCCTTCGAGGTAAAAAATATTGTGCGGGCGGTCCTCGTCAAACTCTTCTTCCTCAAACTCATCCGTTTCATCTGCTTCATCCGATTCTGTTTCCGACGGTAGTTTGATGAAAGCAACTTCTCCCTCGTCTTCGTCGCCTTCCGGACCATCGGCGGGGTAGGTGCAAGCCAGCTTGAGGGCCACGCCGGGTAGGGGCACGGGCGGGGCTTCGGACGTATTATACTCAAGCAAGCAGGGCCACTCCGTCACGGTTGCCAGGGCGTCGGCTATTTGCTCCTGTAGAGCCTCAGCCCGGTCGCCGGCTAGTCGCAGCAGCAAATCAAGTGACTGAAATTGTAAGCCTAAGTGAAAGAAATACAGTGTGTTGTCGAGAAAAGTAGTAGCCCACACTGTTACGTCATTCGTATTATCAAACACAACGGCGGTAATCTGCACCTGCTCCACAAAAAAATCGGCGTTGTCCGCCAGGGCATCTATTAAGCGTTCCATTACCGCAGATTTACGCTGAATTTCTCGAATTCGTCGAAAATAGATGTGTATTGCGGGGCTACTGAAACAGGGCCAGCGTGATATGGTCGGCCAGCAGCTTACCCTGGTCCGTGAGCGTTAGCACCCCATGGTGCAGCGTAGCCCAACCATCGGCTTGCAGCTGCCGGATGTAGGGACCGTGCTGGGTGGGCAAGTCTAGCCCCAAAGCGTCGCGCAGGTGGGCAAGGTCGCAGCCGCGGGCGGTGCGCAGGCTGGTCATCAAGTATTCGTTGGCGCAGTCCTGAGCCGAGAGGTGCTCCACGGTAGCGGGCACCTCATTTTGCTCCAGCACGGCCGCCACGTAGCGGGCGTTGTTGGCCACGGTGTACTGACGGGTCTGGCCGTCGAAGGAGTGTGCGCTCGGCCCCAGGCCCAGGTAGGGCACACCGCCCCAATAAGCCGAGTTGTGGCGCGACTCGCGGCCGGGCCGGCAGAAGTTGCTGATTTCGTACTGCTGGTAGCCGTGGCGGTGCATCTCAGCGAGCAGCAGCTCAAACTGTTGCGCCACAAATTCGTCGGGTGGAGCCTGCATGGTGCCTTTCTTCAGGCGATGCCCAAATACAGTGCCCGGCTCAATGGTGAGGGCGTAGCACGACAGGTGCGGCACACCCAGCGAAAAGGCCTCAGCCATGTCCTGCTCCCACAGCGCGTGGGTAGGGGCAGGCACACCGTAAATCAGGTCAACAGAAATATTCTCGAAGCCCGCGTCCTGGGCTGCCCGCACCGCTTGTCCAGATTCCTGGGCCGAGTGGGCACGGTTCATCAGGCGCAAATGCGGCTCATGGAAGCTCTGCAAGCCAATACTCAGTCGGTTGATGGGGGAGGCTGCCAACTCCCGCAGCTTAGCTGGTGTAAGGTCGTCGGGGTTGGCCTCCAGGGTAATTTCCGCGCCGGGCGCCACCGCAAACTGCTGGTGAATAGCCGCAAAAATCGTGTCTAGCTCCGCCGCTGTCAGCAGCGACGGCGTGCCCCCGCCGAAATAAATGGTGTCGAGGGTAGGAGCGGGGCCAAGGTAGGCGGCGCGCAGCTGCATTTCCCGCGTTAGGGCCGTCACAAACTGACTTTTCAGCGCCATGGAAGTGCTGAAGTGGAAGTCGCAGTAGTGGCAGGCTTGCTTGCAGAAGGGAATGTGAAGGTAGAGGCCGGGCACAGAATCAGGAAGTAAATACGCAGAACAAACGCGGGCGAGGCTTTGGTTCGTCCCAGCCCAACCTGCGGGTTTCGTAGCTTTCGGCTGGTTTTTTGAAATGAAGCGCGTTGCGTCAACGTTATCAGCCCACAAATGTACGCCCGTATCCTTGTGTTGTGCCTGCTGGGCTGGCTGCTGAGCAGCTGGCCGGAACCAGTACGTGCGCAGATGACGCCTACCCTGCCCAACCAACCGGGCCTACAAACGCCGCCCCTACCCCCCAAAGCCGCTCGGCCCGATACCACGGCCAGGCGCCGGTTACCGCGCAAAATCCCCCGGTTCGTGCGCCTACGCACGGCCGATGCTGCCGACCAAGCCGTGCTGCGCCGCTACCGGTATAGAACCACGGCCCCCGATTCGCTCACGGCCCTGCGCACGATACGTGAGGTGGTACTGGCCTTGCAGGCCGACGCCTACCTCACTGCCTCGGCCGACCAGCTGCATTGGTTGCGCGATACGCTGCTGGCCGATGTGTACGTGGGCGAGCAGTTTCGGTGGGCGCGCCTGCGCAACGGCAACCTCGGCGACGCGCTGCTGACCCGCGCCGGCTATCGGGAGCGTTTTTTTACGGGGCGGCCCTTTGTGCCCGGCGAGTGGACGCGCTTGCAGGAGCGTATCTTGGCCGAGGCCGAAAACCAGGGCTACCCTTTCGCCACCGTGCGCCTGGATTCGATGCAGCTGTGTGGCAACGAGGTAGAGGGCCGCGTGGTGCTGGACCGCGGCCCGGTTATCGTGTTCGACTCGCTGGAAATAATTGGCGCCACCAAAACGCGGCGTAATTTCTTGAGTAAGTACCTGCAAATATTTCCTAATCAGCCCTATAGCCAGCAACGGGTAGTGGCCGCCGCTCAGTTGCTACGCCAATTGCCCTACCTGCAAGTGAAGGCCGAGCCGGAGGTACGCTTTGCCAGGGGTAGGGCGCGGGTATACCTACTGCTGGCCGACCGCTCGGCCAACCAGTTCGATGCTATTGTGGGCGTGCTACCCAACCCAACCCCCACCGCCACCCAAAACCGCGTGCAACTCACCGGCGACGTCACCATCAACCTGCGCAACATCAAAGGTGGCGGTAAGCAGTTGGGCTTGCAGTGGCGCAAGGTAGATGCCGCTTCCCAGCAGCTCGATGCGCAATACGTGCACCCCAACTTCTTCGGCACGCCGCTGGAGGTAGCGGGTACGTTCAATCTGTATCGGCAAAACGACGCGTTTCTAACCATCCGGCCGCGCCTGCAAATCACCTACCCTACGCCTCGGGCTGGGCGCCTCACGGTTTTCACGGAGCTGCGTAGCTCCCGTCTGCTCGATACGCTGCTGGACACGCGCACCACCCTACCCGAAAATATCGACTCGGAATACACCAACTATGGCCTCAGCTACACCTGGAATTCCTTGGACGACTTGCTGTTTCCGCGCCGGGGCGTGCTGGTGGCAGTGCAGGGCAACGTGGGCAACAAGCGCATCAGCCGCAATCCGGAGCTGAATGAGGAACTGTATGCCGGGCTGGCGCTCCGCTCTACGCAGGTAGGGATAAGTGGGCGCGCCGAGCGCTACTACCGCGTGGGCCAGCAGGGCGTGTTGCTCACCCGCGTGCACGGCGAGGCGTTGTTCAACCAACGCCTGTTTCAAAACGATTTGTTTCGGGTAGGGGGGCTCAACACGTTGCGGGGTTTCAACGAATTCAACTTCTACGCCAGCCAGTATGCCGTGAGCACCGCCGAGTTCCGGCAGTTCACCGGCTCCGAAGCCTACGTGTTCCTGTTCGTGGACCAAGCTTACATCCGCCGCGACCTACCGAACGATTTTGAGCAGGACGCGCCTACCGGCCTGGGTGCGGGCCTGAGCTTCCGCACCGGTGCCGGCCTGTTTCAGTTTGTGTACTCCGTAGGCCGCACGCGCAGCCAGCCATTTTCCCTGAATGCCTCTAAGATTCATTTTGGTATTACCAGCCGCTTCTAATCTGGAGAAAATTAATAATTTGATAATCAGCGAGTAAACAGCATATTACACTTTTTTGTAACCCAGATGTGCGTTCTTTCGATAAAATACCTACATTTGCATCACCAAACAGTGCGGGGTGGAGCAGTTGGTAGCTCGTTGGGCTCATAACCCAAAGGTCACTGGTTCGAGTCCAGTCCCCGCTACCTTATAAGAGGCCAAGTAATTCGTAATGAGTTACTTGGCCTTTTTGTTTTGCGTCCATAGGACGCTATTAGAACGTTAAGGCCGACTTTTGAGCGTATTGAAGTCTTGCCTTCTTTAAAAGAATATAGTTAAGAGCCCAACGAGCTACCAACTGCTCCACCCCGCACCCTGGGTGGTTTTTCAGGGTATCTAGGTTCGTGTCTTTAGCGAATATGTACTTTTTAAGCCCCTTGAGGCCTACCGTTGCTAAGTTTAGTACTCCTGCGTTTCCTTAAGCTATTTAAAGAACATTCACAGCAAGGGGATATGCCTAGGATTCTACAAGGCAACAGAATTCTGCCTTTCACGCCCAGAAACAATAGCCATAATGCTGGGATTTTTAGTAAACTAAACTTGTTACCTTTGAAATCTGCCAGTTAACTAAGATAGTCAAACTGGAAAAGTGCCTCTTAGACTATCTACCACGAATAGCAGCATAATCAATATGGCACGCGGGGACTTAATCAAGGATTTATTTATAAGCTATAAGCAAAAGGACGATGAATCGTTCTTGGCTACTGCTGCTTTAATAGCTGAGGAGGAGCGTAAAAAGCACCATGTTGTTTTAGCAAATGAGCTTACTCGTATTTTAAAGAGGCCTAATACTAATAGTAATAAACCCTCGCAAGCTACAAAGGGTTTGGAGCCACTGCCCAAGGACCCTGATAGGGGAACGGCACTTATGGAGATTCGCTGGCCGAGTCTACCATTAGATAACCTTGTTCTAGCACCCGAGCAACGCGAGTCATTGGAATATGTTCTAGATGAATTCCGTCATTGGGAAATACTAGAGATGAACGGTCTTTTGCCAAGCCAAAAGATGTTGTTTTGTGGCCCTCCTGGCTGTGGAAAGACAGCTACAGCTGAAGCAATTGCTTGTGAGATGGGGTTACCCCTTTTATACGTTCGTTTTGATTCGGTAGTCTCCAGTCTATTGGGTGAAACCTCTGCGAACCTTCGCCGAGTGTTTGATTATGCTGTTAATGGTTCTTGGGTTATCCTTTTTGATGAATTCGATGCAGTTGGGCGTTCACGGGATGACCCAACGGAACACAGCGAATTAAAGCGAGTAGTAAATGCTTTCTTGCAGCTACTCGACAACTTCAAAGGTAGGTCACTAATTATTGCTGCTACTAATTTTGAGCAAGCTCTTGATGTTGCGTTATGGCGTCGATTCGATGAAATTGTTCGATTCGATAAGCCAACACCCGAGCAACTTATATACTTCCTAGAGCGAAATCTTTTTCACCAAGGACCTTCACCGTCGGTAATTAAAGCGGCAGCTAATAGCTTGCAGGGAATGAGCTTTGCTGATGCTGAACGTGTGTGCCTTGACGTAAAAAAACGGCTGGCATTAGAGGGACGTCAAAAGCTGACTCCTGCCCTTTTGACCGCAGCAGTTATAAGACAACAACGCCGTAAGCATTTATTGACCCGAACCGATTCATTAGAGCCACCTACAGTTAGCCCCGATTAATATGCCTGACCTTAGCCACCTACCCTGGCAAAAACTAAGTATACCAGCAGCACCGCGAAAGAAAGGCAATTATATGCCGCCTCCTTTGCCCGTCAGAAATAGGCAACAACATAGTGAGGCGCTCAATACAGATATTGTATCGGTAATTGGCCAGGTTCAGGCTCAGCGTGTGAGTATGGGGTTAGACCCTTCTCAGATGTTGATAATTGAGTTTACAGCAAGGCTAGATTCAGAGGTCCGCAAAATCCTCGAAGAAAACCTAAACCTACGTATCCTTTCAGAGGTAGCAACTGAACGGCCTATACCTGTTCCGGATTTCAGTGTTGAAGCCCATGCACCAAATGCATCCAGGAATAAAAGGATAATTGCGACACTTGACCAAACCCAACTCAAAATAGAGTCGATTGAGCCAGTACGTGGTAGCGATGGTGAGGAAGACCAACGAAAATCAAGGTTTATTTTTGCTACCAGTCTGTCTGCTAAGTTCTTCAAACTGTTTGTAGAGCGGAATCCGGCAATGGCTGACTTTAAGGTTTTCGAACCTGTTAAGAGGCAGAGAGAAACATTTTACAAGACCCTTGTTCAATTTTCCGATTCTACTTCAATAGAGCAGTTGCAGCGTGAATTAGCAGCTTATAGCGCCAATGGTCCTAGAGTACTGTTAACAGCTATTCAGCGGGCTACACTATTTGATGCCCTCGAATACTTTCATGCTGTTTCTCCTGAGGACCGTCTCGGTATAAATGCAAGAGAAAATGGGTTCCCAAATGGGGAGTTCTACTTCGACTTAGACCTCTGGCATACAGGTGAAGACGCTGACCTAGAAAAGAGCAATGCTAGAATAGCTGTTGAGCATGCTGAAGGAAGGGTTACGGACATCAAGGCGGTTGCCGATATGCTCATCCTAGTGCGTGTACTAGGTAATGAGGCAACAGCTCGTAAGCTACTTGAATACGACCGGGTGTCTCGGCTTGATTTACCACCTAGCCTTCATCAACAATTATTCGATGTTTTACAGCAGAGAGTAGCGGCGCCTCCAACACCTCATTTTGGTGAAGACATGCCAAAAGCATGTGTAGTTGATTCCGGGATTATGCCCTCACACCCGTTAATGTCAGGTGGCCTTGTTGCTTCGCGTGATTTCGATTCGGGCGATAACACTACTGTTGATACAATGGGTCATGGTACTCATGTCGCTGGAATAGTAGTTTACGGTGATATTGTACACTCACTGCAACAAAATCAATGGGTTCCTAAAGTACAGGTACTAAATGCCAAGGTATTAGGCATGGGGGGATTTGGATTGCCTGAATTTTCCGATGTCAAACGTGCGGAAACACAACTTGAAGAAGCAATTAGATGGGCATTTGAAGAGCATGAATGTCGGGTTTTCAATCTTTCGCTAGGGAATCCCGCAAGCATGTATAGTAGAGGGCATCAGCTTCCTTGGGCTTTGATGCTTGATACGCTGACTCGTGAATTAGACATACTAATAGTAGTTTCTGCGGGCAACAATACTGAGGTGGTCTAGTTAGGCAGGAGAGAATTAGGTGATATTGACAAGTTGCTGTTGGTGAAAGAGATAAGGTTTTAAGTAGCCGATGCTAGAGTGGCGGCGTTTATGATTGTAGTAGTCAAAATACTC
>Ga0210040_10003354_pt1 | contig 21703 bp, 16 predicted proteins | sample CryGeyCG12114_NA_FD_185462 | JGI IMG/M metagenome (GOLD analysis project Ga0210040, IMG submission 185462) | Groundwater microbial communities from aquifer - Crystal Geyser CG19_WC_8/21/14_NA (SPAdes) (version 2) | ecosystem: Environmental > Aquatic > Deep subsurface > Groundwater | place: USA...
TAAATAATAAATATATGTAGCTTGTGAATCAACCACATCGCTTGATGTCTATATTCATATTTGCTGTGATGTGGGTCTATTTAGTAAGTGCAATGGAAATGGTCCTAACATATGAATAACCACTGTACATATACGAGTCCCGTGTACGCACTTTCCCCCTTTTCTTCGCGTGGCAAAAAAAAGAAGGATTTCTCTGTAAATCTAAAACATACTACCTACAAAGAGACACATAAGCTAGGACCTCAGAATTGACTGGCATTGTCTTAAGTCCAACTGATGTCACACCGAATGCCTCTTGTCGTTTGTTTTCTGGAGCTCAAATGGATTTCTTTGTACGGGGAAGGAAGCTGCAGTTGAATTACAAGCCCTGGATATATGTACAGTAGTTGATGGTAGATAGGACTGACTGAGTGAGCAAAAATCCAGTGAGCCGTCACAACCAGAACGCCCCTTTCATCATCATGATCCCATTAGGTTTCACGAGGACTCCTCTAGGACGGCAGTGCACACAGAGTATGGATGCAACTGTAGCAGATGAAGAAAAGAGTAGAAATTTTTTTCTTGTTAAGTAAATGGAGTTTTTCTGAACTTGCCATCATAGAGGATGATATGGAAGGAAGAGTTGGATTGAGACTATTATCATGATCGTATAGAGTGTGTATATGTACAATTTGATATGGAAAGAGGAGCCAGTAAGCTAAAATATTAAGAGTGCTGCTAAAGAAGAAGAATTTCTTGTCTCCATTTTTGCTGCATCATCATTTTCGAGAACAACATGCGTGCACATGCATGCAGACAGATTGTGATGCCCTTCAGAATATAAAGTGGTGAGCATTGTCCCTGAACAAAAGAAAATGACGGGGGCCTTCACTGTTCCATGATGAGGTTGAGGGAAAAAGAAGATATTTTTGTGCTCTAAATCGGTATAGTATTTGAACCCAAAAACAAGCGAACCATAATGATCATCATCTTTTTGCTTAATGGGTTACGAGTGGAGGTTTCTTGTACAGTCAGTCGTCATCTGGTGTGGAAAACAAATAGCAAGGTGGTCAGATTGTTAGTTAGTCAGTTAGTTAGCTAGGTTGTAGCAGATAGAGAGTGCACAGAAAATGCTTAACTAGAGTTCATATAGTTAGTTAGTCAGTTACCCCCTATGTAGACTGCGGCGTCAAACCCTTAATGCATTCCAATGTGAGTTCATGTAGAAAAATGAAAAATTTGGGATGAGTGAGTAGGATACATGTGTCATATGGAGTTTGAACATTATGTTTAAGGTAGAATAAATAAAATGGAAATTTGTTTTTCACGAGTGATGATAAATCTGTTTTTGGGGGCTTGTCTTCACATGCTTCCAAGAAAATGATGGCAGTCGTAATAATTATTTTTGTTATGGAAGGATTGTTGAGCTATGGATGAGAATGGGATTGAACTGACTGAGTGTTTTTCACTGTGTTTTGGGAGAGTTGCATTTTTTATGAGCATTTGGTTGTTGTTGCAATATATTTCTCATCATCAGGATTGCCTGTTAGTTTTGTAGGCTTTTGGATGAAACTAACGACCATGGGGAAAAGAGCATGACACTGATTTAATTTCATGTGCTCGACTGGAAGGACCGTTTATGGCTCTGGCTCAATAGCCTGACTCATTTTTTCTCATTACAGCTTTCGTTGCTCGCATTATTATTATATGTGAGAGTGAGTGAGCACAAGACAGATCGAGCAAGTTGCGTTTTCAAGTAATCGGTCTCTTTTGTGCAATGATGTTGAAAAAAGATTTCGCCTTTGGGGATTTTTTTTCTTCCGAACGTACTGTAAAGGGCCAATGACTGACTGACGACGGTGATGGCTATATGTTTTCTGCAATAGTACCGAAATAGAAAAAAGTTTAAGTTGTCTTCCAGTTGCAATCTCTATAAATAGAATTTTTCAAGCTTTATTGGTTTTGTTAGCTCGAGGTGTAGTCTGGTTTCTTTTCTGGAATTGTGTATCTTATTTACTAATATTGGTAGAAACCCATGTGTTTGGGCAGCAAAAAGTTATCCGATTCACCTGAGAGACTCGATCATATCGTTTAGTGGAAATGAGAAAACAAGATAAACGAGTGTTTTTTAGCTTGTTTTTTATCCGGTTGACAAAATAAGATTATTTACTTTGGCACACGAAATGGTTAGTGTGTCCAGTTCTATTGGTCATAAATGAGTTTTTGAGAATACGCTGGGCCCAGAAAAGTTGAAGTTGACTATATTTATGAGGCAAAAGTATGGGAAACAAAGGTGTATAGAGCACAGAAAATGAGGAAAGTTACTGGGAAAATAAAGTGGATGGCAAAACACAGCTGGACTTTGGATGGAATCTCACGCTACAGTGACTAACTGTGAGCCTTTCGGCATTAGTATATGGATGTGAACTTGCCATGTTATTTTTTGTAGCTGGGTCTTGTTTGAAATTCATTGGTTTCTCTGTAAGACAGGTACAAGGATCCAAGTTTCTTTTTAGTAGGTCTTATTTCATATACTTTGTTCTTGGCCATTTCACGCTGTCTGGAGAGATCATTGGTTCTAGGATTTTAGAATGACCAACTGGTCTTCTCATGTGTACGTAATCTTGTCAGTCTTTGAACTGACTAACTAAAGTTAAAAAAAATGTAAGTTGTGCAGGGAAGAAAAAAGCAAATGTACAAGTTTTGAAAACTTGTGTGTACAGCAGCCCTAGCTGAGCATATGATTTTTTCTTGGTTGAAACTATTTTGTTTTTATGATGAGTCTCATCTGTGTGAATTAAATTTACACATTTTGTGCGGACCATTGTGTTGAAATTTTTTGTCACTCACGATAATGTGTTTCAATTGAATGGAAATGGGAACATGAGCGGAAAAAATGGACTACTGGGAAACGTGTATGCAAATATAATCTGCACGGCGACAGCTACAGTGATTACAGTAAAACTCTTTTGTAGTCACTTACGCGCGTTTATACTAACAATCCCATTTTACGAGTCTGCAAAAGCCATTATGGATGGATAAATGTGCCTTTTTTCATCCAATTTTTAATTGCAGCTAAACTAGCTCACATTTGCTATGAGCAGTGGTATAAAAATATGAGCTTATTTTACCCCGCTGTTGCTTTATACTGGCAAAAAAAAAACTGTGAGATGCAAATTGTGTGGGTACAATTCTTCACTTGTCATCATCATCATCATCTATTCAATGGCGGCTCATCAGTTAGCCACATATTCAAATATATAATCTCTCCCCGTCTAGCTTATTTTGTACTGAGTGCTGACTCACGCCTTATGAATAGCTAGCTCAGGAATACACCCTATATTTACGCGTGATTTAAAAGGTGGATGCATGATCGTAACAAGTCTAGTTAGTTAGTTAGTCAAGCAAGTAAAGTAAAAAGAAAAATTACCAAAGAATGGAGCCAGTTATCAAATCGTTGGGCATGTACAGAGAAACAGGACATTCAGCAAACTATAACTAACTAACTATATTTTACGTGCTTTTCGTTGATTCCTTAGTCAGCGTTGGTGTGTGTAGTACTATGCATGGTATGTTCAAATTAAAACCATGAGAAGTTTAGGACATAATTTACCGTTCACCTAATTGAATGGTGGCATTTACCCGTGCTCTTGTTATTGCGCCTATTAGTGACAAATAGAGTCTAACTAGGAAAGGACGTTCTGCAGCTTACACAAGGCGGCACTCCTTATAGTGATTGTGCACCCATTTGGAATGCTTAATTATTCAGAAGCATCCTTTATTGGGCTTTTCTTTCACGTTCTTGTCTCCGTATATATCTGGGATCCTTAAATCTTGTGCTCATTTAAGACTACGGTATGCTACGGTATAGTATGTTAGGTGTTGGCAAAGGGCCGTTATTATTATCATTTTCCATGTCTTTGTGGAGCGAGCTCGATTGAGCGTGGAATGAGGAGGCAGGCTCCTTTTGCGGTTTCCGAAAACTTTCGCCGGACCTGACTGACATTGTTTTGTATGCTGCTAACGAGTGGGGTAGTTGGTAGTTAGTTATATGGAAGCGATAGGAGCAGCTTGAAAAGTTTAGTCGGTTACAGCCTCTAGTAGTTTGTCACTTGACAAGTCAATGGGTGGATGGTTAGTTCGTTTTGGTATGTGCGCTCAAGTTTTCTATAATTGGGACTGGGAGCAGTTTTGATTGAAATGGAGCGTTTCGGAAACAATTGTACTCTCATTTTTGAGCTCATGTGGGTTGGAGGCTTTAGTTTGTGTTCACATGTTTCCTTAGTATGAAAGGCTGTCACAAAATGCTTTATAGGCTGATTAGACGCACCGATAAATTACACTCTATGCTTAAGCTCGTTGTCTTTTATTTGCTTTCAGGATACGGTGTTAAGCAGGCTGGTAACTAACTAACTAACTAACTAAGATCACGGAGCATTAATAAATAGATGCCACATTAGATAATTTCTAAAGGGTGGTATCTGCTATGCGATGAGTACGATAGTACTAATCTTTTAGTCAGCCTAGTATCTCTGTGAAAAGCATTAAATCATGGAAGGAGCGATAAATTTTGCACCACGGGTTGAAAAAACATTAAGCCTGCATGATGCGTATGTTTTCTAGGAGTAAGAAAATGCACGAGTACAATGTACTGTGAGACGGCTTTTTGTTAAAACAAGGAAGGATGAAAACCAAGTTTTTCTCATTAGCGTGTAGTTGGTATGTAAAACATGCAAAAGTGGTGGAATGCGAAAGGATATAATAATTCTTTTGGATTAGAACTCGTTGATATTATTAGTGTGCTCACTTTCACACGGTGGCTGCCATTTTGTGCAACAAAGGTAGATTTGTACAATCTAAACGATTATCTAGGATGTACCCTTGTTACAGGAGCATATTAGCACACCAAGCTAACTTTGTCAGCTCCTTTACCTGTTTCCAAGTGTTTTGTTTAGTTAGTTAGTTAGACAAAAGATTCTGGTGTGAGCGCTATTCTTATATCAGTGTGTGTATATGTATATCCAACAAGAGGGGAAAACAACGTGATCTATAGGTCCAGTTAAATATGACACGGTGGAATAGCTTTTGTGCTCACCTTACATTCAGCCAGGGACTGGCTCACAGTCATTCCACGTGTTGTTCAACAGCCTAAGACGATTAAATGTGAGCCCTCATAGGTTATTGTGAGTGCTAATGAGTTTCTGGGGGGATTTTATTCGATCCAATTAATTCGGAGGAAGCACTTTGAATAAATTGTATGCCATTCCAAAACACACATCATGCATGCATGGTAGTAGTTATAGTAGTAGTAATATGGAGAGACAAGGATTTTATTACAAGCTTTTCTTCACTTCTTTACTCACAGCCATGTAAACACACAAATGACTATCCAGGCGCTGCAAATCTTTCAGCACTGGAAAGCTCAAACAGCTGGAAGCTTTTACATAGAATCTATATTATAAGGATAGCTATATTTGTTGAGTGATGAATAATAAAATATTGATCAATACATGGATGATTAAAAGAAATGTATATTTTCTCTGATGTATAGGTTTAATTTTCAAATGATTCAGAAAATAATCCAGATTGGTTGATTTTTTTCCCGGGTTTCTTATCAAGGGAACAATAGGCTTTTTGGAGATTTCGTCCCATTGACTGTGAGAGTATAGTAACTATAGATAAAAGTATCTACTTAAATTTTAGTCGTACGTAAGAGACTTGGGAGTGTGAATGTAATGCCGTGCACAGTGAGTCAGATTGGTGTGAAAAGCACGTTTTTTGGCCACACACGAAAAGCACGCACTTGGTGTGAAAGCAAGGCAAGTTTACTTGGTGCAGAGGTTTTGTGACGGTGAAAGTTTTCGATCGATCTCCTTTGGGTTTCACTGCTGAAGATCCACTCTTGTTCCCCAAACACACACACACACATACATACGCTAGACATGGTGTAGTATCATGGGTTCCCTTCTTCTCTAGTGAAGAGAAAATGGAGCTCTTTTCATATCTAAAGTGAGAGCAAAAGGAAGCTGCTGATGGTGCAATTTCAAATGTTTTTACACACATAGTAGTGATAGTTATACTACAGTTAGTTGGTTAGTACTATAGTATATAGTAGTGACTCCTTTGAGTTGAACGAAAGGCATTCTGTGTGTGTGTTATCTGTCCCACATCCCAGCCCAAAATGCTTTAGTTAGTTTGGGTGAGTTGGTTAGCTAGTTAGTTAGTTAGTTAGTGGTCTAACTTATAGGGAGTAAGTTTTTTTTTTTGCAAGAAAACTTGGGTTCGCTCTCTAACTTAAGTGAATTAGATTTCTGGGTTATGATCCTATGGCCTCTAGTGATATCTTTTAGTGGTAGTAGTAGGAGGATTGAATGATAATGCAGTGTAATGGTGAAAGTTTTCTAGGGTTATCGTCTATCCTTTTTTGATAAATTTTTGTGCGGCCAATGGGTGCCCCAAATTTGGGTTTTATATACCATGTAGAGACAAAGTATGGTTTGCCCTTGACGTGAGACAGTATCTGCAGTAAAGAGATGAGATTATTGGGGAATTCTTTTGTTATGACTGTGGAAATGGACTCGTTTTTCTTTTGCAGTATATTAGCAAGTTGGGTAAATGGAGTTTCTATGAATTTTATGAGTTTGCACGACTTTCGTGTTGGCGTTGTGTAGTAAAAGATTTGCAAAAAATGGAGTGTAGGTAATATTTTCATATGTAGATTGATTAACTGATTCTACAAAAGGGTAGAAAGGGTTATTTATAGTCCGTTTTTTGTCTCACAGCTTTTGAATATTGTTTGGAATTGTTCCTTTTGAATATAATATGGGTTTTCTCATTTGCAGAGGAAGATGTGAATTGGGATTTCTTTGACCTTATCAAATAGTTTTTAAGGAAATTTATGGGCACGTAAAATTTTTCACAGGTGCTTTCAATTCCTGCTGTGTGTAGGCTTGGCGCGAGCAAAACTTGATTGTAATGTAAAACAGAGCTGCGTTTTATAGCCCTTTAAATCATCACGGTGAACCCTTCGAATTTGCTTTGAATATTTTGTGTGGATGTTCACTTTTTTTCCAGTTGGATTTTCCTCCCATTGTTTTATTTAAACTAGGGTGCCATTTTTATGTACATGAAAAATGGTCTTTTCTCATAAAGAGTTGTATCCCACACAGAGTACAATAAATCTCCACACGCAAATCCGTGTATATAAAAATATGAGGGCATTTTAAACATTTGTAGACTCGACGGAATAACTTGGCTGGACTTTATAAATTAAAAGCTATAGATAAACATACAGGTTGAAAAAATGTGCTGGTGGACTAGAAGAAGGAATTTATTTATGCATGAAATGAATTTCACATGCACATAACTTGCGGAAGGAGATAAAATCACTCATTAAACTATAAAGTCGGGTGCCCTGGCTCATATTACCTTATGAATATTTATTGAACCACCTATAAAAGTGTGTTAACCAGACTTAATGTTTGTGACATGTCGTCATCACAAACCCATTCATTTGTATTACTCGTTGACAAATATATAATAATATTTATTTGTACAGTGAAGGTGGTTCCTGCCTTAGTGTAATGATGCGTAGTTGAATTTAAAGGGGCTCCTAATATTATCTGTGTGTGCTCAGTGGGAGCAGATGAAAAGAAAAATGGGAATGGGATAAAAAGGCATTAGTTTGGATTGAAGACAGCACACGTTTATAATGCATGCATGGATCTATATAAACATCTCTTTTGGTTTCGTGAGCAAGACGAATGATCCTGAATCCTTTGAATAGGAATGAGAATATGTAGAAAAGTCTTCTTTGTGCTCACATGTGTATGGAAAAAAAAGAAGGATCCACGTTTTTATTGTTTCTTCTAAATGCTCGTTTCTTACTATGGGATCTTTAGTATGCTCATGAATGCAAGAAAGAATATAAAACAAACAACCTGCCGCATTATACACACGACGATTTGGAAAAGAAAGGCCAATTTCATTCCTGTACATTTATTTTTTTTATCCAGAAGGTATAATAGGAATTATTGTTGTTGTTTTCTTTTTTTTTTGAAGCTTTTGAGGATAAAAGTGCTGTGTATGTTGAAGATGTATTAGAATTCGAAAAATGGAAATCACTTTTTGTCCATTGTTTACCAAGTTTGAACAATTTGACGACTTGCACTTTGTGCCTTGCAGCCATTCTGTTGAATCATAAGACATTTTTATAGCTTTCAGGTTTTCTACTCTGACTAATGTTTTCACTACACTTTTAATTTGGTAGCTTCCACTTTCCTACAATAGGGTAGGTGAGTTTTAGGTACTAACTAGTTTGTATATGTACATACAGTGAGAATAAATGGCTGATTTATATCTTTGTTTGGTCATAGGTATTTAGTTAGTTAGGTAGGTGAGTATAGTAGTTTGTTAGTGTGAGAGGGTTTTCTATACTACTTACTTACTGGACGAGATATTATGATGATGATGATGGAATCAACCAGTGTGTTTGTTTGGAACTTGATTCCTTTTTAATAAGGAATGATAATGAGCTGTTGATACAAGTTTGTGTTGGGTACAAAAGTAGTTGTAATTTATTTTCTCGTTTTGTATATTTATAAAGGTTGACCTGCCTCAGGTACTATAATACTACTGGTAGTAGAATGTAATATTTTTATAGTTTGACTTGCATTTTCACTGGCTTTTATGATTATTTTCATGTTTGCCAATACTGTAATAAAGATTGTTGTAAAATTGTAGGAATGACCTCATACAACGTTTAATTACTTTGGGATGAGAATGTATGCTAGTTAGTTGATTAGATTCCTTACTAAATATTTTGTGGGAAGCCCTGGTAGAAATACAAAGTTCACATTAGAATGATTTAGTTAGTTACTAACTTCAAACATGCCTACAGTGGTGAATATAATTGAAAAGGAAGCAAAGTAAACAATAGTTGAGATGAAACAAAGTTAGTTTAGTGAGTTAGTTAGTTAGTTGGACTTAATGTACGCGAGTAAGTAAGTGAGACTTCATTAAGTTGATAAAGTGAGCAGAGAGAACAAAAATATTCTGGCCATTTGGTGCCTATTTACTCGGTACATAAGATATGTATGCTGAGGTATAGTGGAGCACTTGGATAGTTTATGATGGTGTATAAACTATGCGGAACATTAATACGAGAGGACAAAAAATATTTTATTGTGAAAACTAAAGTGCTCTAGCTGCCTAAAAGGGTAGAAAATTTCCCTGTGCTGCAGTGCCAATCTCATGATACACGTAATAACTTTTATCTTGTGCCAAAAGTAACTTGTAGACTTTCCCTCAGTTAGTTGGAAAGTATAACTTCCGTTTGTTCAAAACCTCAACGTATGTGGTACTTTTTTTGCACATCCTTGGTTAAATTTACGTCTACAAAAAAATGGCGCACAAAAATTACGAAATTAAAAATCTACATATGACTGGAAAATGAATATTCATAACTTGTACAGTAAGACTATATATAAGTTTTGAGATTTGGGCAATAACCATTATTGCAAAAGCTGTAAGTAACTCAAGCTAGCAATAAAAAGTTTTACTAATGACTTTTCTCAGCTATTTTCCATAGCTTTCACATACATATAATAATGACAAGTGCAGTGTTGGAGAAAAAATCTTTTTTATTTGGGCTACTGCACTTTCCAATTCGTTTTTGAATCAAACAAACATGTGCTCATGCTCTCACCATGCATTCATTCATTTTGTTCAACTAACTAGAGTTGAGAAGTCACTCTTGAAATCTGATGGTGGTACTTTAGTATGTGCAATTTAGAGTTTAAAAACGTAAGGTTTTTGTGCCTGCACGAGATCTTACCATTACATCACATTTCCATCATCTTCCCATCATGCGAATCACTCTTTACACCACCTGGGGTGATGTAGTTCTGTCGCTTGGTTCAATTTATATACAGTCACAATATATCTGGCATTACGTTCCGGTAGAAACACACCGTTTTCCTTCATATTGTGCTAATCTTATTCTACACACGCACTACTCTCTCAGTCAGTCGCTCAGCTCTGGCTGTAGGTTTGCATGCTATAGTTAGTTAGTTAGTTTGCTAGCAACAGGGGTAAATGCAACGCATACTTTTTGGTGAGGATGACGCAAAATGTAAACAAAAAGCTATATATGAGTGTAGCAGCATTTCAAGTTCCGGTGTTGCCTCCACTAATCGTTTTATGACACAAAATGAGTGCAATATAATTCCAGGGTTTCGTTTCGTGTATCCACATCATGAAATGAAGTCAACGGTCCTCATATAATTATTATGATTGTGATGACTAGATTGTTTTCAAAATGGGTGTGCCAGGCTGGTTAATTTGGAGAATTTGGCTCGTTTGTTTTCCTAAACAGTAGTTTGTTAGTTGGATAGGATTGAACTGTGCTATATAAATGGAACTAATAGAGAAATGTATAGTGTACATTTTTGTCGGTTGAGTCGTGGGAGAAAAAATGTCCGTTTTTTGGCACGTGTAATAAATGGATGGGAGGCAATAATATGATCCTATAATGGTGATGACAGAATTCTTTTAGTTAATGAAAAGAATAGCCGAGCTGACTAACTAACGTAATGGTTTTGGTAGTTAGTTAGTTATACTGTAGCTTATATAATAAATGATGGCAATTTCACTCTCCATTTGACTTGAAGGATGTCACTGTATATAATACAGTGTTCACATGAGATGATGAGCTCGTGTGTACACAATTTATTCTCAACTGGTCCGCCTGACCCTTGTGCTAATCATGGTTATTGTTTTTCTCAATTTGTTGGGTCCGTTATGTGCTGGGGATAGAACGTTGTCCGTTGAGACTTAATTTACGTTGTTGGACACACATACACTATTTAGAAATGAGTACGAAACCCCGAATCATTACATGCACAAGTTGAATGTAATTTAGTGACAAACCATTATTGCCCCCCTTAGTGTTTATTTACTTTGATAGAATGTGAAATACGTGTGTGTGTTTACCCTCTATTGATTACATTTTTTCGCCTTGTCATGCCACGGACATGTGAATAGAATGGGAAGTTGGATGACGACAAGTTTACATGGTTGTCTGTAACGGAATTTTCCGCCTTTGTTGGCCAAAAGAGTTGACTTTGAATTCCACAGGTTATGTAAGACGAATGGGAGTGAGCATCATTTGTCAAACATTTTAGGGACAATGATTAAACGGTTTTTCTGATCCACGCACAATGCGCACACAATGTGCTATGCTTTAGAATGCCCAATGTTGCACAATATTAGTGAGCAGTTTGTTAGATGTATTTTTGTTATCCCTTATGAGATAATTATACTAATGATTAAACTTTTTTATTTCCAGTGGATTGAAGAAAGTTTCACCAACTTTGACAAAGGGATTAACTGGAGGTCCTACGTGGTTTGTGATGTTGCATATAACAATGTGAACAATTGGCTATGGACACCATTCATTGAGCGCGGGCCAGCTAATAGAATCTATATCGAAATTCAATTTTCCATGAGAGATTGCAATTTATTCCCTGGAACAGCTCTATCATGCAAAGAAACATTCAGTTTGTTGTACTATGAGTTTGATGCGGTGACCAAAGAGCCTCCACCATGGGAACAAGAGAGCTACACATTGATTGACCGAATTGCAGCGGATGAAGGGAGATTCACTTTGAATAATGAGGTGATCATCAATACAGAAGTGAGAAGTATTCCCGTGACCAAGAAAGGAGTATATTTTGCATTCCGGGATCAAGGAGCATGTATCTCTTTACTGGCTATCAAAGTGTACTATATCACTTGTCCAGAGGTGACGGCTAGTTTTGCATTCTTCCCTGCAACACCTACTGGTCGGGAACTGACTTCAATTGAACAGGCTGAGGGACAATGTGTGGCTAATAGTGTGGAAGTTAGTCCACCCAGGCATTTGTGTAAAGGCGATGGAAAATGGTATCTACTTTCGGGTGGATGTCAATGCAAACCTGGCTACGAAGCTGAACATGGGAAGCAGATTTGCAATGGTAAGTGTTTATAATAAATGTATTGTATAGTTAGTTACGTGATAGTTTAGAAATGGGGAACATTTATCAAACGATATCTGATTTACTACTCGTCCCTTTCCAACGTAATTAGGTAATGTGCATTAATATTGTAGAACTGAAGCGGAAAATGTGTCACGAGTGAGTGAAAAGGGTTTCACTCATAAATAAAACATTCATTTTTGAACTAGGATTGCATGTGTTTAGTCTATAATGTGGCCTTAATAGTAATGTTATGAGAATTAATTTATGTAAGCAAGTGTGATTATTTTCCAAGTGTAGTTACTGTTACTATAGTCAGTCAGTCAGATTACTTGACTACCAAATAATTCAAATGAGCCTTCATTTCCGCTTTTTGTTTCAGTTTGTCCTCCTGGTCGGTACAAACCAGAAGTTGGGGACGGCCGTTGTGTGACTTGTCCAGAACATAGCACGGCCCCTTACACTGGCTCAGCTGAATGTCGATGCAATACGGGCTACTACCGAGCTAATCATGATAGCCGATCTATGGCATGCACGAAACCACCAAGTGCGCCCCAGAACCTGACATTGAATTTTGTGGACCAGTCTACCGTGATGTTGTCCTGGAAAGCTCCCAAGTTTCTGGGTGGCCGAACTGACACTGTGTACAGAGTTACGTGCGATGCCTGCTCCTATGGAGTCACCTATATTCCCAACAAAGAGCGCTTCAATGAGAGTGAAATCACTATCAGTGGCTTAAACCCCGTGTCGCAATATCACTTCAAGGTGTATGCTGAGAATGGCGTGACTGCGAAGGCTGGGGAGCCAGAATTTGTGGAGATTGTCGTCACCACGGAAGCTTCCGTGCCATCTAAGGTCCACAATGTGAAAGTGGTTGCTGCTACTGCGACAGAAATTTCCATTGCCTGGGACTCGCCTGATGATCCTTTCAATGAGTTGGAAATGTATGAGGTCCGGTATTTTGAGAAAGGGAGGAAGAAGAATGCCACCATAATTCGAGCGGGAAGAGACCCAGGTTACAATTTTCAGAATCTCAAGCAAAAGACTGAATATGGATTTCAAGTGAGAGCCAAGACTGTGTCTGGATGGGGCGAGTTCTCCAATGTTGTTTACAAAAGGACTGGTCAACTCATGGCTTTGGTGGGTGAAGAAGACTATAGTCAACAGGGATTGATGATCACTATTATTGCCGTAGCTGTGGCACTACTGTTGGTGTTTTTGGTCATTGCTGCTGCTTTGTTCTTCCGAGGGTGAGGGAATATTTATAATCTTTGTTGATTGGCAATTGGCTGGAGAATGATTTAGGACTAATGTGATTGGAATTTGTATTTTCAGACGGGGAAGTGATGAATGCAATAAGAAACAGCCCAGTGATTGTGACGCATTGGAATACAGAAATGGCGAAGGTAAAAATAAGTTTGGATTGATTTGCATCCTGATTATTAGTTTTTTGAAATACTTTTGAAGAATATGTGGCAACAAAGGAAATGATTGTAGGTTTTGTATGTCTCTCGGAAAAAAATATATTGTTTTTAGACTGACAGAGAATGAATATGTGTATATGACTGATACATTTAGCACGAACTAGTATTAAATGTTGTTATTTTGTATTTCTTTTCATTAAAAAATTGCTACCTGGTGAATTTGGCTGCGTCTGCTGTGTCAATTGGATGTTATTGAATATGTCTGACTTTAAAAAAATAGGACTTGTTGCCACCTACAGTAAGTGTGTCTGTGGACACTTTAAAGTTTTTTGGGTGGAATGTTGCTAAGCTTTTTTTTGGTTTGGTTTTTTACATGTACAGAGCTTTCTCATGTGGAGTCACCCCCTATTATCCCCACTCATACTACTATAAATAAATGTGAGTTGAGTTGTCAATTTTTTTTGCGTTCTATCCTGTCATCTCACTCAAGTTTTATTGCTACTTTATACTTTCCTTTTCCTATATATGTGAGTTATGATTTATCCTTTTTCTTGTGTGAGAGAATGTCTTTGTTAAATGTGCGAACTTTTTCATCTGTGAGACATGAGGGGGTTCCAAATAGTGCATGTGTTTTTTTTTCTCTGATGCTTTTCTATTAACTTTGAAGTAGTTAGTTAGTTGGTTAGTTAGTTGGTTAGTTAGTTAGTTAGTTAGTAACTCACTAACTACTGCACATTACTGTGGGCTTAAACACCTGAAGATAATTTTACTCACTTGGTGGTGGTTGCTCCTATAATAATGTGTGACAATTTTTATTGCATGTGCAATCTACCGTGACATTTTATGTGCTCTTCGTTTCCTTGCCGTACACATGGACTTTAGTTGGTTAGTTATAGTTAGTTTGTAAGATCAATTCTATTCTGAACTATAGTACCATACTGCATGTATTTCTATGTGTATTTCGGGTAAACTTTTGGAATCTCGTTCTTCCATACCATTCAGTTTGTACTCTTTAAAGGTCACAGTATACTCTTTTAGTTAGTTAGTTAGTCTGTTCGTTGAATCTTTCCACTAACGAAGCTGTAAAAACTGTATCTTGTCCAAGCTTATCTAAGCTATTATTATGGTGTATAGTTTGCTTTGGTCCGTGAAGGGAAAAACGGATGGACGCTTGGAAAAAAGTATATGTGTACATTCATTGTGTGGCCCATAAACTGAGAGAGTAATGTTGTAATTTTGCAGTGACAACTCCATTGTTCAGCCACCTGGGGAGCCGAACTTATATAGATCCACATACGTACGAAGATCCAAACCAAGCTATCAGGGAATTTGCTCGTGAAATTGATGCCTCTTGTATCACAATTGAAGCCATAATTGGTGGAGGTGAATTCGGGGACGTTTGTAAAGGGAAACTGCGTCTAGCTGGCCGAACGGAAATTGATGTGGCTATCAAGACATTGAAACCAGGGAGCACGGAAAAAAGCAAGATTGACTTCCTTACTGAAGCTAGCATCATGGGACAATTTGAGCATCCAAATGTCATATTTTTGCAAGGCGTTGTGACCAAATCCAATCCTGTCATGATCATTACAGAGTACATGGAAAATGGGTCTCTGGACACATTTCTACGAGCTAATGATGGAAAATTCCAAGTGATTCAGTTGGTCGGAATGCTCCGTGGCATTGCGGCTGGTAAGTATAAAACATATTTGATTGCGGAAATTATATTTAGTGTTTCATGCATGACTGAAGTGGAGACGGAGAAATTAAACTCGTGACTGTGACGTACGGGAAATTTAAAGCCTTACATTTTTTGTGCTCCTTTAGGTATGCAGTACCTCTCCGAGATGAATTATGTCCATAGGGACTTGGCTGCCCGCAATGTTCTCGTCAATGCTCAGCTTGTATGCAAAATAGCAGATTTCGGACTCTCCAGAGAAATTGAGTCTGCTTCCGAAGGAGCTTACACTACCCGGGTAAGTGGAAGTTGTGAACCGCACATTTCACTTTACTATTTTATTACGACTGCAGTAGTTGTACGAAGCAAGTGATTTATTACTACTGGCATCCAGTGTTGTATATAAACTTTTGCCGAGTGCTCTGCTCACTGATCATAATAAAAGATGGATCGTGTTTCAAGAGTAATAGTTAGTTAGGCTAAGGTTAGTCAGCTGGTCTCTATATAAATTTTGTTTCTGTGTATGCGTATAGGGAGGCAAAATTCCGGTGAGATGGACTGCTCCAGAAGCGATTGCATTCCGCAAGTTCACGTCCGCATCTGATGTCTGGTCTTTTGGCATTGTTTGCTGGGAAGTCATGTCCTATGGGGAGAGACCGTACTGGACGTGCAGTAATCAAGAAGTAATCAAATCCATTGAGAAAGGGTATCGGTTGCCACCTCCAATGGATTGTCCCGAAGCTATTTACCAGCTCATGTTAGACTGTTGGCATAAGGAGAGGTCACATCGTCCATCTTTTGCTGCCCTTGTTGCCACTCTAGATCAATTAATAAGACTTCCTGACTCTTTAAATAAAATTGCTCCTCATAGGTAAGTTGAGATACAATAAATTTTGTCTATGATATTTAGATAAAATATTATTACGCTTATACAACCTGAATAGCACTGTGGTGATGGAATAATATCCAGACTGTGCAGATGACAGGTTACTGTGACAGTAACTTTTTGTGACACATATAGAGATTATGTAGCGCCTGGGTTTCCCCTGTAGCTTATTGAAAATATGAAATTAATATGTACTAAAAATATTAACTTGCTCTCCTTTTTTTGCGAGTAATGTATGGTTAGTTATTTAGTAGAAAGTTTTTATAGAAAATTCAGAGGTAACAATAAAATATCATGCGTTGCTTTTGATAGCTATATCATTATGGTGTTGGGTTCATATTTACAGTAGTTGGAGAGATCCACCCCAGAACCCGTACTACTACTATAGTCTGTATCGCCAAAATGATTGGTACCCGACCTATCAACAGGACTGGAATGTTTAGCAAAAAGCTTTACGTGCTTTGAGGTACAGTCACTCCTATGTCCTATTCGATTCGCTTGTTTAATGAGAAATGTAATTACGTTTGTAGTTGGCTTGTTTATTACTTAGTTGGTAACTGTGCTCCAAACCTGTGCTTTAACTTTTTCTCTAAATTAATAATTAACATTATTTATTACCACCTGAGCTTCCTGTACTGCATGATGGTATCTAAGCGTTGATACCCATATGATTACGTTTGGTTTATTTCCCGTACTTACTTGTTTCTTGCTGACTTTACTAGCTAGTTAAACACTCTAAATTATTATTTGTGTTTGTTAATTAAATACTCACCTGCATGCTGGTTGACACAAAAGTCCTTGGTGAAGTTGTGCATGGTTGAGTCTGATATTATGGTTGTGAATTGAATTAAAAATTGGAAGCTGAACTAATAATTGCTTTTGTATTTTCAGGACTAATGATGAGTTGGTGCTGTACGAGTCAGTAGAAGAATGGTTGGAGTCAATAAAGATGGGAAGATATAGTGAAAATTTTCGTCTTTCAGGGATTACCTGTGTAGATGCCATAGTGAGACTGAGTGTTCAAGACTTGGCGGCCATTGGGGTAACTCTTGTGGGCCATCAAAGGAAAATTATGAACAGTATTCAAGCCATACGGTCTCACCTATCACAGGGTTACCTTGTTTAGGCCAAATGCCCTTTCCCCTCGTGTATGAATCGTACGGATACGATTTGAAATCGCTTGATCCCATCACCACTAGGTCGTCTCGTCTTCTCATCTGCTCCAAATCGCACTGCCAGTCAAAAACCATTCTATGGGGGAAACATGTTCCCAGCTTCTCATTTGTCTTCAGAGGCACGATGTACTAGAGTCCTATTATATATTATTAGAGAAAGTCAATATATTATATTTAAAGAGTAATCATAGTGTAAGTGTACATTGTTATTGTGTTAAGAATGTGTCCAGTAGGTTATTTATTTGTAAGTTATTGATTTAAGAGTTCGGAAAATGTTTTTTTATAGGTACCCATGTTAATGATCTCACACATATCGTCTGATGTTTTCATTTTGTAATGTTGCGCATTGCGCCTTCTTTTCTCAGCCAGTTGGAAACGGTTAATTTCTCAGGATATTTATGAAATTGTTTGCAACTTCTAATTTTATGTATTTGTTTGACACTTTCTACCTCATGTAGAATATAAGATTGGGTACCAGTTAAAAATCGTATGCTCACTGAATATTACTGGATGCTTATTTTCGAGAAGACTTATTTGTCTTCATAACGATAGTTTTTTAACATTTAATCGATGTCCTGTATATCAATTATTATCTAACTGTCGTCAATTTAATCAATACAGTAGTTTATTCTACAAAAATAATAAACAGAAATTGTGATACCACATTTGTTAAACTATTAAGGTTAAAGTACTTTCCAATACTTTTAGTCTATTCCTATCTATCGTGAGATTTGTCAAAAAAATTTCCCCATCTGTTTTGACGAAGAAAATGATTTTACACTGTGTGTTAAAAATTTAATCTAAGCTACTAGTAAAAAGTTTCATTCTTTCTTTTATATGACATCTATAGAATGCACATCATGTTATAAGAGGTATTAATGTAAAAATGTAATTAGTTGATTGACGCTGTAAATAAACTTGTATAAAATACAAATGCTATATGTAATTTAGTAATTAATTATGATTTGTGACACTGATTGCTTTAAAGTACATTCTGTTTGCAATGCTTAACAAGATTTTTACGTACTCGCTGTAGTTGATACAAATATTCTTTATTTGGTTCTAATGAGCTAGGTTAATTTTTTAAACGGTAAATTTTAAAACGTAAAAATTTTAATCGCGTGAATAGAGAGCTTGACAAAAAGATGAAATTAATGTATGTATTTCTTAATTTAATCTATTTGCGAGGGTACTTGTATACATTTATGTAGAAATCAGGTATGTCTGTACATACGTTGTTGTTAATTGAGAAGATTGTTTTTACTGTACTACTTTTAACTTTAACTCATTCACTTTTTGTTTGTATCGCGTTTCCGTTCTGTTGTTAGTTGTATAGATACATTTCAAGTTATGATCGTCTATGAAATTATAATGTCAAGCAAGTAAATAAATCAACGTGACAAATTCATAAAACCATTGTCTGGCATATTTATTTCTTCTAATTATATTTCTACTAATTACGAATATAAGTTGAAAGGTTTTATTTTGGTGGACCGATTAGATTCATCCGTTATTGATAAAAAATACATGCACTGCAAAGCAATGAAAGCACCTATTGAATAGGAAACTACGAATGAACTGTTTAAGTCCCAGCTCATGTCCACTGATTCGAAAAAATAGGATTGACAAAAAATATTGAAGATGCCGAGTCGCCGCGTGCTTAAAAAATGCTCTAGTTTTTATTGAACATGGCGAAAAGAATAGTACCTACGCATTCCTGTTTCATCGCATGGATCATATTGCATTGCGGGAAATTCATACCGACGCACAACCTTGAATTATCACAAGGAAAGCGATCAGTAGGAATAGGAAAGGCTTAAATAATCATGTGAGTGGATTCCAGTGATTGAAGTTTCGTACTCCTGCTCGCATGCTCCTCAGGTGCTTTGGCTTTATAACACTGAACACCACAAACAGACGAAAATGTTCTTGGCGCTGAACGTTTCTGTCGGCGACGCCGAAAACTTCAGCGAGAACCTCTAAAATATAGGTTAAGGGTTAAAATACCCCGCAAACGTTTCTTTTCTGGCTTCATGAAGTTTTTTAAATATGTTAAGATTTGCGGGAAGCCCAATATAATTAAAGAATTTTGCATAGAGACATGTATTACAATTTATATCAAAATTTCTAAAAATTCTCAGTTTTGTGAACATTAAATCGCACACTTCGCTGCTCCAGTCTCCAGTGAAAAAAACCGCACTGTTTATCGATCTAGCGGGAGCCAGCAAACTTGCATCACTGGTGGATTGATGAATCCAGTGTAGGGAGAGGAAAGATAAGTTTAAGGAAAAGTGTTAATTTTTAGTAATAATTTGTAGCATATTTTGTGTGTATATTTTACTTGGGAAATCTATAAAATTTTATTCCTTGCTCTGCTGAATTTAATCGCAACTCCAACTCCGCTGTCACTGTTTTATTCATGCTGATTTTCATCACCCCCTGAAAACAGAGCTCATTCCGAAACTATCTGAAAGAATATTCGCAATACAATGGCAAGCGCAGTTATTAAAAAAGGAGTGGATTCTCTAAAATCCAAAGAATTTAGGGACTATTTAATGAGGTATGTGTGATATGATTAATTATAAATATTATTTTTTAGTTTGTAAGGAAAGAACAGTAAGTATTTCCTTCGACAAGAAACTAGTGAGTATACCTCTTCAGAGCATAAAAATTGTACGAAAAATAGTTCAGTTTGACTGAGTTTGTTTTTGTCCTCATTTCAGCACTCATTTTTGGGGACCGGTGGCCAATTGGGTGAGTAATGAATGTCATCAGCGTAGCAGTATCAGGATTCAGGATTGATATGCAACGATGCAACCTTAATCCTTAATTGCAGTATGTTTATGCAATGCTAACTAATTTGAATTGTATGCAGGGTATTCCTATTGCAGCAATTGCTGATATTCAGAAAGACCCGAAGTTTATCTCCGGAAAAATGACTGCTGGTAAGACTAGGACTGGGGTCTTAATTTTCTTTCACACCATTGCCTTGTGTTTCTGCTTGATTGTTTTACCTAATGCTAATGGATTCATTTTTGTTGTCCTTATTGAATTTCAGCTCTGTGTCTTTATTCATTGCTTTTTATGAGATTTGCATGGAAGGTTCAACCACGAAATCTCTTACTTTTGGGATGTCACATAACAAATGAATCTGTTCAGTTAATTCAAGCGTCTCGGTTTATAAAGTATGAATACATGGGAGGCAGACTGGAAGAAGAAAAAAAGCGGCCATAAAAACCGAGTGACCTGTGCCTATGTACATCGAAGTCATTAATAATTCAATGAGTTATAGATAATCAATAGATAACTGTAGTCAAATCACACATCAACTGTTCAATTTCGTTATGACCTCAAACTACTGAATATGCATAGTTAAAGCAGGCCCACCAAATGTATAGAGATGAGATGGCTTGACCTTTCTTCTACTTTGCCAAAGAGAATCTTTTAGAGTAACTAGTAACTGTGCTAAATAGTTATAATTTTAAATGATTTTGGTGACTCATTCCAGATTGTAGAAAAATTGACATAATTGAACACACTAAACTAGCCAACGCGAATATTTTTTTCTCGCGTTTAGCAATTTGTGAAGTATTGGTTTAAATGAACATATCAAGCGTTAAGATTACAATAATTTTTAACCTATGGCGAGGCTGACGAAGTTGTTTGTTGTATTTTCCGTGCTATGTATGTAAACAGAACATTCACATTGTTAAATAGTGATACAGTGATACTCTAGTTGTGAAAAATAATAAAGTTTATTTTTGAATGACCTCAAAAGAGATTTTGTAGTATAGTTAATTGTCGTAGATCAATAAAGTGAAATCTATGTGGCTTATCATAGTGAATATACTATCTTGTTGAATTTAAGTTGTTGAGCTCACGAGCAGCGGTTGTTATTAACTTTGCTTTAGCAAAGTTATTAAGAACAGCCACGGAAGAGAAAGTAAGAGAGAGAGAGAAAGAGAGAGACGCAGAGTAGGGAAGGTGCATTGAAATACATCGCAGCTTGGCTTTCACCCAAAAGCTTCTACAAAATCTTTGTGACATTAACACGGTTTCGGTTTGGGCAACCACGAAACTGAACGGATTGTCGTAAAATTTTGCATAGTGATTGTAATTACGGTATAGTTTTGGTGATTAGTTTTTATCGTAAATCTGTTAGTTAATTGCTGAATAATAAACGTTTAAGTGTAAATCACGTTGCGGAATGTATAGGAGGATTTTGCGTGTACCTTGCAAGTGAACTAGCTTGGACTAGTTTTCATTAAAAAAAACATGCCACTCCTATTCCTACGTATGAAATAATAAATCGTATGAAATGCCTTGTGGCATATGCAATGCAAGATAATTCAAGCTCTAGCTCTATCATAAATATATTTACTTTTTGAGCAAAAAAAAAATGTATATGATCTTCCATATCAATAAACACAGAATCTGTAGTTACTAAGTAAGTGACTGCGAGTGGTGTAGTGTGTAGAGTGTATTCTTTGCTTTCATCCTGACGTAGTCCTATTTAAATCAGGCGTCCTTTCGAACCTAACGATTGC
>Ga0210040_10003355_pt1 | contig 21697 bp, 29 predicted proteins | sample CryGeyCG12114_NA_FD_185462 | JGI IMG/M metagenome (GOLD analysis project Ga0210040, IMG submission 185462) | Groundwater microbial communities from aquifer - Crystal Geyser CG19_WC_8/21/14_NA (SPAdes) (version 2) | ecosystem: Environmental > Aquatic > Deep subsurface > Groundwater | place: USA...
AGTGTTATTGTTTGATTATAGCCAGAGGAAAATGAAGCAGTGGTGAGCTATGCTCTAAGTAGACGGCATGTGAAACTTGTGCCCACTGGACTTGATTTTGGCACCCCCGGTTTTACTAAGTTTCAAGAAAGAAGGTAAAAAAGAGTGTTTTATTAATGAATGCAGAATGCATATAATTGTTCGTCAAGCCGTTTATCATGCATGTATGAAAGTAAAGCTCGGTGGCAAATACCTTTTATTCTTTTTTGGCAGATATCATCCGTCAGTCAATTTAACGAAAAGATTCTATCCACACACGCATAATATGGCCGGATTTTTTGTAGCTAAGTTTAAAAAATTCAGTAACAACATTCCCCAAAAAGCATTAGACGAGGGATATGGTACCGAAGAGACATTAGACGAACATCAAGAAGAGGGTAGTCATGATGGAAAAAATGGTAAAAAAATCAGAAGGAAATCAAAAAATATTGATGCTGAAAAAACTGAAGAAAGCGAAGAAAATTTTGAAATCAAAACTAAGACTAGCAAGAAAAGGAAATCTAATCCTACTGAAACACCTTCTCCATCAAAAAAGTTGAAGAAAAAGCCTATTACTAAGAAAGCTAAGCAAAGCAAGAAAAAATAGATTTACGCATCTGTTGTTAGATTTAAAATTTTGTCTATCGCAAATTTTAACTTAACCGTGTTTTTGATTTTTTGTGACTTCAATGGTTTCATTTGTTGCATTATGGAATAAAACTTATTTTTCAGTATTTTAAATTGCCTAACTTTTAATTGTCCAGTTGCTTTAGCCGGACTCCTGGTCTCTGTCCAGCCTAAACGTGATGATGGGAAGGTTTGTATTAATTTTTTTTTGTAGCTTCAGTTCACAGCATATAGAAATAGACAACTTTTTACACTATTACAATTGTAGTTCGTATATTTAAATATGTGCATTCGGTGCATTCCGGTGAATAGGAATTTTTCTCACTAGACTAGAGCGACTTCATATTTTTCAGTGGAACTTTAACCACTGAAACATAACTCTACCCTACCTGAAAGAATTCATGCTTGTTTGTATTAAACGCCATTTTGGCTTACTTTAGTGCGTGCCTCGTGCTTGGTCAGCTACTGATTCTCACGGTTAAGGTGTAGTTACGTCGTTACGTGCACCATGTAGCATCCGCTGTACCGCTTCAGTAATCTAATCTGTTGTTAGAATTTCGTAGCTATACTCAGTTTTTCTCATTAAAATTACTTCGATTTACTGGAAAATTCAAATATAAATTGCCGTTTCAGTGTCATGAAAAAGAAGAATTTTTAGAATTGACTTGTAGGAGTCAACTCAAGGTGTGCAGATGCAGATTGTGATACATTGTTTGGCGAAATGGACTCCGTACCAGTACTGACCCTAGTGGAGGAAATAATGGTTGTCAAGTATAATTAAGATGATTTTCTAGTCATATACGAATACGTTACATAGTGTAGGGAATAGATGTGGCAGAATGGATGGAGTTTAGTTGAATTTTAATTTTAATTATTATTGTTTTCTTACTTATTGAATTAAAGGAGGTTGAGGAAATATTACTTGATGAAGATGAAACAGTTGAAAACTTATTGGTCAATTTGTATGAATTGCTTCCTGATAGCTGTAATGAAGATGTCTCCTCTGTTGATATTTCTAATCTTTGTGCATTTGTTGTGCAATATGAGTTCAAAAGTAGCTTATGGAGTTGTCTCACAGATGAATACATGGACAGGTAGCTCAGCATATTGGGGTTTCCCCTTTCAATGCATGGAAAAGAATATAAAATCTTGTAGCTTTAGCTTATCATATTAAGAACATGCTGATTTTTATTAAATTTAGGTTGACCAGTTTGTTGATAGGGACTTATGAAAACTGTACAATGGAGGCAGACATGGGTTCATATCTGCATCTATTAAATTTGTTGGCAACCAGCATTGTCGCTTTGATTCGGAACACACCAATTCGGGTTGATCATGTTTCGAATGGTTGGTTGTGGATGAAACAGTTCGTCGAGAAGAGCTTAAATTCCGATTGTGCAAACATGTTGAATGTATATTCGTAATCTTATTTCCTGTTTTAATTATTGGGTCATAATAGACTCGTTAGTTTTCTGCTTTGTTTTGTGACATAACCCGAATCCTTTTTTGGTCGCAGGGAGGAATGGTATTGTATCGCAAAATGATGAACGTAGAAGCATGTCAAGAATTAAGAAACAAAGTATTGTATTTTAAAGACAGTGTTTTGCTAAAGATCAAGTATATACTAACCAAATTTAGGCTGGGTATAGGAAATTATCCTAAGGAACTCATTTTCACTACAGTTGGCGTACTGATTTTTCTTGTGGATAAACAATTGTTTTGTAACGAGGTACGCATGTGGCTGGTAGCTATTTTTGCTTTTGCTTTTTTCTCAAGTATCCAATACCAATTTGTTCGGCGTGGTCTTGCACTCAAAATTTTTATTTTTATTTTTTTTAGAAAATCTTTGTGGAACAGGCAGCTTTGTATTTCGAATTTTTTATAGAAAAAACATGTGACAAGAACATTGCTCTTCTTATTCCCTTATTTGACGACTATTCACAGGAAATAATCACTCGATATGAAGATTCCATGATAATTCAAACAATGGGTCTTAAGTTGATGAACACTTTTAGAAACCAGAGAGGGTTGCTGTCGGATGCAGAAAAAAATTATACTTTTAATATCCTGAACGTGTTCAACAAAAAAGGCACGGCAAAGCAGGTTTGTTTCAATTTTCAATATAAATACTCCAGATTAGACTGAATGAGGTCGAGGTTATTGGTTACTTTTTCATCAAAAGTAATGTTGGTTTCTTATAGGTTGAAATGTTGATCCAGTATGAACTGAGGACTGCAACTACTATTTTATCGGAGTATATAGTCCCCGCGTATGATATAGCTTATTTTTACGTGAAGTCCAAGTCAACAGACATGTCTAAGTTGTGTAATCACCCAGATTTTTTGAACATGACTCATCTACTGACTCAAATTTTTGCTAATACAGAAAGTGAAGCTATCATAAACTCAGTTGTATGTTTGAAAGAGCTCATTCGATAGTGAATAACTGGCAACTGATGCGCTGGTTATTATGCTAATGTGTTGTCGTGTCGTGTAGGATAGGATGATTCGCAACCACATTGATGATCCATCCGTTGTCAAGCGCTGCGTAGGTCATTTAATGCTTATGCTGGCCACGGCTCCGAAAACTCATCTTAGAACTTGCTTGTCTCCAATAGTGGTGGAAACCGCTGTTAAAATCGAGCTGGAAGTTAATCCACCTCCATTGATGAGAGCTTTGTTTATTAATTCCGTATTTTCTACCATCCAATTATATTTTGTACGCTCTTACTCTTAAGTCTGTTAAGGAAAAAATAGTAAATAATTTTTGGAAATCATTTAATCGTTTCTGTGCTGGACAATTTTTTAGGAAGTGTCACCTGAAGAATTTATTAACGCCGATCCCACTGCCACAGGCAAAGTTTTGAAAAGATTTATCAATCATTTGTTGGTTGGTTATACAAGTAGCTCTGTCAATCCGTTGGATCTTGATGTTATCCATAAAGTTACTATGAACATACTTGGCAAGTTTTGTTCCATGGCTGTTGGCTATGGAGACTTGTTCTGTATTCCAGAACTAGTGGAAGTCTTACTTGAACATTTGGATCCAAAAACGAACTTTGCTTTATTAATGCATCGAACAATTGAATTGATGGTTACCTTATGTAAGTGCTGCAGTTTTATCATCAACTATTTCTTTTTTGAGTTAAAATATTTCAACTAACAAACAGGCCAAGGTTGTGGCTCAAACTCTTTGGGACGTTATCAGGAATTAATACTACGGAAAGTTAACCAATTCTATCCCCACCAAATTGAACTTTTACAGCAAACTTCCGTCAGTCTGTATATTGGATGCCTGGGTAAGTTTAGTTTATTTTTAGTCTAATAATAATAGTATTGAAAAAATATAGGCGTTGACTTTGGGTTTGAGCACTAATTTTGAGGTACGTAAAATAAAACAGAAATATTCACAGAAGCAATAGAGTGGACTGCATTTTCTTCCCCTATTGATAAATGTGAGTGGGCTTTGCGACATATTGAGCATGGGTTGGAGGTGGTAAACGTGATTGAGCATCCAAAGCTTCGAAATATAATGTCAGCATTTTTGTCCAAACTTTGCTGCGTCGTTTCATGTGTACAGAAGAATCATCCATCTGTACTTCGAGTAATTGAATGGTTTAGGCAGACCGTGGACTTTGGGTTCCGTGTATGTGAACCCAGACTGGGCATGGCAACACCCCGAGTGAATATGATCTGTCTTTTGGAGGCTAAGCGACACGCAATGCTATTTCTTCTGGATTTATTTCATAATCTACGGTAAACTATTATTATTTTTATTTTGGGTCCTAGATTTGAAAACTAATTATTCTTTGGGTATGCTTTTATTCAGACATACTCCCATACAAATTTTGCATGGCATAATTGAAACAATAAAACTACTCATCGTGAAAACTAATTCTGACTATTTGAAGACAACCGCATTTATCGTTTTTGCCAATTTGGCCGCTTTTGCCTTTTATTCGTCTGCCGTAGGCTCTAAAGACCATATACGTAAGAGTTAATTTATTTATACATGTAAGCATGGAGTTATTTTATGATTTTGGCATACCCTTTTTCAGGAGCTTTCGAAAATATGTTCAGCGTTTTGGAGATTGCTGTTGAAACTATTTCCACCAGTGAATGTCTTAGTCTTGTACATTCTTGCTGGGAGTTGGTTTTTGGAACCGTCAAGTATGCAGCACAAGAATTGGCGCAAAAGTCTCCAGCAACGGTGGTTCGAATAGAAGCACTGATTAAACATGCAACGGAGGGGCAGGTGATTAATTTATTAATATAATATAAACAAACCTTGGAAGTAGAAGTAGTAATGCAATCAGTCATGCAGCAATTTCTAAAAAATCATGAAAAGCCAGTCTACTTAACAGATGGAGTAGTACTTTTCACGATTTTTTTTTCATTGCTGTATGACTGATCACATTTTTTTCTCGTTTCTCGATATTCCCCACTTAATAAATTTGCCGTGGAACTTAGCTATCCTGTACAAGGGCTTTGCATCCTGAATCAGTTACGGATCTGGAGGAAGAAACCTGTTCGCAGATCTTTTTCACAGCCTGTGAATGCTTACCATTCATAGGTGTGATGATGGATAAAGATGGCGACTCTTACTGGCCGGCTTCTCAAAAGTTGCTGGATCAATTTTGGAACTATGTTGTACGTCCATTTTGGTTCTTTTATGCTAGTCAGCAGATGTATAGAGATTTGATCATTTGATTTGGAAAATAATATGCTTATGGTTTAGAGAGTTGATGATTTCTATGGGCAATGTGGACTCACAAATATTGTTATTGATACTTGCCGATTACAAAGAAGCCGAGTTTCCCAATTTTTTATTGATTCATCATGCTCAATCTTGCTGGAAATGCATAACAGCAAACATTGCGAGCTCCGAAGTAATCTTTATTTATGCTTAGGAAAAATGATCTATCATTCCAGTGAAAGATGCTCTCAGTAAGAATGTTTTTCCCAAAAAGTTCCCATGTAATTGAATGCTTATATCCGTGTTATAGATGGACTGATATTTTACGATATGTATTTAGGTGGTTCACACCAATCATGGATTTACTCGTGAAACAATTACACGTGGAATTTGAGCCCTATACTTGTCTGAGTATTTGTGGCGCTCTTAGTCGGATGATTCTTGTGAATATGGAGTTTATACCTCTCGACCAGGTAGTGTAAACAAAGGCGAGTATTTCAAAAAAGCCCGGTTTGCAAATATTGTAAAAAATAATTTTGATAATTAGATCATAGAACCAATGATTGACAAGATTGGGAAGGTGAAACACTATGAAGCGGAATTCATTTGCATTTTCAAAGCTCTTTACAAGATTATTTTGCAACAACCATACTTATTACAGTTCCGCATTAATGAGGTACTTCAGCTGTGCGAGTTTTTGATTGGCTGCTACACGGATGATAAAGGTAACTAGTCGGCCGTTTAAGTCAGTTGACTAAAGTTATTGCAAACTTTAATTAAGCCATTACAACCGTTTTAGCGTTGGAAGAATAAAAAATCCACGGGAATAATGTTATGCTATGATGATTTATAGTTAGTAGTTTTTTCTTGTTGTGTTATTCAGCAAGTTGAATATTTTTGAGGACTTAATCTCAATAAATGATTGCAGGGCTCATTTGCGAAGTATCAAAAGTGGTCCGTTTGATGAGGGACACGTTTCACGAAGATATGACTATTTTGGTTGGCCAGTATGGATGTCTTCGTCAATTTTTCTCTATCGCATGCAAAATTTGAGGATTCGCTTGCAGATTTATTTTTATTGACATGATATTGATATATTTTCAATTATCCGGTTTGACGTCTTACATGCCCTGGTAATCCCCGGTGGCGTATTTCTTTAATAGTTGATTTTCTTTTTTGTCGATTTTTATGTTTAAACGAAACTTTATGGAAGTTAGGAAAGGACTTCTTATAAAAGCGGTGTATATTGTTATTTATGTTAAATGGATTGTCACTATAGATGTCTGTGGAGGCATAGTTATATTTAATGAGACCATTTAACATGCATTTGTGCTCTGTACATGTGCCTTCTATTTTTCATGCAGATGTATGTATGCAACAAAGTGACTTGGACATTTTCACTGTCACGAAGCTTATCTCTTCGTTTGTAATATTTTATTTGGTATGCCGTTTGAAATGGACGAACGGTGGCAATGAGTGATAAACCAGAATCATGTGTCACTCTACTTTTTAGTCATCTGTTGTCTGTTCCAATGTATACTATAGTGTAAGATACTGAAATCATGTGTATCAATATTTATATCAATATGTTTTCATAATGATTGGTACAGATTCCTCTCTTGTTCTTTTGTCAGTGCGACAAACCGTCATTTGTTGAAAATAAATTTGAAGGTTTTTCCTTTTAATCAAGTACGAATTGTAGGTACTTCCCATCATCCCATCCTAATAACTTCTTTGCGTGTTCACACTTTCGGTGTTATTTCGTTGATAGTAGTGAGTGAATGTGAATTGGTGACGTAAGTATTTGAATCTTTGTCATTCATCGCTGCACATTTTTTGTTATAGATTATTCAGTTTCGCGTGAAACTTCTATTCGTTTCTTTCTCGTACTTCAGACTAATATTTGTACTGTAGCAAGAATATGGGATCTGACGTTCGTTGTAAATAGTGAGCGAGGAAGTAATTAATTGGACGCTCTACATGCAGTTGTGCAAAAAGTGTTATCGAACAAACTGTGGCTGCAAATATTTTACCGGTGGACACATTAAATAATGTATCATCACCATCAATCAAAGTATGTCAAAGAAATATATTAGATTCAAGATCAAATCAATGAAAGGACAAAACTTGTAGTTACGTTGCATAAACAACTAGTATTTATATATTAGTTACATCACTACTTTGTCCTTGATCCTTAGTGCATGTTAACTCTCACTATCCTTTTGCATGCTCTACAACTCAAATTCTTTAATTAGCATGTGTTGTTTTGAGACTCAAGACCCAACAGATGAGTTTATGACTAAGCAGGTTAAATCTGCGGCACCGACATGACGGCAGAAAGGATAATAAACATTATGACAAAAAAAAAGCTGCTATTAAATCGATACATTTCAGTCATAAACTAGTGCCCGCTGTCACATATGTCAAGATAATGTAAAAATTGCGAAATATATTGCATTACGCCATATTTACCAGCATTATTTTTTAGGTGTGATAGCTAGTTACCAAGCTAGTTTCCACATACTCGAATTCATTACACAATCATTACTATTTGTGGAAAGATGGGCTGCTTACATTACAAACCCTGAGGCCTCAAATTCATTCAAATGAAACATGTCTGAAAGAGTGAGCATTGGAAAGTTCCCAATCATATCAAGAAGTTCCTTTCCAGCCGTTTCCAAACGAACCAGCCGTGTTTCTTTAATTGTCCCTGAAACGGAGACGGAGAGTAGTAGTAGCTACCATTACAGCGATGATAGAAACTGGACAGCAAGCTATCTCAGAGTAAGGTTCACTTTGGAAAACATATTAAATACTTTGAAAAACTTGGGACCTACTAACTACTGCCATTATATCTTGTGTTTATTCCTGTATTCAGGAAAAATTTCGTGTTAACGGCACAGAAGGATTATATGCCCGATACGTGCAACGACTGCAGGCCTCTTTTTACAATATTTACTTGCTTGCGCAAGTGTTATTTTGCATTGCCTATGTTATTCTTCTTGTGAGCATTTCTCTAGAATACTCTGACCTATCAAAAGTTGTAGTAGACGGCTGCAGGAAAGCGGCGGGGAAATCATGCCTTGTAGACGTACGAAAAGTATATTATTTCCAAATGTACAGAGAAAACTCAATCATACAATTCAATTAAGATTTTAACGATGCTATTTATTTTTAGACGGTTTTTGACCTGGCGGTTCCGGAAATAGTTACACAAACTATAGTTGCGCTAACATGTATCATGACAATGTCTGTAGTATCGGTCAGGGATGTATTTCGTGTGCGTCCCTGGACTCAAATACTAGCATCGGGAGTCACTTGCTTCATCCTTTTTGCAACAGAAGCTGGACTTTCCATTTATTATTTTGTCCAGTATGATCTACGCAGAACTCCTTCAGCTTTTCAAGCACTCATCATCATATACTATTTTCTTCCATTATCAAATCAAATGCACTCTCTCATTTTTGGCTCTGTGATGAGTCTACTATTTTTAGTCTTCAATGGAATTATTACTTTCTACGAGCCAGATGATGACAAGACTGCCTTTTTTCAGGTATTATTATTTATGCAATAAATCACTAATTGGTCAGCTTTGGCTTCAAAGCTCTAATCAAATGCTTGGTGTTCTAGTTGGGAGCCCAACTCGTGTATTACATGTGTGTAAATTTCGTGGGCCACTGTTCACAAGTTTTGAGCGAAGTGACAGTGAGGCGGGCTTTCATAGATCGCAGACATTATATTAACAATACAATCAAAAAGAATTACGAGAAAGACAGAGAGGTTTGTAAAAATCATGGTAGCACTAACCTCCTGAAGTCGAGTTCAATTTATTTGAAAATGATACATTACTCATCATTTTACACGCAGGATCAACTACTACAGAGTATTTTACCCAAACACATTTCTGTCAAAGTGAAAGAAGAAATGCGTCAGGAAATTAAAATGTTGGAAGAAGCAAATAAACCAGATTACAGAGAAAGTAGTTCAAGTATGGAGAATAATTATAGTTCAAATGCAAGTAGGAGATCAAGTTCTAATGGCAGACGCGGTAGTCAAGGGTCTCATCATCGTCCTTCGATTCAAAGAAAGCCTTTCACGTAAGTCTATGTTATTCAGTTCGTTCCCTCCATTGAAGACTGTAATCCTTGTTTGTTATTTCTTATCTTCAAATAATGCTTGCTGTAATTATTTTGAACGTATAATATAATTGTGAGTGGAGCCTAAAGTAATCACACCAAAAAAGGCAGTTAAGTTTATAATATTGGATTCTTATTGTTTGAGTTCAGTTTAGTGCATGACTAAAGTGACGCCAAAATACTCTGCACATGCGCATTATCAAAGATTGAAATTCATCTGCAATCCGCAAATCCGCACTTTCGTACCACCGTGGGCGTGGGTTGTATTTTTTACTAACTTGTTTCGTTAGGGATTGTTTTCATAACTGTTTTTTGTACTTGCGGTTTTGTACACACCCGTGATGGCAGGATTTATATATTTATGAAGATAAAAATAATTGAACCATTAATGCAGTTTTTATTATTCTAATGCATTCATGCATGTTATTTATGATGTTTAGTGATCTTTTTGTGGAGAGACATGACAATGTGACAATTTTATACGCTGACATAGTCAACTTTACCCCACTGACTGTGAAATTGAAAGCAGAAATGTTAGTAGCCATCTTAAATGAACTGTTTGGACAGTTTGATGCCGCTGCAGCTGTAAGGATCTGATTAATGGAAAGGATTAGTTGTAAATGCGTTAGGTTATAGTTTCTAAAGTCTTGATCTATTATATTAAAGGCACATGACTGTTTACGTATTAAACTACTTGGAGATTGCTACTACTGTGTATCAGGATTGCCAAATGCGACACCAGATCATGCAAAAAACTGTGTTGAGCTTGGAATAGAAATGATTGAGATCATTAATGAAATACGGTAACGAATGATGGCTTTTGCTATTAAAATAGTATCGTATCTGGACTAAAAATTAAATTGTATGTTATATTGCAGAGAAACTCAAAATATTGATATCAACATGAGAATTGGAATTCACTCGGGAAATATTTTGAGTGGAATTCTTGGAACTTACAAATGGCAGTATGATATTTGGTAAGATCTTAGTGTTTTTAGTTGCTTAGAAGAACAAGTGCTAGCAAAATTATACTCTGAAAAGTTTTTAAATTAATTATATGCACTAGGTCAAAGGATGTTACCATTGCGAATCACATGGAATCTAGTGGTAGACCAGGGTAAGTTAGCTAAAAGAGTTATGTGCTAGCTATCTAATTTTCATGCATATGCGTTTCAAAAGTGCTTGGACTTCACTCATTCCAATTCATCCATGAGAGTGTGGTTCTGCTTCTGACTGAGTTTCTTCTATTGTCACTTTTTTCAGTCGCATACATATTTCAAAGCAAACGAAAGACATTTTAGGGGATGAATATAATTATAAAGTAGACTATGGTGAAAGACGAGACAAATATTTGCTTGAAAATGGAATCACCACTTTTCTTATTGCACCAAAAACTTACTCATCCGATACTGAAGTAAGGTTATAAATCTATTATTGTATACTAATAATTGAAACCTTTTGTACGCACATTCGCACATAATATCCAGTTTGATCGTAATTTTACCAGGTAGATGAGATGAGAGAAAAACAGGAGCGTTTGCCAATCAAAGTACCTGCTGCAAATACCAGCAAGACATTATTTAATCGAGCCCAAAATACGGTCCCCACCAATTTGCTATCCAAAGCCCGAGGTTCAATTGCCGCAAAATCTGTCGGCACTCTTATAAAAGTACGTTTAATTTCTGTCTTATAGAAGCTTTAGTTACTGTTTTTTTGTCTATCATATCAAAAATCACTTATTTATACCAGAGAAAGTCAATGAAAGCCGTGGGAGGTACTGCGGATCGCCGAAGCTATGCAAATGGTAATGACCTACTACTTTACCGCGAAATGATGGACAAAGTGAATGAAAAATTAGAAAAAGCTATTGATGATATGCCCATCAGTATGAGAGAGTATGTGATGACTGATATGGATACAGACTATACAGAAATATTTAAAACGTAAAGCAAAGTGCTAAAGAAAATGATATTCGTACGTGTACAGTCGCTGGTGTAGGAAAAAATCCCTTCTGAAAACCTCCATTGGATTCTCTTCCGTTAACCCATTTACTCTTCAATTTGACTCATGTTCCACAGAAATGGACTTTCATCGTCAGCCAGACCCACTGTTTAAGATGTATATTGCAATTTCTTTTGTTGTGGTTATTTGCATAGGAACTATGCAAATATTCATGCGTCAAAGGTTTCACATACTTATTTTAAATTATCATTTTCATCAAATATAGTGGATAGTATGTGAAATGCGTGCAATTTTTTTTCCAGCCATGACCGTACAATGTTTTGGGTCATGTTCAACATTGTTCTAACCTTTCATTTACTGCTCATGCCATTTGTTTGGGTGGCATACATATGGTCAAAAGTGAAAGATCCTCATCGAGAACTGGATAAAATTCCTGAGTCTCAGAGTCCAGTCATAAAACATTTAACTCGTTGCTCAAATGCTGTTACCAACAGTTGTGGCCTACGAGTTGCCATATTCATAGTCATCTCCGTATCCATTTCTCTTTTTGCCATTATTGATGTGGTAAATTTGAATTTTTCGCATATATAATTGCATGATTATAAGCTTATAGTTATTCCAATATTCCTTTTTTTTAAACTAGGAGCAATGTACCAATACTGAAAATGGACGTACTGATGATTGTCGTACTCCTTGGGTATGCCGATTTTCAAAATATTTCTCAATAATAATTGCTGGATAGTAATGTATTAATCTTGTGTATTTTTCTCAGTATTTTACATTCAGTTGCGCACTCGCTTTATTAGTCATTTACGCTTTTTTTCGTATCTGGTACTTGTTGAAGCTATTGATCGTCATGTTGTCTCTAGCTGGATACTCGTTTGCAATTTTTTACTACAGAAAGAATGTTTTTAGCGTGAGTCAGAAAAGATCATTCCAAGAATTATTTTTTAGTTTTAATAACGATTGGAAAGTTTTCAACTTTTTTTTTGCTTCTAGTCTCATAATGGTGTCAGTCCAGCTCTTTCAGTTGTCGGAGGAGAGTTGTACTCTCACGTAATTTATTTAGTAACCAGTACTCTCTTGCTACTCATCATGGATAGACAGGTTAGCTAAATGAACAACCATTTTGTGTTTTAAATTATTATACACACTGAATATTTTATAATTTCTATTGGTTTGCTGTTTAAACAGATGGAGTATATTACAAGAATAGACTTTATATGGAAAACGGAGCTCACTCAAGAGCACAAAGAAGCTTCTATCACTCATGCTGTGAACACAAGTCTAATAAAAAATATCCTTCCAGCAAAAATTGGTAACGCAATTTTTTACTAATTGCAGCGTCATTCCTGCAAAAATTTAATTAGTTTAACTATTTTTGCAGCCAAAATATATTTGGATCCTAATAGAGCTGGAGAAAGTCACAGTCGTACATACCAGAATGTATCTGTCATGTTTGCGTCCATTCCTAATTTCATGGACTTTTACTCAGAAAATGATTTTAATAAACATGGAATAACATGTTTACAAGTTTTAAATGAAATAATTACAGAATTTGATGCGGTTTGTTACGTTTCAGCGTTGATTAACAATGGAGTAATGTGCGAATACTTTTGATCTCATGAATATTTGGCTCTTCCAGGCTATTTTCGATCATCAGGACGTTGAAAAAATAAGTCATTGGAAGTACTTATATGGCTGCCTGTGGATTAGGTGTACGGGAAACAAGAAGTTTATCTGTTGGTTCAGTTGCATTCAATGTAGACAATACTGACAGCAATGAATACAATACCGATTTTTTCAAGTACGTATGAAATTTTACTTCAAGTGACATACTATACATAATAAGCAAAGAAAGCGCAATCTATCTCAGTTATTGTTGTCTAATCAGCATGAACACCGCTTGGGATGAGCCTGAGCAAAACCCAAGGGAAAATGTCCAAAAACGTGTAAAATCATTGTGCACTCTGATAGAGTTTGCGGCAGACATGATGATTAGATTGAATGAAGTAAATCGTGATTCCTTTCAAGAATTTCAACTGCGAGTTGGTAAGGAATACATCATACATTTTGAATTCCATGAATTGGTTCCTGTATGTTTTGTGACTCCATGTGATGGTTATGATTTTACAGGACTAGCTACTGGAATGACAGTTGCAGGTGTCGTGGGTACGTAAATTCTATAGGCGTTTGAAAATCATATCACAAATAAGATTATTTTTTGAAAGCTCATTTTTAACAGGTGTCCGGAAACCCTATTTTGACATATTTGGTAAGATCAGATGGACTAAAAGCTTTATAGTCTGAAGCAATGCAGTGTCTATCTCTTTCAGGATACGATCTAACTTTTTAGCCCGGTGCAGGGCTTATGTAATTGTGCCTATTTTTTCTTATTTTACTTTAGGAGATACTGTGAATTTGGCTTCCAGAATGGACTCCACTGGCGTTCCTGGGAAAATTCAGGTAAAAGAACCTTCATGTTTTTCTTATTGTATGCAATGTAATTCAGAAGTTTCAAGTTGCTGGAAACTGTGCTATAATTTTTTAGCTGTCAGAGTACTGTGCCAAACTCTTAAAAGGCGCTGGTGTCAAATGTGAGCATCGAGATACAATATTTGTTAAAGGGAAAGGATTTATGACGACTTATTTTGTAAAGTTAACCGATAATTTTGAAATTGAAAAAGAAAGTCACTCAGAATATTACACTGAAGATGAGTCAGATTACAATACAGTATTTTAGTAGAAATATAAACGCATTAAAAACTATTATATTCAATGTAAATATCTGTATATTTATTTTTATTACATAATAAAACGGGGTTGAAAACATTATTATTAGATTCTTCACCCAATGGCCTATAAACCAATCTTAATTTTTTTGGCACTCGCACTTGTATAGACTTAATCGCTTTGTTCATCCTCAGATTCTTCTGAGGCAGCTTCTAACCATTCAATAAACTTTTTAACCTGCAACACAATTATCAATCACAGAGGGGAACTGTTTAAGAAATAATTAATTTTCTAGAATGCGTGATAGAACGAGACGAAGGATTTGACTTACCGAGCTCCTAATATCATCTGCTCCTTCGTACAATGATTCAGTGTGATACCACTCTAAAATGGTTTCTTCGGAAAGGAGATCTTCATCATAGTAAAAATGAATTACTTGCATTATCATCGACCGGAAGTATTCATTATCGCTAGCATATTCCTAAAAAAATTCGCATATACTGATTTAGCCCATGTTGAAATTCAATCCATAATATTATTGTAATTGTATTGCCCATCATTACCTCTAGTGCTTTTAGCATATTTCTTTGAGCTTTGGCATCCTTGACATAATTCTTCATGAGATCTTTAAACTTTACGATAACTTCTTTAGTTTTCTCCCATTTGGATTTCAAAGGGAGTGACTTGAAATCTGGATTGATCTTTGTAGCCAAAACAATAATGCCTTGAATTACAGCAATAGTGACATCTTCAAAGTACATAAAGTTCGCTGTCCTGGAACCATGGATTTCTAGTGCAAGGTTCTCTGTATGAACATTATCAGTAAATCCTCTCATTAAACTCTCCACCACTTCAGAACAAAAACGCTTAAAGTCCTTTTCTTGGTATCCTCCGTCTTCTCCATCGTCACTGGCGTCGGTGATGCCTTCATTACCAGCTACATCTTCAGCGTCCGAATCAGAGTCTGATTCTATTGTGTCGTCTAATTGCGATTTCTCAGGTATGCTGTATATAACATCACCGGATATAAGAGATCGGGGTTTTGTCTGGGCACATTTGGTTATTTTTGATCCATCAAGAACAAGACAATGAGACAAGACAACTCCTTCCTGAAAAATACGTAGATACTTTTTTTTAGTAACGAATATGCCTCCTGGTTGCTTAGAAGATTCTAATAAAATCTTGCCATGATATGCACGTTATTTCCAATCTGACAATCTGCAATCTGTACATCGCTTCCAATCACACAATGGTGGCCAATGGCGCTGCAGGATATGAATGTGCGCTCGCCTATTACCGTATCGGCTCCAATAATAACACTTGGGCCAATGGCTGCATCTCTGGAAATAATCCACCATCTTTAGTATTTCGGTTCAAGCATATTGGTTCAATCAGTATATATAAGTAGAATTTCGAAAACTAACCGTGCACACTTTACACTAAGAGCTTTGTACACAAAATTGAAATTCATATTATACACTACTTCGTCTGGACTACATCCAAAGGGTAAATCAGGAACCACAGGATAAGTCCATCTTTGCATTATATCACAACTACAAAAAATGCGTAGCATGAATCATTATTTATTTCTACGGATGGTAACATTTAAACGACAGACAATAATTATTGTTTACCTGATTCCATAGTATGTGTCATAGTCGACTACTCTGTTTGCGTAACCTTTCTCCAAACGATGCATGTAAATAGTATTGCCCATGATTTCTTCATTCATTAAAATACCTTTGATAAATTCAGGTATAGTGCCAAAATCGAAATTATCAGTGAATAAAGGAAGCACACTTGATGAGCATATGGCAATTCCAGTATCGCAGCTATCCACATAAATTTCCATTTCATTTTGAATACTTTCCTGTTTGAACAAAAATCATGCATTATCTGCTCACACCAAAAATGTCCACAAGCTTGAATTTATTTAACTGTCGACGACTAACCAACGGTATATTCAATTTCTTTCCTTTCAGCTTATCTGTATATGTTATTATTTTGCCAGTAGCAGAATCAACAACAAAAGCAGAATTCATAGAATTTTCTCTTGAACGATGACCAGGTGGTATTTTTCGATGAATCAAAGTCATTACCGCTCCTTTATCAGTCTTTACGGTGTCTCTATGTAAATCTAACCAAGGACGAATTGCTGTGTTAGTTAAAGCTCCTGCAGTCATCAGTACAAAGTCATTTCTGATCATTCCTCTGGCATCCAAATTCCGCAGAGCATCTCCCAAAGAAAGACAACCTTGAGATGCTATTACAGTAATAGTGATAGGTAGCTCCGTCCATTTTGACGTTCTGGAGTACAAAAAAATAACATAAAAAATATTTAGAACGTCCAAGACTCGAAAATATTTTTAAACTATTATAACATACCTTAAATATTCCTCCAGTCCATCAGCATTATTTGAAACGAATAAATATATTTCTTGAACACCGGAAACAGTGAGAGCCTCTAAAGAATAATCTATTAGCTTTCTATTAGCCAAAGGAATCAAACCCTAAAACGACAACAATGAACCATTCAACTAACACAATTGCAACTTGCAACCATAAAATACGTCCCAGCAATTTCGAATGAGTAAAACATTTATTTTACCTCAAGTTGTATTGGTGAATCTTCTCCAAAAATGGAGTTGCTAAAATTATCGGCCAACAAAATAGCTTGAAACACATCCTCCTGCTTTGGCTTTGACATTTTGCTGGTTCACTTATTTTCTAAACTGAAGCTTAGTATACTACAACTGTAATAAAATTAAAAATAATTGATAGTTTAAAAAATACTGTTAGCAAACAGTTTCTCCATATGTCTGTCTCTGTCATTATAAATTACTAGTGCTGCAGAACTGCCGCCAAAAAATATTTTAATGAGATCCATAGGCCTCGTTACAATTGTTTGACTCAGCCGACTCAACAAACATAATTGCTACGCGTAAATTGGACAAATTATCAAACGTAATTAAGCTCATGAGAAGGGACACTTTCACTGCATGCGTGCTTTCACAATTTAATTAGCATTTTACTGTGAAAGAGAAATCAATTTTTGGATTTCCATGCTTCCATTTTACGAATAGTTTACGGATGATATAAGTCAATGCTGCGTAACGGGAAGTAATAATTACTTGTCTTTGTCATATAAAAAAGATTCCTCGGATGTTGAGAATTTGTGCACATAGTCAAATTATTGAGGGACTAAACCTAGATAAAACTAATTTTGTGCTTCCGCTTTATGCAACTAACGTGGGTATTTCATCATTTATATGCTCACAATACTCAGGCCTCCACAATATCGTCTCATTACTCCCCTTGCATAAAATCGATACAGACTATCTAGTCGTTCAATGAATAAGCATGCAGATTTCCCACAACCACAACAATTTGATAACACTAACACCGGCTGATGAGATTAGAGTGAAGATTTCAGTTTATATTTGAATCCACAAGCCGTGATGGAGTGCAGTTTTGATACACCTTCTGATAAAATAATACCTATAGTAAAACATTTTTATTTCATTAAAACTTGAGAGAAGAATTGAAGAAGAAGGATAATCTACATGGACAGCTTTTTTGACAGAGCATTGAAATCCCTCCAGCATTCAAGGTGACCACCCAATAATTTATATCCTTTGTCCCACAACTGTCATTAATTTTTTACACAATTCACAAAATCACACAACCTGCACCTACACACAATTATGATAATCTTATTTGCATTTTCCATCCTTCAGTAATCACTGCATGTACATCAAATATGCGGACATCATTCTAACCTCTACCCTATATCGTATGCATATAGTTTTTCAAAGCAAAACATCCATTAAACCAAGACAAGCTCATTCCACTTTTTTCTCCAATTTTTCCCCACCTATATTTGATCACTCACTCGTACAACCTAGTGAACGATGTGCACTTAACTGAACTGAACATCACGTTTCTCACGTCACTGATCACGGTTCAATCATAAATCTCATCTCAACACTCTTATCCACACAATACTCCTACATCATCTTCACCTCAGTCTCTATTACATCAACAATTTAGTACTAAAAAATCCAACCTTATCATTTGATTGACTCAAGTAAAAGATGCATAGTACATTCAAGACAAGAAAACCCTTTATTCGGCCGTATGGAGTTGGAAAATAGCCAAAACACACTCGTCTAGTCTATATTCGCACTTGCATGCAATTCCTGAACCACACACTCGAATTTTACACATGAAACTTTTCATAGTAAAACCTGACTCATGAATCCGTACACACTACTCATGCTCGTAATAGGTAGTAAGTAGTCTACCATATGCCTGGCTTCCATGCTATACTTCTCCAGCACTATTTTCTTTGAATTCTACTTTTCCTCCTCAATATATACAACTGTTGCGTCCTTTTTCGCCTAACTCCAGCGAACCTAGCTAACATGCATAAGACAGACTCGCATTATTAGAGAAAGAAGGGCATGACATGAACCAGAGAGAAACGTGGAGCTGGTCCCAGTTCTATCGCTTCCTTTGGAGGCATGACATCTACATTGCTAACCTGCCAAATTCAAGTCCAAGTTTTCCTATAAACGAAACCAAAGTTTGCGCCTTTTTGAAATAGGGGACCAAGTAATTTAGTTCATGTTGTTAATTGGGTGTACAAGTTTAGTTGATACTATACTATACAACTGAAAATCTAGGCGTCCTTTTTCATATTATATTGTGTGCGAAAAAACCCAGTGCAATTGCTAAGCGTCGTTTGTTGAGGAAGAGAGGAAGGACACCAACAGAGCAGAACGTACATATTTGTTGCTAGATATACTTACATGTGTGGACGCACTACTGTACGCGCGACGTGAAAAAAAACTCTGGAGCGCTCAACAAAACTTGGCCTCAAGCTGAAACAATTGAACTGCGTTGGTTCAGAGCACATAATTTCCTTTGTCTAACTAACTATCTAACTAAAGGTAAAACATTTCATATTCACTAACACGGATCGCACAGTTTTATGGGTTTGGTTTGGTGCTGAAAGTGATATACTTATAGGTAGTTAGTTAGTAACTAACAAATGTTTTCAAAGGTTTCCTTTCGTTTGCCATGCATTGCATATATTCATGTTTGCTACTTTTTTGTCGTCTTGCTTGGCACTTGTAATTTCATCATGGAAATCTTGTCAGCTTGGCTAGGTTGTAACTTTTTTTCCTAAATGAAGTTCAGTGGTGGCTCTACTAGGTTTCATTTCGTGCGTGAGTAGTAGTTAGTTAGTTAGTTAGTCCACACAGAGACGGTTGTGTATTACATGAGAAGAAGGTATGTTTTTGACTCGGGTAATAATAATAGCTTTTGTGCGTTTCGTGTTGCAATGGGTTTTATCATGTTAGTTGTGATTATCTATAGAGAATCAAAAACGGTAGTAAATGCACGTTAGGTACGAGAATATTTTCATGTTGTTTTTAAGGACCTACTGTGGAATGAATGGGGTTTTCTGAGACGAGTTAAAGTTCAAGTGAGTTTGTTTTGTGTTTATTTGCTGTATTGATAGAAAGTGATGGGGTTTTCCCTAGTGGCAGTATTACGTATATGACAGTTGTTAGTTTTATCAACTATTAGTAGGAATAGGAAGGAAGTTGATTTTCCAAAATGTAGGCTACTTGTTGTAGTACGTGCTCGAAAAGTTCTCAACTCTAGGCTATTATTTGTCCAGTCTAGAAGTAAATGTACATAAAAAGATAGGTATTATGAAAGACAATGGGCTGTGTTTGACAAGCTTTTTGCTTTTCAACTTCTGAACGTGCTTTTAGTTTCTTCTCGAGTTTATAGAAAAATTTACGATAGTTTTGTTGTGAGAAAGTCTGGGTCCAAGTTTCATTCAACTTACTAACGATACACATTATAATTTCCTTATAGAATGGACAACACGAGTCAATAAACTAATACTTACTTTTTTGCAACTTGACAAATTCATTGCAAGCATTATAAGTTATTATCTTCCTGCTTATGTGCAAAACGTCCGGTCAAAATCTTAGGAAGGCTGAGCCAATGTGGTTTGGCTTTCCTTAAGAGAGGAGGCATTGACGAAACGGCTTACTATACTATCTGATGATAGCAAATTATAATGCTGGCATATTTAGTACACACAAGGGTTGGTTTGGTTAGTTTGGTATGCACTTGTGAATGAATGGATGCCAAAATACAATCAAACTGAGTTGCTTGCTGATGACGGTATATTACGCATGCATACTAACTAATGATTATAAGATTGCACTTTGTGGTTACTTTGTATGAATTCAAACTGGACTATTATTCAAGCCAAAAAGACGACAAACTAATGACATATCGCATTAGTTTTGTAGCAGTTCATTCTAGTTACATACCAGTTAAACTGGTCACTGGAGACTAATTCTGTATCCTAGAATCTATTAAAATTGTGTTCTGTAATTATTTAGGAAAATTGACCGTTAATTTGTTCTTGTTCATCCCAGGAAGTGAAACTAACCTAACCTGTCGCAGTGAAATATGGGGCAAAGGAAAAAAGCGAGCTCGTCTGAGGACGGAGACCGAAATTCTGAAAATGTCCCTATGAATATACAAGGAGATGGAGATAAACCGGGTCAAATAATTAAATCCAATTCGACCGAAAAAGTTACTCTTAAACGAAATGTGACACTCATGAATGGGATCGGCATCATTGTTGGTTCCATCATTGGATCAGGGATTTTTCTCACACCAAAGGTAAGAGTTTCAAAATATTGGATACAATAATTCAACAGAAATCACGCATGAAGTATTTTTTCATTACTTTAGATTCACTTATTTGCAAATAACTTTAAGCTAGTTAATGACTGCAAACAGCAATAATGTTAACTTTAGTTGTAGTATGTATTGCTTAAGTTTACATCAAGTAACAGAAGAATTAACGACCCCCACTCAAAGCGATGAATATTTTGAATCACAGGAATTTTGCTACACGACTTATAAATACGACAAATGTTATTTGGGTCTGTCTTTCTCTCATTTAATCATGTATTACGTAACCAATATATTTGAGCACACTTCAACTTAGTGAGTCCGTTCAGCTAGACCATACATATTTCACTTTCACCCGAACAGAAAATGAAATCAAATACACACCAGTACTAGCTGTGAGATACGCAATTTCCATTTTTATCACGCTCTCTATACATTGTATTGGCGATAGAAGTAGTAGCATTAGGAAAGGAACGAAAGGTATACATTTGGCTTAACGGATGCAGTCTGATAGTCTGCGTGAGTGCCTTTTCACGTACTTAAACTACATACAAGCTGCTCGTATTTTATACTGTGACTAGTAGTAAGATCTGGCATTATCGCATTCATTTGGAAGAGTGAAAGCTGAATAGGTAGAGAATAATAGGGCAATATGAAAAAACAGCCTCGGTGATCTACTTTTATAGAGACTCGTTCACTCACTCCGTACATATTATAACCATGGCTGGGCATGCATTGCGTTAAATTTACTGCCGAAAAGTGAAAAAGATTATTCAGGGAGCTGTAAGAATGAA
>Ga0210040_10003356_pt1 | contig 21694 bp, 17 predicted proteins | sample CryGeyCG12114_NA_FD_185462 | JGI IMG/M metagenome (GOLD analysis project Ga0210040, IMG submission 185462) | Groundwater microbial communities from aquifer - Crystal Geyser CG19_WC_8/21/14_NA (SPAdes) (version 2) | ecosystem: Environmental > Aquatic > Deep subsurface > Groundwater | place: USA...
GTCGGGGCCGCGGTCGTCGCCGCGCAGGACACGGGCATCACCCACCGGACCCGGACCGCGTTCAGCCTGAACGTCGCTCTCTCCGCCGTGGTCAGCGGCGTCGGCGTCGCCTGCTCGGGTCTGATCGCCCGTCTCTTCCACGCCGAGGACCACGCCTGGCTGTTCGCCCTCATCTTCTTGTACCCGCTCTTCCGCGGGGCCGGCCAGGTCAACGACGCGGTGCTCAAGCGCGACCTGGCCTACCGCCGGCGCACCGTGGTCGACCTCTGCCGGGCCGGTGTCCGGGTGGCGGTCTCGGTGCCGCTCGCCCTGACCGTGGGCGGCGCCGGGAGCATCGCGGCGGGCATCGTCGCCAGCGAGCTCGCCGCCATGGTCCTGCTCTGGTCGCTGGTGCCGATCCGACCCGTGCTGATCCGCGAGCGTGCCGCGGCCGCGGAGCTGCTCCGCTTCGGCGGCAAGGTCGCCGTCATCCGGATCCTCGGCTCGTTCCGCAGCACCTTCGACTACATCGTCGTGGGCTCCGCGATCGGGGCCACGGCGCTCGGCTACTACGGGATGGCCTACAAGCTGCCGGAGCTGTTCATCGAGAACGTGCTCTGGATCGTCACGGCCATCGCGCTGCCCGGCTACGCCCGGGCGCAGCTCATCGGCCGCGAGGTGGTGATCACGGCGATGCTGCAGGCGACCCGGCTGCTCAGCCTGTACGGCCTGGCCGCCGGCGCCGTGCTCGCCGTGCTGGCCCGCGAGACGGTGCCGCTCGCCTTCTCCCGGCAGTGGTCGGCGGCGGTGGTGCCGATGATGCTGATCTCGGTCAGCCTCGGGGTGATGGCCATCGCCTGGGCCAGCGGTGACGCCTTCTCCGCCGTCGGCCGTCCCGGCACCCTGGTCCTGCTGGACCTGCCCGCCACCGCCCTGATGGCCGCCGGGTTCCTCTACGCCGCGCGGTACGGCCTGGTCGGCGTGGCCACGGTGCACCTGGTCTTCAACGTCGTCTACTGCCTGGCCCGGATGGCGCTGGTGCGCCGGACCCTGGCCGTGCCGGCGGCCGCTCTGCTCCGTGCCGTCCTGCCGGGCCTCGCCGTCGCCCTCAGCGTCGCTGCCACGGGGTTCGGCGTCCGCTCGGCGCTGCCGGCCGGCGAGCCGACCTCCCTGGTGCTGGAAGTCGTCGTCTGCGGCGTCACCGTCGTCGGCGCCTCGCTGCTCTTCGCCCGGCCCGCTGTCCTGCAGATCATCGCCCTGTCCCGGGGTCGCGCCCGAAACCGCACCCCAGTAGAGGTCGTATGAGCATCGTCTCGAGGCAGTCCCTCGCCACCTCGGCCGTCCTGATCACCGCGACCGAGCCGGAGCCACGCAGCTTCGGCAAGCAAGTGGTCCTGGGCGGCCTGCTCGACCACCTCTGCCGGCGGCTCGGAGCCGACCGGGTGCACGTGGTGGTGATCGGCCGGCCCGACCTGCAGCGGTCGGCCACCTCCTACCACCTGCACGTGGTGGCCAAGCCGAGCGCCGCCGACCAGGTCCGCGCCGTGGCGACCCGGGTCGTGCTGCCGCCGCACTCCTCGCTGCAGGAGGCGGCGCTGTGGTCGCCGCGGGTGCTGGGAGACCTCCGTCGGGTGCTGGCCGGGATCGACGCCGACGTGGAGATCTGGGACACCATGCGGCTCGGCCAGTACGCCCGCGCGCTGCCCCGCCGGCGCCGCGTGCTCTACGCCGACGACCTCTTCTCGCTGCGCTACGCCAGCATGCTGGAACGCATCCGCACCGACCGGACGAGGCTGGTCAACCCGCTCGGCGAGTTCGGCCGGTTGCTGCCTGGACCGGCCCGCCGGATCGCGGCCCAGCCGTGGGCCTACCGGCCGCTGCTGCAGCTCGAGCGGTGGCTGACGGCGCGCTCGGAGGACGCGGCGCCGTCCGCCTTCGACGGCACCGCCCTGGTGAGCGCCGAGGAGGCAGCCCTGCTGGCCAGCCGTACCGGGAGCAGCACCATCGCGACGCTGCCGCCCCTGGTCTCGGTGCCCGCGGCTCGTCCTCGCCGGTTCGACGGCAGTCCCACCTTCGTCTTCCTCGGTGGGCTGGACTTCCCGCCCAACCGGGACGGGCTGACCTGGTTCCTCGGGCAGGCCCGGGAGGCCGTGCTCGCCGCGGTCCCCGACTTCCGCCTGCTGGTCGTCGGGCGCGGGTCCGAGCACGCGATGCCGGCCGAGGCCGCGGCCTGGGGCGAGCACGTCCAGGCCCGCGGGTGGGTCGCCGACCTCGACGACGTCCTGGTCACCGCGGCCGGGCTGCTGTCCCCCCTGCGGATGGGCAGCGGGACGAAGATCAAGGTGCTCGAGGCGCTCGGTCGCGGGCTGCCGGTGGTGGCGACGCCGCACGGCGTCCTCGGGCTCGGGGTGGACCGCTCGGACGGCTGCCTCGTCGCGGCCACCCCGCAGGAGCTGGCCCGGCTGCTGGCTGAGGCCGCGCAGGCCGAGCCGAACGGCGTGCTGTCCCGGGCCGCCGCCGCGGCCTGGGCCGAGCGGTTCAGCCCGGCCGTCGCCGCTCGCGCCTACGACGAGGTCCTGGGTCTGTCCGGCCAGGACCGCAACCGTCGCGTGGCGGGCGCCGCCGCGTGAACCCGGTCGTCCTGGTGGTGGCGGGGTTCGCCCTCGCGGCGTTCGTGGTCCTGGCCCTGCTGAGACCGCAGGTCTCGCTGCTCACCCTCGTGGTGCTGGACGTCTCGAACCTGAACGGCGTGCTGGCCGAGCACCTGGGGACCAGCCCCTACCGCCCCCAGCTGGCCCTCGCGGTGCTCGTCGTCGTCGTCCTGGCGTGCCGCCGGCAGCTGCGCTTCGCCTGGTCCCCGGTGCTGCTCGGGATGACGGTGCTGATGGCCGGGTTCTGCCTGAGCTTCGTGCACGCCGCCGACCCGCCCACCTCCTGGCTGCTGCTGGGCACGCGCAGCCGGGACCTGTTCTACGCGGTGGTGGTGCTCGCCCTGGTGCTGAGCACCCGCTCGATCGTCCGCCTCACCCAGGCTGCCGTCCTCGTGCTGGCCGCGCTGGCGGGCCTGACCGTGGTCCACGAGTTCGTGCTGGGCAACGCGGGCGACCTCTTCGGGCTGAGCCGGGTGCCGTTGGTCCAGGAGGGCGGCGCCCTGACCGCGCGGCACGCCGGCACCTCCTCCGACGTCAACTTCTGGGCTCGCCTGCTGATCCTGTTCACCCCGTTGGCCCTGTCCCTGACGGCCCTCGCCCTGCGACCCGGTGTGCGGACCCGGGGTCGCTGGCTCTGGGGCGGCTGCGTGCTCAGCCTGCTGATTGGGGTCTACCTGACCCAGTCCCGCGGCGGCTTCCTGGCCCTGTTCGCCGCGCTCGTCTGCTGGCTCCTGCTCGCCGGCGGCTGGTGGCGCCGGTCCATCCTGCTGCTCCCCGTCGCCCTCGCCGTGGTGGTGCCGCTGAGCGGGATCGGCAGCCGGCTGCTCACCCTCGTCTCCTCGGTCGGCGGCGCGTCCTCGAGCACGGACCTGTCGGTGCTGACCCGCAAGCGCCTGCAGGTCGACGCCTGGCACATGTTCCTGGACTCCCCCGCCTTCGGGCACGGGATCGGCAGCTACGGCACCCTGTTCCCGGCCTACGACCGGCTGAGCGACGCCTACTCCTCGGTCGACATCGTGGTGGCCGCTCACAACTTCTACCTGGAGCAGGCAGCCGATGGCGGGGTCATCCTGATCCTGGCCTGGGCCGTGCTGGCCGGGACGGTGCTGTTCGCGGCCCAGCGGACCCGCAGCATCACGCTGGCCTCCGCCGAGCAGGCGAGCAGCAAGCTGCTCGCGGACGGGATCATCGCGGGGGTGGTCGGCTGGGCCGTCGCCAGCGTCTTCCTGCACCTGTCGGACTTCCGCGCCCTGCTGCTGGTCGGCGTGCTCGCCGCCGCGCTGGACGTCCAGGCTCGTCGCTCGGCCGTCCCCGGACCACCGCCGGTGCCGGTGCAGCGGCAGACCCTCCGCGCGTTGCTGCCCGCCGTCGGCGCAGCCCTGCTCGTCGGTGCTGCCGGAGTCGGCGCCGTCCTCGCCATGACCAGCACGACCTACGCCAACACGGCCACCCTGGCCGTCGTCCCCGTGACCTCCACGGCGGACGGCAGCAACGCCTACCAGGTGGACGTGATCAGCCGCGGGGTCATCGTGCCGACCCTGGCCGAGGTGCTCGCCGTGTCGGTCAAGTCACGGGAGCTGCAGCTGGCCGGCCAGGACGAGACCGCGGACCTGTCGGTCTCGGTCACCCAGTCCCGGTTGGGCGGTTCGGTGGTCGTCTCGGTGTCCGGGCGCAGCGCGGCGTCCGTCGCCGCTGCCGGGGACCGGGCGGTCGCGCTCAGCCGCTCGACGGTGGCCGGGCTCAACTCCTCCTACGCCGTGACCGGCGAGATGACCGGCGTCGCCCCGACCCGCGAGGTCCCCCGGCGCACGGCGCTCGCGCTCCTCCCCGCTGCCGTGGTCGGGCTCCTGGTCTGGCTGCGGCTGCGGCGGCGCTTCGCACCGGCTCCCCGGCGGGCCATGGCCGCGGAGCCGGCCGAGCTCCGGCCGGCCGCCTGAGAGGTCAGCGGGACAGGGACTCGCTGGAAGGAGGGTCAGCCGCGCCAGGTGCGGAGGACGCGCAGCTTCCGCCACGGCACGTGCGGCATCCCGTAGTAGTCCCAGGTGAGACCGGCGTCGCGGTAGACGGCCCCCGGTGAGCTGGCGGTCGCGTCACGGGCCACCTCGAAGCTGACGCTCAGCGGCGCCCCGCCACGGTCGATGACGTAGCCGCCGTACAGCTGCAGGGCACGTGCCACCGCGCGCTCCCCGGGGGTGATGCCCGACAGCTTCGCCACTTTGACCGCCGGGCTCAGCTGCAGCCGGGTGCCCTCCGGCAGGCAGTCGGCCCGCGTGGACCGGCCGTCGGTCTTCACCGCCGGCGGGCGGACGACGCCCCGGCAGACGTTGTCGCTCTGCAGGACGAGAGCGTGTTCGATGCGTCCGGCCTTGATCTCGCTCATCCGCACCACCCCGGCGAGCCGGGAGGCCCCCGCCCCCGTGCTGGCGCCACCCCAGCCCGAGCCGGTCAGCGGGTTGACCGCGCCCCAGGAGGCCGTCCAGCCGCTGTCGGACCGGGCGGCACGCCAGTACTCTCCTGCGTTCTGCTGGATCCGGTCGACGACGACCAGCGCGCCGTCGCTCCCCGGGCTGGGCTCCGCGTCGTCCGGGACCGGCATCCGGCGTCCGGTGAACGGGCAGCTGCCCCAGATACCGGTCATGCCGCAGCTCACCTCGTAGGTCGGGGTGCTTGGACGGGCCTCGTAGATGGGGACGCCGAACTCGACCAGGTTCGCGTTGACCCGCCGGGTCCGGGTGGCCCGGGCGACCATCGCCTTGGACTGGGGGTCGAGCGAGGGGCTCCGCGGGATCCGCACGTTGAAGGGGCTGTCCGCCCCGAAGGGGCGGGCCGCGGCCACCGCCTGGTCGGGTGCCGTGGCCGTGGTCGTGCCGGCGAGCAGCAGGGCGAGGGCGACGATCGCCGCCCCACCGGCGCGGCCCACGGGCGGCTTTCTCCTCCGTGGGGGTGCGTGCGGCATGGTGTCATTCTCCCTGACCCGGCGCCCTCGGGTGGCGCAACCGTGCCCGGCCCCCGACGCAGCCCGCCCTGTCCTCTCGCGGACAGGGCGGGCGGTCGGGCGGGCCGGCGGTCAGGCGTCGGGCAGGCCGGCGGTCAGGCGGTCAGGCGGAGCGCTCAGACGGCACCTTCGCGAACCAGGACGGTGCGGACGGTCTTGACCAGGATCATCAGGTCGAGCGAGAGCTTCCACTCGGTCACGTAGCGGACGTCGAGGCGGACCCGCTCGTCGTAGCCGGTGTTGCTGCGGCCCGAGACCTGCCAGAGACCGGTGATGCCGGGCTTGACGGCGAGGTAGAGGTCGGCCTGGTCACCGTAGCGCTCCAGCTCGGCAGGGATGATGGGCCGCGGGCCGACGAGGCTCAGGTCACCGACCAGGGCGTTGACCAGCTGGGGCAGCTCGTCGAGGCTGCTGCTGCGCAGGAAGTGGCCGAGCCGGGAGATCCGCGGGTCGTTGGCGACCTTCTGCTCGATCTCGAACTCGGCGACCAGGTCGGGGCGGCCCATGGCCAGGAATGCCTCGGCAGCGGTCGCGTAGGGCCGCGTCGGGCCGGTGGAGTACTCCCACTTCATCGAGCGGAACTTCAGCACGCCGACGCTCTGGCCGAAGCGACCGACCCGGTTCTGCCGGTAGAACACCGGGCCGGCCGGGTCGCTGACCTTGACCAGCAGCGCGACCAGCAGGAAGACCGGAGCGAGCAGCAGCAGGGCGACAGCGGCGCCGAACAGGTCCAGGGCCCGCTTGGCCGTCGAGCCGGCCGGGGCGGCGAGGCGGCTGCGGTCGGCCACCAGGGTGTGGTTGGCGACGTTGCTGGGAAGGGCGGTGAAAGCGCTCATGGTCTGCTCCGGGGGGATCGAGCCGGCCTGTGTGGCGCGGCAAGATCAATCTCGGGCGAGCAGCTTGGGGGCAGGTTGACGCTTCATCAGGGCGCTCACAACGTTGGGGCAAGACTTCCGGGCGACCCTGCTGAGGCGATCCTGACCGGGTGACCGGAGCCTGAGAAAGGCCGGGACCGACCCCGTCAGGTGGAGCAGAACCTGATGGGACGGTCTCTGGTTGAGCAGATCTGGAGGTGTCGCTGCGGGTCTGCCCCGGGTGGGCCCGATACCGGGCCCGCACCGCCGGCCAGGCCCTGCTGAGGCCGGGGGTGCGCGTCCGCACCGATACTGGGCAGCAGGAGGAGGTGGCGCCGATGGCACCGACCGGCAGCCCGGGCAGCAGCTACGGGCATCGGCGCGCGGACCTGGCCGACCCCGGCCGGGCGCGGGTGGACTCGCTCGCCTGGCCGCTGACCATCTCCCACCGTGGCGGTCCCGGGGTCTACCCGGAGCACTCCTGGGAGGCCAAGACCGGCAGCGTCGGGTCCGGCTTCGTCCCCGAGTTCGACCTGCGGCTGCTGGCCGACGGCACGACCCTGGTCAACTGCCACGACGCCACCGTCGACCGCACCATGGTCAACCTCGGCACCGGGCCGGTGAGCGGCAAGACGGTCGGTGACTGGCAGCGCGCCCGGATCAGGCCGGCCATCCCCGGCGGCGCGGAGGGCCGCCCGGTGTTCTGGGACGAGGTGCTCGACCGGTGGGGAGGCCGGGTGGTGCTGGTGGCCGAGCTCAAGGACCCGGCCGCGGTCGACGTCTTCATCGCAGGCGTGGTCGGACGTGGCGTCGCCCCCTCGGTGCTCGCACAGTCCTTCGACCTCGCCGTCGCCGCCCGGCTGGTCGCCGCCGGCATCGAGACCATGTACCTCTCCGACCTGCCCCCGGTGGAGACGCCGGCCCAGATCAAGGCCGCCGGCGTCAACTACTACGGCGGCAGCGTCTCGGCCACGCCGAGCGCGACGGTGCGGGCCATGCAGGCCGCCGGGATCCGGACTGTCGGCTACACCGTGCACACCCTCAGCGAGGCGACCACGCCGGAGGCCCTGGTCTGGGACGGCCTGTTCAGCGACGACGCCTGGCGCACCACCGAGAGCATCCCCGTCCGGTCGGGCGACCCGTTCGCCGACGGGATCCGCCCGTACGGGATGGACAGCTACTGCCTCGACCCCGCCGGCACCACGCTCGGAGAGCCCGAGGTGCCGATCCGCCTGGTCGGGCGGCGGCTCGGCTTCAGCCAGCCGTCGGGACGGGTGCCCTACGCCTCCCAGCCCTGGGCGGGCAGGCTGCTGGCCCGGCCGCTGCGGGTCTCGATGCGGCTCGGGTTCGGTACCGGCGGTGAGCAGTCGGCGAGCCTCGGCTTCGTCCTCAGCACCGCCGCCTCCGGCCTCTTCCGGGACGCCGCCTGGCCGGGACAGTCGGGCTTCGCCTGCCACGTCCGGCGCAACGGCCAGCTCGCGGTCACCCGCTACGTCGACGGCCAGGCCGGCGAGGAGATCGGGGCCACGACGATCGTGCCCGGTCAGGCGTACGCGCCCCCCGGCTGGGAGGCGGCGGTGGATCTCACGGTGGTCCTGGAGCAGCACCGCATCCGGCTGCAGACCTCAGGCGGCACTGGCTCAGCCCCAGCGCAGCAGCTCGTCCTCGACGACGACCTCGCCCCTGAGGGGCTCTGGCTGACCCTGCACTGGATGTCCGCGACCACCGGAGCGAGCGGCTTCGTCTCCGACGTGGACGTCGCGAGCCTGTGACCGCGCGGCTGGGACTGCGCCTGCCCGACCAGACCGCACCGCTCACCGCTATCGTCAGCCGGGAGACGGGAAGACTCCCGTCCTGCCTCTGTTCTCTCGTCGAAGGAGACGCTGTGACTACCACGGTAGAGAAGTCCATCATCGTGAACGTGCCGGTGAGCACGGCCTACAACCAGTGGACCCAGTTCGAGGACTTCCCCCAGTTCATGGGCGGGATCACCAGCGTGACCCAGCTCGGTGACGACCGCATGCAGTGGGTGGCCGAGATCGCCGGCGTGCGCCGCCAGTGGGAAGCCAAGGTGCTCGAGCAGGTGCCCGACAGCAAGGTGGCCTGGGCGGCCACCGAGGGGGCCACCAACGCCGGCGCCGTGACCTTCACCGACCTCGGCGGCGGCCAGACCTCGGTGCACCTGTCCCTGGAGTACGAGCCCGAGGGCCTGGTCGAGAAGATCGGCGACAAGCTCAATGTCGTCGAGAACCAGGCCGAGGGCGACCTCGACCGCTTCAAGGCCTTCATCGAGTCCGAGGGCTACGCCACCGGCGCCTGGCGGGGCACGGTGAACCCGGGCGGCACCGTCGGGTCGCCGGGCGTCGAGCACGCCCAGGACACCCGGGGCGACAGGGGCAAGGCCGGCGTCTCGGGCAAGGCCGTGGCCGCCGGCATCGGCCTGGCCGCAGCGGCAGCGACCGCGGCCGGTCTCGCCGCGGCCGGCGGGGCCAAGAAGGACGACGACCACGTGTCCACCCCGGTCGTCCACGAGACGGTCAGGCCGGTCGAGACCGCTCCCGCGGCCACCGAGACCGTCACGCCGGTCGAGACCTCGACCACGACCGCCGACACCGGCCGGGTGGGATCCGACACCGGCGAGTTCGTCCCCGGTCGCGTCCTGACCAGCGACGAGATCGACGCCAGCGTCGAGGACGCCCAGGGCAACACCCGGCACGACGTCTGAGGTCGGACCCCGAGGCGACGGGCTGAGCGGAGGTCCCGACACCGGGACCTCCGCCAGCCCTCCCCTCGCTCGCGTCCGTCAAGACGGCACTCTGCGCTCCTGAGTGCGCTGCCTGTGCTGGTCAAGAGCCCTTCGACAAGCTCAGGGCGCGATGTGAGGTCTGGCCGGCGCTCACGGTCCGCGGCCTGAGCCTGTCGAAGGCCACTCCTCGTCCGCCGCCTGAGCCTGTCGAAGGCCACTCCTCGTCCGCCGCCTGAGCCTGTCGAAGGCCACTCCTCGTCCGCGGCCTGACCCTGTCGAAGGCCCCTTCGACAAGCTCAGGGGGCGGGGTGGGGTCTGGTCGGCGCTGGTACTCCGCCGCGTCTCGTTCACGGGGTCCCCGGGATCGAGCCGCGCTCAGGCAGCTGCGGGCAGGAGCTGCCGGGTGACGTTGACGGCGGCTGTCCGTCCGGCCCGGTTGGCGCCGATCGTGCTGGCTGAGGGCCCGTAGCCCACCAGCTGGACCCGCGGGTCCTGCACCGCCGCCGTCCCGTCCAGGGCGATGCCGCCCGCCGGCGACCGCAGGTCGAGCCGAGCCAGGTGCCTGACATCGGGTCGGAAGCCGGTGGCCCACACGATGGCGTCGGCGTCCTGGTGCCGGCCGTCCGCCCAGGCCACCCCGTCCGCGGTGATCCGGGAGAACATCGGCTGGCGCCGGTAGGCGCCGCGACGCCGGGCAGCCTCCTCCTGCTCGCGCAGCGCGAGCCCGGTGACGCTGACCACGCTGAGCGGCGGCAGACCCTGCCGGACGCGCTCCTCCACCCGGGCCACGGCCTCCTGTCCGGCCTGGGAGGTGAACGGCTCGGTCCGCCACGCCGGGGGCCGGCGGGTGACCCACGTGGTGGTGGCGACCTCACTGATCTCGGCCAGCAGCTGGACGGCCGAGGCACCACCACCGACCACGACCACGTGCTGTCCGCGGAAGGTCTCCGGACCGTCGTAGTCGTGGGTGTGCACCTGGCGCCCGGCGAAGCGGGCCTGCCCCGGGTAGGAGGGCACGAAGGGCCGCTCCCACGTCCCGGTGGCGTTGACCAGCGTCCGGGTCAGCCAGTACCGGCCCTCGCCGCGGACGCGCAGCAGGGTCCCGTCGACGTCCTCCACCCCGGTGACCACGACTGGCCGCAGCACCGGCAGGGAGTAGCGCGTCTCGTACTCCGCGAAGTACGCCGGGAGGACGGACCGGGCCGGCTCAGCAGCAGCGGGCTCGGGTACGGCCAGCCCCGGCAGGGCGGCGATCCCGTGCACGTCGGCCATGCTGAGCGAGGACCAGCGGTGCTGCCAGGCCCCGCCCGGCGCGGCGTTGGCGTCCAGGACCAGGAAGTCCAAGGCTGGGCGCAGGCCGAGGCGCGCCAGGTGGTAGGCGGTGGACAGGCCGGCCTGACCGGCCCCCACCACCACCGAGGACAGCACGCGCTCCATGCAGCCCGAACGCCCAGCGGGGTCGGCTTTCTTCCGCAGCCCGACAGCATCGCGAGCCCGGGAACTGGACCGACACCTCCGCGACACCACCCCGGAACACGGCGTCCCTAGCGTCGTGACCCCCAACACACGCTCACGGAAGAGAGGACACCCATGTCGACACCTGAGGGCCAGGAGGCCGCGGACGTGCTGTCCAGCGGCATCGGACGACGCAACCTGCTCCGGACGGCCGCCTCCCTCGGCGCGGCGGCGACCGTGGCCGGCGTCCCCGTGGCGGCGTCCGCAGCGCCGGCCGACCAGGACGGTCGTCGTGGTCACAGCGGGCGGCTGGAGGTCCTGCAGCCCGGTACCGGGCGGATCACCGGTGACCACTACCTCAGCGCCCACCCCGACGAGGTGCTCTGGGGCTACGTCCCGGCCCTGGGGGCCACGCCGGTGCTGGAGATGGGCTCGGGCCAGACCGTGACCATCGACGCGCTCTCCCACGAGGGCATCCTCGAAGACCAGGGCCGCGACCCGGTCCGCTACTTCGGCTCCCAGGGGGTCAGCCGGAGCGAGGTGCTGGACGACGCGGTGGCCGTGGCCAAGCAGTACGACCGGACCCGCCGCAACTTCGACGTCGACGGCCCGCACGTCGTGATCGGTCCGATCTACGTCCGCGGTGCCCGCGCTGGTGACGTGCTGAAGGTCGAGACCCTCTCGGCCCGGCCGCGGGTGCCGTACGGCGTCGTGTCCAGCCGGCACGGCAAGGGCGCCCTCCCGCAGCTGGCCGGTGGCACCGCCCCGCCCGGGATCTCCCTGGACGAGGTGATGCCGCCCGTGGCCACCGACGGACGGGCGACCGGCGACCCCACCCGCTACGGCAACGTCTCGGTGTTCACCCCCGTCGAGCACCACCGGGGCGAGCTCTACGGGGTGATGGACCGTGCCCGCGGCTCCGTCCAGTTCCCGCTCAACCCCTTCATGGGCATGATGGGCGTCGCCTCGGCGCCGGCGGAGGACCTCACCGCGCCGCAGGTGAACTCCATCCCGCCGACCCTGGGCGGCGGCAACATCGACATCAGCCTCCTCGGCCCCGGATCGACCTTCTACCTGCCGGTCTTCGACGACGGCGCCCTGTTCTACGTGGGTGACCCGCACCTGGCGATGGGGGACGGCGAGGTCGCCCTGACCGCGATGGAGGGCTCGCTGCGGGCGACCTTCCGCTTGACCGTCTGCAAGCCCGGGCAGAGCGGCGTGCCCTCGGTCGCCTACGGCTACCCCTTCGCGGAGAACAACCGGTCCTGGATCCCGATCGGCCTGTCCGACCCGGACGGCAGCATCGACGGCCAGGTGAACGACCTGGACATCGCCATGCGGCGCGCGGTGGTGAACGCGCTGGACTTCCTGCAGGAGGACCTCGGCATGGAGCGTCCCGTGGCCTACGCCTACCTGTCCGCGGCGGCCGACTTCGTCATCTCCCAGGTGGTGGACCGGACCGTCGGCGTGCACGGGGTGATCCCCAAGTCGCACTTCCGCTGACCGGCGGGGCGGGTGCTCGGCGGCCGGGTCACGTGCCCGGCCGCCGTGGCCTCCGGGTCTGGACGTTCACAGCAGACGCACGGGTAGCTCAGAGACTCCGCACGTCCTGTCCGGCTTCTCTAGGTGAAGCGGAAACCGCCGCCTAGAGAGGACCCGAACATGAGCACCCAGCCGACACCGTCCCGCCGTACCAGCCGTCGCCTCGCCGGGCGCAGGGGCTGGCGAGTGGCCGGGGTGGGGCTGGTCGCCAGCCTGATGCCGGTGACCGGGCTGACCGCCGGCGCCCTGGTGCTGCCCGGCCAGACCGCTTCGGCGACTGCGGCCGTGTCGTCCCCGACCGCCGGGGTGGCGTTGGCCGACTGGACCGACGGCTCGTCCTCGCAGGGGCTGCTGCCCGGCACCACCGACCAGGTGCCCGGTGGCGGCGACTCCTCGACCAGCCCCGGGAGCAGCTCACAGGGGTCGACCACCAGCACCGTCGACTCCGACCCGGCCACCACGGCTCAGTCCGTCGGCGTGGTGCTCGTCGACACCGTGCTGGGCTACTCCAGCGGCGCGGGTGCCGGCACCGGGATCGTGCTGACCACGAACGGCCAGGTGCTGACCAACTACCACGTCGTCGAGGGAGCCACCAGCATCAAGGTCACCATCGCCTCGACCGGTCGGAGCTACACCGCCGACGTGGTCGGCCACTCCGAGTCAGGCGACATCGCCCTGCTCCAGCTCGAGGACGCCTCGGGTTTGGCCACGGCGACGGTCGACGACGACACCGTCACCACCGGTGACGACGTCAGCGCCGTGGGCAACGCCGGAGGCACCGGCCAGCTGACGGCCGCCGACGGGACGGTCACCGCCCTGGAGGAGACGATCACCACGGCCGACGAGTCCAGCGTGCAGGGGGAGACCCTGAACGGGCTGATCGAGACCGACGCGGACGTCGTGGCCGGCGACTCGGGCGGTCCGCTGATCGACGACGAGGGCGAGGTGGTCGGCATCGACACGGCAGCCTCGAGCGGTTCGGTGATCGACGGCTACGCGATCCCGATCGACGACGCGCTGGCCATCGTCCGGCAGATCCGCACTGGTGAGGACACGAGCAGCGTCGAGGTCGGCGCCACCGGGTTCCTGGGCGTGCAGCTCCTCTCCTCGGCATCCGCTGACAACGGGTACGGCTACGACAACGGGTACGGATACGACCAGCAGGACACCGCGCTCAGCTCCTCCGGAGCGAGCGTGGCGGATGTCGTGGCCGACAGCCCCGCCGCCCAGGCCGGACTGACCGCCGGGGACACCATCACCGCGATCGGCGGCACCACCGTGACCTCGGCCGACCAGGCCTCGACCCTGCTCGGCAGCCACGACGCCGGTGACGCCGTCACCCTGCAGTGGACCGACAGCACGGGTGCCGATCACGAGGCGGACGTCACCCTGGCCGCGAGCCCCGTGGCCTGATCCTCGGGTCAGCCACCGACGTCCCTGGGCCCGGTCGGCTGCCAACCCTCCGGTGGGTCCTCGCCGACGACCCCGTCGACCGACTCCCGGAGCAGGTCGGCGTGCCCGGTGTGCCGGCCGTACTCCTCGATCAGGTCGCAGACGAGCCGGCGGAGGCTGGCATGGCGGCCGTCCGGTCCGCTGACGTGGACGAGCTGGTCGAGGCCGCCCTCCTCCAGGGCCGCCGCGAGGCGCTCCCGGGACCGGGCCACGGCGTCGTCCCAGAAGGCGTAGAGCTGCCCCGGGCTGTCGTCGGCCGCGGAGCTGAACGCCCACTCGCCCTCTCCGGCGCCGGGGAGCGCGTCCCACGGCGGACCCGGTGGCTCCCCGCGCAGCTTGGTCATGAAGATGAAGTCCTCGACCAGGGCGAGATGCTTCAGCAACCCGCCGAGGCTCAGCGTCGAGGCACCGACCCGGGCCCGCAACCCGGCCGGGTCGAGGGCATCGGCCTTCCAGCGGAAGGTCGCACGCAGGCGTTCGAGCGCACCGACGAGGTGCTCGGTCTCGGTGCCGGCCAGCGGAGGTTCCCAGAGCGGATCGTTCTCGGTCATGCCCGTCACCGTAGGGCCCCGCACCGACAGTTCTCGGCGGCCCGTGAGGACGGCTGTCGTGGGAGGTCACGCGGCTGACATCTTGGACCGCTAGCGTTCCGCGCCACGGACTCGGGGGGATCCGACGGCACGGGAGCAACCCCCATGTTCTTGACCACCTCAGATGACATCGATGCGGACGCGGCCTCCCGCGATGGCCTCGGCACGCTCGACGAGCGCCATCCAGGCGACACCTGCGCCTTCTGCGGGCTGCCCCGCTCCGAGCACGGGGTCCGGTTCATCCACCGCTTCACCGGGCCGAGCCGTTCGTTCGACCACCTGGTGAGCTGCTCAGCCCGACGGGCGGACGCCTGAGGTCCCGCCCGCTGCGTGCGCTCGCTGCCGTCTGGCTGAGCCCGCCGGCTCGATCCCGCCCTTGGCGACGCTGGGTACGGTGACCTGACACCTCACCCGCCGGCCTGCTGACCAGTCGGCAGAACGGAGCTCAGGCTCATGTCGAGCCCAGCCCAGACTCTCCACCCGCCGTCGGTACCGGAGGAGCCTCCCGTCCGCCGCAGCCAGCCGGGAAGTCCGCACCGTCGCCAGGTGCCCGCGCTCGAGCAGGTGGGATGAACCGCACCTGGCGTCCGGGTCGGGACCGGCAGGCCGTCCGGCATGCTGGCGCCGCGGGGGCCCTGCAACCGGCACCCGGCGAGCGTCCGCCGACCGCCCTGGTGCTCGGTGGCGGGGTCGCCGGGATCGCCGCCGCCGTCGGCCTGGCCGAGCGGGGCGTCCAGGTCACCCTGGTCGAGCGGGAGGCTCAGCTCGGCGGTCGCGTCCGCTCTTGGCCGGTGGAGCATGACGGTGCGGCGTCGTCGAGCACCCCGGTGACCATGAGCCGCGGCTTCCACGCGTTCTTCCGGCAGTACTACAACCTCCGGACCCTCCTCCGCCGGGTGGATCCCGCGCTCGAGTCGCTGGTGGCGGTACCGGACTACCCGCTGGTCCTCGCCGGCGGGCACCGCGACTCGTTCGCGAAGGTGCCGCGGACCCCGCCGCTCAACATGGCGGCGTTCGTCGCGCAGAGCCCGAGCTTCCGGGCGGCCGACCTGGCCGGGATCGACTCCACGGCGGTCTGGGAGCTGCTCGACGTGGACTTTCCCGCGACCTTCTCCGCGCACGACGGCGAGAGCGCCGCGGCCTTCCTGGACCGGCTGGGCTTCCCCGACGGTGCCCGGCACCTGGCCCTGGAGGTCTTCGCCCGGAGCTTCTTCGCCCCCGCCGACGAGTTCTCGGCCGGCGAGCTGGTCGGCATGTTCCACAGCTACTTCCTCGGCTCGTCCGAAGGCCTGCTGTTCGACGTCCCGGTCGACGACTACGACACGGTGTTCTGGGCTCCGCTGCGCCGCTACCTGGAGCGGCTCGGGGTCTCGGTGCGGACCGGGGAGAGCGTGCAGCGGCTCGACCTGGACGGCGAGCAGGTGCAGGTGGTCACCGACGTGGCACCGCTGGGTGCTGACGCGGTGGTGCTGGCCACCGACCTGCGTACCACCCGCCGCCTGGTGGGCTCGACCGGCGGGCTGGACGACCAGGAGTGGCGGGACCGGATCGCCGAGACCACCAGTGCTCCCCGGTTCGCGGTGCTGCGGCTCTGGCTGGACCGCCGGGTGGCCGCCGACCGACCGCCCTTCCTGGGGACCAGCGGCTACGGCCCGATGGACAACGTCACCGTGCTGGAGCGGTTCGAGGCCGGCGCCCGACGCTGGTCCGACGAGCACGACGCGTCGGTGGTGGAGGTGCACGCCTACGCCCTGCCGCCCGGGGACGACGAGGCGGTCCGCCGCTCGTTGCGCACCGAGCTCGCGCGTGTCTATCCGGAGACGGCGGCGGCGGCGGTGCTGGCCGAGGAGTGGCTGGTCGAGGACGACTGCCCGCTGGTCGGCACCACGCCGTGGCTGCGCCGGCCCGAGGTGGCCACGCCGGACGAGCGGCTGGTGCTGGCCGGCGACGGCATCCGGTGCGACTACCCGGTGGCCCTGATGGAACGGGCCGCGACGACGGGCTTCCTGGCCGCGAACCAGCTGCTGGGACGCCGCGGCCTGGCCGGCCACGACCTGTGGACGGTACCGATGAGCACCCGTCAGCCCGGCCTCGTCCGCGCCCACCAGCTGCTCAGCCGCTGACCCCGCTCCTGAGCCCGGTCACCGCCCTGAGCCTGTCGAAGGGCCCGTCCCCCGAGCCCTGTGGAAGGGCGGATGCAACCCACGTGCCCTGAGCCTGTCGAAGGGCCCGTCCCCCGAGCCCTGCGGAAGGGCGGATGCAACCCACGTGCCCTGAGCCTGTCGAAGGGCCCCCGAACCCGATATCAGAAGTCGCGCCCAGCTCGTCCCCTGGCAGCCCTTCGACAAGCTCAGGGAGCGGAACTACAGATCCCTACGGGCTCAGGACCAGAGGCCCTTCGACAAGCTCAGGGAGCGGAACCACAGACCCCCTACGGGCTCAGGACCAGAGGCCCTCGACAAGCTCAGAGAGCGTGGGTTGAACTCGGCCCTTCGATGCCTCAGGGAACAGGTCAGACGGGGAGGGGTCCGGGCCGGCGGTCCCCGATGATGCGCTTGTAGACCATCTCGGCCGAGATCAGGCAGATCGGCATGCCGATGCCCGGGCTGGTTCCCGCACCCACGTAGTAGAGGTTGGGCAGCTTCTTGCTCACGTTGTTGGGGCGGAAGAGGGTCTGCCGCATGGTGTGGGCCAGGCCGAGGGCCGAGCCGCCGTAGGCGTTGTAGTCGGCGGTGAAGTCGCGCGAGGTGTAGGTGCGCTCGAAGACGATCCGCTCCTCGACGTCCGGTACGTCGAAGTCCTCGGCCAGCAGGTCGAGCGCCCGCCGCCGGTAGGTGGCGATGTCGGCGTCGGTCATCGGCAGGCCCGGGGCCACGGGCACCAGCACGAAGAGGTTCTCGTGACCCTCCGGTGCGGCGGTGGGGTCGGTCCTGCTCGGGGCGCAGACGTAGTAGGACGGGTCGTCGGACCAGGCCGGTGAGTCGAAGATCTCCGCGAAGTTCCGGCGCCAGTCCTGCCCGAAGCCCAGGTTGTGGTGGGTCAGGCTCGGCACCCGGCCCTTCAGCCCCAGGTACAGGATGAACGCGCTCGGCGCCAGGGTCCGCCGGACCCAGGAGCGGGCCGAGTGGGTACGCGCCTTCTTCGGCAGCAGCTCGGTCTCGGTGTGGTGCATGTCGGCGTTGGCCACGACCAGGTCGGCCCGCAGCTCCTCGCCCGAGGCGACCCGGACGCCCGCCGCCCGGCCACCCTCGGCCAGGATCTCCGCCACCGGCGCCTCGGTCCGGTACTGCACCCCGTGCGAGCTCCCGATGGCCGCCATGGCCCGGACGATCGAGTAGATGCCGCCCTGGGGGTAGAAGACGCCCAGGTTGAAGTCGATGTGGCTCATGATGTTGTACAGCGCCGGGGTGGCGTACGGGGACGAGCCCAGGAAGACCAGCTGGTACTCGAGGATCTTCTGCACGGCGTCGGTGTGGAACGACCGGCTGATGTAGGAGTGCATGTTCTCGAAGACGTGCAGCGCGATGCCCTGCATCGCCGTCTTGCGGTCCAGGAAGTCGAACATGCTGTCGTGGTTGCGGTACATGAACTGCTCGATGGCGATCCCGTACTGCTCCTCCGCGCGTCCCAGGTAGTCGCGCAGGGCCTGCCCGCTGCCGGGCTCCAACGCCTCGAACGTCGCCACGTCCCGGCTCAGGTCGGAGTACATGTCGACGGTGCGGTCGGTCCCCCGGAAGGCGATGCGGTAGGACGGGTCCAGCCGCTGCAGCTGCAGGTGGTCCTCGACCCGCTCGCCCATCAGGGCGAAGAAGTGCTCGAACACGTCCGGCATCAGGTACCAGGACGGGCCCATGTCGAAGCGGAAGCCCTCGGCCTCGAAGTAGTTGGCCCGGCCGCCCAGCAGCGCGTTCTTCTCCAGCAGGGTGACCGAGTAGCCGTGCTTGCCCAGCAGGGCGGCGCTGGCCAGCCCGCCCATGCCGCCACCGATGACGATTGCCGTACTCATTGCCCGCGACGATAGTTGACCACCCCCAAGGCGGTGCCCAGGCCGATCCCGACCAGCGCCGGCACCCAGGCGCCGCTCCAGGCGTTCACCGCCGTCCAGAACACCACCACCAGCCACAGGTTGTGGACCAGCAGCCGGGGCAGTGGCCTGGGCAGGCGGCGCAGGGCCAGCACGGCCAGGCCTCCGGACACCACCCAGCCGAGGAAGTTGACAACCGGCACGCCGTAGTAGGCCCCGGGCTCGGTCCAGCTCCAGAACCCCAGTCCTACCGCGGCCGGGTCGAGCACCAGGTCGAGGACGACCAGCAGCGCGGTGGCCTGCCACGCCCGGCGGGTCACCGCCAGGCTGCCCAGGATCAGCGGCGTCCAAGCCAGCAGGACCGTCGGCGGCGCCAGCCCGAGCAGCGGCGGCCCCAGCACCTCGCTGTAGCTGAACCGGCCGTACGGGACCCCCGTGGCGATGGCCACCGACTCGAAGACCAGCGCGTAGACGCCGAGTCCGGCCAGCAGGGCGACACCGCGCCGTGGACCCAGCCAGGCGATCGCGCCGACGACCACCGGGGCGGAGAACAGCAGGATGGCCAGCGCCGAGACCCACCAGAACTCGGGCCGCAGGGGTGCGTTGGCCAGGCCCCAGGCGGCGGCGACCATCAGCGCGGCGAGCGGCCAGCGCTGTCGTTCCAGCAGTTTGTGCACCCACCTAGCATCTTGGTCGATGCGCCACCTGCTCCGGGTATCTCGTCCCCGCTTCTGGATGTACCTGCTCGGGCCCTACATGGTGGCCCTGGCGGCAACCTCGCTGCGCCCACCGCTGGAGGTGTGGCTGCTCGGCCTCTACCTCACGCTGCCCGCGAACCTGCTGATCTACGGCGTCAACGACCTCTTCGACGTGGAGACCGACCGGCTGAACCCCAAGAAGCGCGACTACGAGAGCCTTCTGCTGCCGGCTGAGCGACGCGGGCTGGTGGTGGCCATCCTGGCGCTCAACCTGCCCTTCCTCGCGCTGGTCCCGCTCCTGCCGCACGCCTGGCCGTGGCTGCTGCTGTTCGTGGTCACCGGCGTCGGCTACTCGATGCCGCCGCTGCGGGCCAAGAGCCGGCCGGTGGTGGACGCGGCGTTCAACATCTTGTACGTCGCTCCCGGCATCGCGGCCTACGCCACCTTGAGCGGAGGCCAGCCGCCGGTGGCGGTGCTGGTGGCCGCGCTGCTCTGGTGCATGGCCATGCACGCCTACTCCGCCGTACCGGACATCCCCGCCGACCGCGCGGCCTCCGTCCCGACCGTCGCGACCCTGTTCGGTCACGGCGGCACCCTGGTGCTGTGTGGGGTGGCCTACGCCCTGGCCGGGCTGCTGGCCTACCCCTCGGTCGGCGCCTTCGCTCTGCTGGGCGGGCTGGCCTACCTGCTGATGATCGGCCTCTCCCTGCGCAGCCACGGGCCCGACCAGCTGTTCGCCCTCTACCGCCGGTTCCCCCTGCTGAACACCACGCTGGGCGGGGCCTTGTTCTGCGTGACCGGGCTGCAGAACTCCACCTGGCCGTTCGACTGACGTCCGCCCGGTCACCATCTGCGCGGTCGCTCAGCGGTCGGAAGCACCGCACCGCTGGACGAACAGGAGAACCCGCGACCAGAGCAGCTCGGTGGCCTCGGCGTCGTACTCCTCCGGCAACGTGGGGTCGGTGAAGAGGTGGCCGTCCCCGGGGTAGTCGAAGAGCTCGAGCAGTCCGCCGGCGGCGGTGACGTCCTGGACAGCCTGCTCGGTGATCTCGGCCTCCCGGAACGGGTCGCCCAGCGTCTGGTGGCCCTGGGAGTCGACCCCCGCCGGCCAGGCCGCCCCGTCCCCCAGCCACTCGAGGACGCTCAGTCCTGAGAACTGCAGGACCCCCGACACCGTCCGTCGGGTGGCCACGAACGCGCCGATGCTGGAGCCCTGGGAGAAGCCGCCGACCACGAAGCCGTCCGGCAGGTCGGCGAGGGCGGCGAGGCCGCGCTCGAACAGCGTCTCCATCCCGAGCGTCTCCGACGCCGCCATCGCCGGTTCGTAGCTGTCGAACACCTTGCCCTCGAACAGGTCGGGCAGGAGCACCTGATGCCCGTCGGCCCGCAGCCGCTCGGCCGCGTCGAGCTCGCCCTGCCGGATGCCGAGGACCGAGTGGAACAGCGCAACTGTCGTCATGTCCGCAGGATGCCATCTCCTTCTGACACCGTCACCCGGACCGGCGAAGGGCCCTCCGCGCTCTGAGCCTGTCGAAGGGCCGGGGAGCCAGCGGGCCGCCCGTCCGGCGGCGGGTGCATGCTGGGCGCGTGGCCGGGCAGCACCTCCGCACCGTCTTCGACGAGGACGCCGAGCTCTACGACCGCGCCCGCCCGGGCTACCCGGCCGAGCTGTTCGACGACCTCGTCGACCTCGCGGCCCTTGGCAGCGGTTGCCGCGTCGTGGAGATCGGACCCGGTACGGGCCAGGCCACGCTGCCCCTGGTCGCCCGGGGCTGTTCGGTGCTGGCCGTCGAGCTGGGAGCCTCGCTGGCGGCCACCCTGCGACGCCGGACGGCAGGGCTGCCGGTCGAGGTCGTGGTCGGCGCCGCCGAGGACCACCCGCTCCCGGCAGCGGCCTTCGACACCGTCGCGGCCTTCACGTCCTGGCACTGGCTGCCCCCCGGCCGCCGCCTGCACGCGGCACACGCCGCGCTTCGCCCCGGCGGGTCGCTGGTCACGGTGACGACCGAGCACGTGCTGGGCGGCACCGGGCAGTTCTTCGCCGACGCCCAGCGCTGCTACGAGAGGTGGGACCCGGCCACCGAGCCGGGACTCCGGCTGCTCCCGACCGAGAAGGTCCCACCGGCTCTGGACGAGGTCGACACGTCGGAGCTGTTCGCGCCCGCGGTCCGCCGCCGCTTCCACCAGGACGTGGCCTACTCCACCGACGGCTACCTCGACGTGCTGCACACCTACTCCGGACACCGGACCCTGGACCAGGAGCGGCGCACCGGTCTGATGGGCTGCCTTCGCCAGCTGATCACTCCCGCTACGCCGGCACGATCACCAAGCGCTACCTGTACGAGCTGCGGGTGGCGCAGCGGCTCGCCGGCTGACCGCGGTCGCTAGCCTCGCCGGGGTGGAGGGCTGGGATCCCGGGGCCGACGGCGTGCTGCGGCTGCCGTCCGGTCGGCTGGTGCGCGGCCGGGGGCTCCGGCGCCCGGTCCCGGCCGGGGCCCCGCCCCAGTTCGGTCTGTACCTGCAGGGTCGGGAGCCCGAGATCGCGTTCGGCTGGCCGTGGCGCTGGGTGCGGTGGCCCGACTGGCGGTTGCCGGTGGACCACGACGACGCCCGCGCCGCCCTCGGCGAGGCGTGGGAGCGGGCCCGGACCGAGCGCGTCGAGATCGCCTGCCGCGGTGGGGCGGGACGAACCGGCACCGCCCTGGCCT
>Ga0210040_10003357_pt1 | contig 21686 bp, 3 predicted proteins | sample CryGeyCG12114_NA_FD_185462 | JGI IMG/M metagenome (GOLD analysis project Ga0210040, IMG submission 185462) | Groundwater microbial communities from aquifer - Crystal Geyser CG19_WC_8/21/14_NA (SPAdes) (version 2) | ecosystem: Environmental > Aquatic > Deep subsurface > Groundwater | place: USA...
CATAACGCGGGGTGCGGGGCTAGTAGCGCAGGTCTTATTCTAGGATTAGGTTTAGACAGACTTAGACATTAGATATCTCTAAGTATAGGGTTAGGGCTAGTTATTTACCCTAGTAACATTACAAAATTTATATAGCTATAATATAGAGGTATATAGCTATAACGTAGGGGGTAGAGTAGGTAGTATATAGGTTTAGTCCTAGCTCTAACTTAGACTTCTAAGCGCATAGCTAAGATATATTACGCTACATTTAAGGTAGCCTTAAGTATAGGGTAGTAGCTCCTATCTTTACACTACTACGTAAGAATTATAGTACTATAATTTTAAACTTTATTATAGCTCTCTCTATAATAGTAACTTACTTTTACATACCCCCTATATTATAGACTAGCTTATAGTATAGTAGTCTAGTCTATTATATAGTAGCTTATAGGGCCTTATATATAAAAGCTATTAGATATAGCCTTCTTCTACGCTTAATAAAGTAACTAGTACTACTATAGATAAAAACTTTAAACAATATTAGGATAATATACTATAGCTTAAACTATTATAGCTATTACCCTATTTCTAGGCTAACGTATTTACGCTAATAATAACACGCTAACTAACTCTAGAAGAAGCTACTATCCTCTATTAGTTTATAGAGAATTAAAGTAAGCACTAGTTTAAGAAATACTGTAGGCGTATTCATACGCGCTTTAACGCCTTTACTAAAACTAAATAGTATATAAGTATATCCTTAACTTAAAGATTATAGGCGTTATAATATTATATATTATTACAGCTATACTCTAACTTAATAACTTAATATATATACCTAACCTACTCTATAATATAGCTATAAATATTAATATCTAGCTAGAGAGGTTTTGCGATATAATAGAATAACTATATATAATACTACGCTTATTTAAGATTAAAGATAGTATAGACTTCCTATAGAGTACTATAGTTATTAAGAAGATAGTAACTATAGAGAGATTCCTATTTATAATAGAGAGAATCCTATATAAGAAAGATCGCTTATATAAACTATATAAGTTAGATATATTATTAATTACTACTATTATACTATAAATAAGTAAGATAAGCGAGCGTATACTATATAAAGAAGGAAAAAGTTACCTAACGTACTATATTAAGTGCTTATAAGATAAGTAGTAGCTATTTTATAAATATAGGTAAATCTACTATATAATATTAGATATAGTAAGCCTAACTAGCTTATAAGGAGTACTATACTATATAAATTACCTAGTTATAGGTAACCTATATATATAGGTATAAGTAAGTTTATATAAAAGTAGAAGCTAAGAGAGGTTAAACTACGCTACGTATATAAGAGAGAAAAACTATAAGCTATATAGAGGGTAAATAAAGAAAGAAGAGTATAAGGAAAGAGAGTAGCATATAACAGTATAGGATAGAGTATATTATATAATAACTAAAATATAAGCTAACTAATTAACGCCTACTCTAGAATATTAAGTACCTATCTATACTATATTACCTATTAAGAAGAAAGTCTACCTTCTAGTAAAGTCTACTATATAGTATACGTATAATATTATTACGTCCTTAGTCTTCTAGAAAAAGACTTTTTTTATAGATATATATAGGGCGACGTAATATAGAGCCTACTCTATAATAGTAGCTATTTTCTTATCCTTTACTAACTAAATCCTCTAGTAATAAGATCTACCCTAAGCGTTAATAATTTAGAAATAAGTAGTTAAAATTTATAAAAGACTAATACTCTAAACCTATATATGTTAGTATAGCTCTAGGCTAATAAAGTAAATAGTAAGACGAACTTAATTATCTTCTTTATAATATTATATACGCAATCCTTAATCTACTTATTATCTTTACCTAGGAGTATCTATCGCCCTTTTAGACTAGTATTAAGTATTTAGATTATCTTCTAACTAATATAAGGTCTATATTTATTAATATACTAGATTAGTTTATTAGTTTTCTAGCTTATCTATAGTATCTTAGTATAGCCTAATTAAGGAAGAGATTTAAGATAGGTAGTAGTACTATAAGATCTAAAGTTTAGTAGAGACTATAATAGTATAAGGCTTAGCGTAGGTAGTAGTGTAGTAAGCTATAGAGAATAAACTTATATATATCTTTTATAGTTATAATAGGAGACAGCCTATATATAGACTATAAGTAAGGATAACTAGCTATCCCTAGTACTAGTTACCTACTATACCTATAACTAACTATTATAAGCAGAGAGTAGAGTATTAATATATACTAGAGTAGCTTCTTACTCCTACTACCTTAACCTACCTACCTCTATTAACTATATAGGTCTATCCTAAGTCTAGTTAACTATATCCTTATAGTTAGTATTCTAGGCTATCTTAGTATTGTAGAATTCGTCGTCTCTATCTAACTCCTTATCTAGCGTAGAAAGAGAAGTAATAAGCTTATCTAAGCTAGCTAGCTAATTAGTATACTACTTCCTCTTCCTACTATATATAGTCTTACTAATACTACTTCCTAGCCTAAGGAACTATATTAGATTAAACTTATATAGCGTCTTAAATACTAGTATATTAAATACGCCTACTACGTAAGCTATATAATATATAAATAAAAGTAAGAAGTAATCCTTAATAAATTACGCCCTTAACTAGTAGGGGCTATACTCTATAGAGGCTACTATACTAGTATAAGATAACACACGTAGCATACTTAAGTATAGGTTTCTAGATAAAGGTAGTAAGAATAATTTAAGATTACTAGAGTATAGTATACTAATATAAGGTGTTATTATAGCTATTAGTATAGGCTTTAGAGTAGGCCTTAAAATAAGCATTAAATTAGGCTTTATATTAAGATTTAAAGTAGACTATAATATAGAGGTTATAATAAGTTTTACTATAAGCTTTATAACTAATTTCGTAATAGGCTTTAAAGAGGATTTTGTAATAGGCTTTAAGAAGGGGTTTATAATAGGCTTTAAAGAGGATTTTATAATAGGCTTTAAGGAGGGGTTTATAATAGGCTTTAAGAAAGAGTTTATAATAGGCTTTAAAAGAGGTTTTGTAATAGGCTTTAAAGAGAGTTTTATAACGCGTAGAGACTAGTTAAAAGAGGTTACCTCTATTACTTTATTCTTAAAACTATTACTAAAGTCTATATATATAGTATCTTTATAATAGTTAAAGAAGCTTCTTAGATACTTATTAGTAAGTAGAGTAAGAGTAACTAAAGTACTAGAACTACTACTATACGCCTTAATAATACTGCTTATAATAGTATTAGAATACGTAGAGGTAAATTTATTAACTAGAGGTTATAAAGTAGAAAATATAGTAGGTTCTAGAACTGTAAAGGACCTACTCTACTATAAAGAAGACTATAATATAGCGCGTAATATAGAGAGAGATAATAGGTAATATTAAAACTAAACTACTAATACGTAGGCGCATATACTAGACTATATACTATAGAAGGTAATAAGGATAGGATTAGAAAAAGATATTAGATAAATATATAAGTAAGGAGGTTTATATATAGCCTAACCCCTTTAGTGTGTGTAAGAACTAGAATAATATTAAGGCGATCTATTAAATAATATAGCTATAATCCTCTTAATTAGTATATATAGAGATATATTAGTCTTATATTAAATAATAGTTATTACACTCTTTATCTATATAGTAATAAGAGAAGTAATATAGGTTTATAAATAAAGTCTTTTTTTAAGGCCCTAAAGCGAGTATAGCTATATAAAATAGTAGGTAACGCTTATATAGAAAATAAAGATATATAAGGGCTTAAGAAAAAAGTCTTTTTCTATATAACTAGAGACTATTACTAGAATAGACGTAGTTAACTAAGTTTTGTAGGTATATATAGTGCAGTCCTACTCTTATACTATAGTAAAATAGTAGAGTAAACCCTAATTAACTACTATTATATTATAGAAGTAGATAATAATATAGTAAGACTATATAGATATTTCTACTATATATATAACGTTTACTCTAACTCCTTAAACCTATAAGAGTAACTACGCTTCTCTATAGCTATATAGTACCTATTAACTAACTCTATTATAATACTATAAACCTATTTACTTAAGATACTTCTATGCGATAGCTTCTTTCTTATTCTTCTTTATAGTAACTAGAGACGCTAATATATAGAAAACTAGATCTATAGGCTAAGGCGTAATAAAGGGCGTTAGAAGGTAGTGCGTAGGATAGATATATACTAATACTCTCTCTATATTAAGTTAGATAGCGCCTATATAGTATAGACGCTAAAGGCTACTAATAAAGGTATCTCTAAGTTATCCTCCTTCCTTTATACGCTTATATTAAATAATTAAACTAAGAAATCTTAGCTACTATATATATCCTAGGCTTAGATACTAAGACGCATCTATAAGCTCTACTACCTAATAGGCTTTATAGTTGCGTATAAAGGTAAGATAAGATATCTTATTAACTATATGTACTAGCTTATTAATTAATAAGCTAAAATAAAGAGAAATAGTTATATTACAAATACGCTTAGTAGGAATAATACTATATCCCTATAGATTACGTAAAAGAAAATTATATAGTACTAATAGCTTAATAATAAAGGCTATATTCTTATACTAAATAGAAATATATTTAGTATACATAAGAGAGCCTATAATATTACATAAGTTATATAGGAAGTTATATAACTTATTAAATACCTTAAAGTTATAAGGGGGTCTACTAGTATATAGGTTAAATAGGTTATAAGAGTAAAATTAAGGTGCATTATTATAGAAATTAATATTAAAATCTATACTTTAGATTACGTAAGACCCTTAAATCTACCTAGCTATATTATAACTTATAGTTAGTACTAGTAATAACTAGATATTATAGTGTATCTTAGTAGGCAGCTTCTATATAACTCCCTAAACTAGAGTTTAAATATATACAACTTATAGCTATATAGAGAGGCACATAGCCTTAGTAATAAGAGTATCCTAGTACTTAGCTAATAGGAGGAGAGAAGACTATAAATACTATAACTTATACTTATATATCTTACTAGCTCTTATTAAATATAATATAGCTATAGGAGTACTTAGTAGATAGTATAGAAGTAGATATATACAACTAGTGCTAGGAGAGACTAGATACTATATATCTATAGGTACTAGTACTATCTTCTAGATATAGTTAAATAGCTTATAACCTAGGTAGTGTAGAACTTACTCTTAATAGGGCTCCTTTAGTATCTGCTTAAGATAGTAAATATATGTAAACTTAATATTAAGGTTAAATCTAAAGGCGATACTCCTCTCCTAATAGTAAAGCTTAGTATTATTACCTAAGAGATTAAGCTAGTTAAACCTTTTTAATATCTCCTTAATAACGTAGTTAAGCTATAGAGTAAATAAAGAAGGTAATAGGCGATAGGCGCGTATAATATAAATAATATTATTATAATAGTTATAGAGATAGGCTATAAGAGGATATAGAAGTAGAGTATAGAAGATATAATAGTAGTAAAGCCTAAAGTCGTATACTATTATACTAGTACTAGAATAGAGTACTTATTAAAGAGAAGTAGTTAAGTTAGAAAGTAGAGTAAAAGAGAGAGAGATTATAAACTCTAAAGTTATATATAATACTAAGACGTAGTAGCGTATATATAACTACTTACTTAGCGACGTAGAGTAGATAAGCTGTGATAGATAGTAAAGTAAAAGTAAAAGTAAGGTAGTAAAGTAAAGGTAAAGATAGTAGTAAAGTAGAAGTAAAAGTAGTAGAGATTTAAAGGTAAAGGTAGTAGAGAGGTAAAAATAAAGTTAGTAGAGAAGTAAAGGTAAAGGTAGTAAAGAAAATAAAAGTAGTAGTAAGGTAAAAGTAAAGGTAGTAGTAAGGTAAAGATAAAGGTAGTAGCTAAGTAGAGGTAAAGGTGTTAAATAAGGTAAAAGTAAAGAAGCTAAATAAAGTAAAAGTAAAGAGGTTAAATAAGTTAAAAGTAAAGAGGTTAAATAAGGTAAAAGTAGAGGTAATAGTATATATAGACGAGGAGTATATATAAAAGTATAAGAAAGAAGTAATAGTATCTACTCTATATAGACTACTAAGAAGAGCAATAATAGGAGCGTAAAAAAAGACTTTTCTAGGGCCTATAAATAAGTATAGACGTTATAGGCACGTAAAGAGTATATAGACTAAACTATTATATATTTAAAAGTAGCTAAGCCTAATTTACTAGGTAGCTAATATAATATAGAGGGTCTTAGGGTTAGTAAATAGTTATAAATACTAATAATCTTTATAGCGTACTTACTATACTACTTTACCTATTATATACTAGACTACTTTAGTCTTACCTTACGCCTTATTATTATCTTTAGAAGTAGAATTAATAATTACTAGACTAAACTCCTCTTTACTCTTCTTCTTCTTCTTACCTCTAATAGTATTATAGTTAGCTATACGTTAATACTTTCTTAGTAGAATATCTTTACTAGCTTCTTTCTTCTTTACCTTCCTCTCTAGCTTAGCTTTCTCTCTTACTACCTTCTCTAATATAAGTTACTTTAAGGTCTTATCTAGCTTTAGCTAGGAACTATCTTAACTACTAGCTACCTACTAGGACTTTATTATATTATTCTTAAACTCTTTCTAGAGGTTATTACTCTAAATATCTTAGTATATAAGAGTAGTTAGTTACTATATCCTATTATTATTAGCCTTATCTAGTATAACCTTAGAAGCTTTATAGTTTCTATAGATTTTAGAAGTAGTCTTATAATACTCTTTTTATAGGTAGAGAAAGGAGAGATTATAAGTAGTAGTAAACCTAAAGCCGCTATACTAGTATATAGTCTATATATAAGCTTTTATAATTAAGACTACTAATATATATACTAGCTTTATAAGGAGCTTTAACTTAATATTATCTATATTATACTTTCTACTCTTAATTAAGCGCGTTACTTCTACTATACTAGCTAGCTTATTAATATTAAGTAAGATACCTTTATACTTCTTAGTCTAGCCTAAGAAGAAACCGCCTATAGGCTCCTTAATATACTTATACTTAAGAAAGAGTAGGTTTTTAGAGTTATATAGCTAGATAGAAGATAATATAATAGCTCTACCTATAAGCGCTTTATTAATAAAAGAGCTAGTAAATAAAGTTAGTTATTATATAAGCTAGTAAAGTAGTACGTAAAAAGTAATATAAAAAGACTTTTTTTAGAAAGGTAAAGAAGAGTAAGGAAGAGGAATACTTACTAGACGCTACGCTTATTGTAGGTATCTAAGACTAATATTAAGTAGTAAATATTTATATATTCTAAGCTAAGGTAATAAGTTTAAGTAATAACTTAGGCCTCTATCTCTATAGAAGCTAGAGTTTCTATAAGTATAGAGATATAGTAACCCTTCTAAAAGTTTAAACTAGTACTTATAATATCTATACTAGCGATATAGACCTACGTAGGCCCTTTAAGATTATTAAGTTTATCTCTAATCTCTATGCGCTTCGTTAGTATAGTATTAGTATCTATAATTAGTAGTGTCCTAAGATCCTTATAGATACTAATAGCTATTAATAGTTCTATAAAAAGTAACTATAGAATAGGCTATCTAAACTAGACTAGTACTTTCTTATCTTATATAATAGTATAGCAAAATATATAAAAGAGGGTAGTAGCTATCTTTAGGCTAAAGAGAAGTAGAAGACTAATAATATAAGAGTTAGTAACTTTTTTAAGGTCTAGATACTTAAGAGGTGTAACTATAATTATATTATCTTTTCTATAGACTTTAATAGGTATAGTTAAAAGAATAGTCTTCTCTTCCTCTAGTAAGGCTTAGTATATATCTAACGTTAAGATTTCCTTAAGAAGCTACTACTAACGCTAGAGGTTAAAGCTAATAGCTAGTATCTTTTTAAAGATTATAGAATCCTCCTAGAACTAAGAATAGAAGTCTATCTTATTCTTAGCCGTAATTAGAACTTCTTTACTATAAATATTAATCTTATAGTCTTTCTTTATAGCTATTAACTTCTTCTTTATATTCTTTAGTAGTTTAAGCGTAGTATTCTATAAAATATTATCCTATAAAATACTATTAGTAGGTACTACTCTATTAGCTAGATCTCTCTTCTTAGCTATCTTAGCCTTCTTAGCTTTTTTAGTATTATAGTACTTCTTATACACTACTTTTCTAGCCTCTTTCTCTTCCTCTATAAAAGGCTACTTATATTCTAAGTTAAGAAAGTAAAGATAGTAGAGTAATAGAAAGAAGTTTACAGTCGTAATACTATACTATAATTAAGAGTTTAGTTATACCCTAATACTACTACTATCCTCTAACGCTATAAAAAGCTTATTACTCTAGAGTTTATAACTTATCTTATACTCTTGCTAGATAGAGAGTAGGTATATACCTTCTACCTAGTAGTAAATAAGCAGTAGTATACTACTAGAGATCTTATTATTACTACTAATAGGGTACGTAGAGTAGTAGTCCCTTTAGAGAATAACTTTTAAGAGAATAGGCTTATATAAGCGCGTAAGGTTATATTAGTAATTAGTAAAAGTAGCTTTATTACTAAGTAGGCTACTAATAAATTTAGTAAAGTAGTAACTAGTAAAGTAATACTTTTAGGTAAGGTAGCTTTTATTAAGAAGAAAAAGATTAGTTTATATTCTAAACGTATACTCTTCTCTATTAGCGCTAGGATATAAGAGTATTATCTAGTAGTCTTTAAAATAATTCTCTACCTCTTCTTCTAGCGCTATATAGGAGATTAAGGTAAAGTATAAACTATAATCCTATAGTCTATAGAGAGTAGGACTTCTAGTGTATAGCTACACCTCTTATATATTAATATACTAGTATACTATATAGAATATATTATTATTATAGATACTATAATAAGGCTTATCTAGATAGAATTAATAGAAATAATAAGTAAGGCTATAAGGCTAAAAGGAGTTATAGATAGTAATACTACTACTAGTATACTTAAGTACTATAAGCAGTTACTAAGACTTTACTTAAGCTTCTAAGGCTATAGGGCCTACCTACGTAGTCTAGGTCTTATAGGATATAATAAGGATAGCGTAGATATTAGCTAGGTCTATAGTATTAAATAAGTTATTATTATAGTCTAACTTACGAAGAATCTAGAGGCCCTCTTAAGTAGTAATACTAGGATTATTATATAGAATAACGACTTTTGTATATCCTAGAGCGAATTTAAAGATCTCTAAAGCTATTTTACTAACTATAGTAAAGAGGGTAATAACTAAGTTAGGAAAGTATAAAGGCTTCGCGTTAGTAAGAGCTTAATTATAGTTAAGCTATTCTACTAGGTTACTTTATAAGATAGATTAGTAAAGGTTAGATAAAAAAAGACTTTTTATATAAAGCTATTAATAAGTAAATAAAAGCCTAAGGGGATATAAAAAAAGGCTTTTTTACTAGTAACTAGTACTTACTCTATATATCCTAGTAGAGTATAAGTAGGTTTTTCTTAGGCTAGTAATATCTATAAGGATACTACTATAGGTATAACTACTATTAATTATATTAAACGCCTATTTTATAAAGATAGGTTACTACTATTTAAGGATAAGCTCTATACTCTAGTAAGGTATCTATAAGTAGTATATATCTAGAATTAGATAGTATAGGAGTAATTCTTAAAGATTATCGCGCTAGTATTTAATACCCTCTAATTATTTAGTAATAAGGTTTTTAGTAATTATATAACTAGTATTATCTTCTAGAAAGTTAAAATTCTTAGTAACTTAGTTAATACTATCTTTAGTAGTAGTAGGTATAGGCTATACCTTACGTAATAAATATTAAATACTAGGGATAAGAAGTAGAGGTCCTATAACTTTTAACGTAGGGCTAGCTATACTACTTTTCTTCTACTTCTTTACGTTAGTAGCGTCCTTAGTGTAAGAGTCTATAAGTATATTAGTAAGTACACTACGCTACTCTATAGAGTAATCTTTAAAAGGCTTTATAATCTTATCTATAAAGAGCGCATTAATAATACTATTAATAGAAGTAGAGTTAATATTATAGAGTAAGCTAATTAATTTAAATATCTAGAGAGTAAACTTCTTAATATTAATATACTTAAATTCCTCTATAAAAGTATAAGTATACTTTATAAAGAGGTAGACTATAGTCTTATATAGGTTAAGTTATACGGCCTAGTTAGAGGTACTAAGCTTAGTAATTTACTCTTATAGTACCTATACGTAAATATTAAGGTCCTTAACTATCTACTAAAACGCTGCTTTAGACTTCTTATTAGGTAGCTTTAGGTATTCCTCTTCTATTATATCTATAATTTTCTAGAATAATAACTATATAATATCTAAGTCTAGTTATAGAAGCGCAAGGTATATAGCTCTACACTAGTTTTCCTAATACTATAATAGACTAAAGTTATTATTATCTATACCTAGAGTAGTATTATAATATAAAATAAGTTTATCCTTTTTCTTATCTTTATTAGTCTACTTATAAAGCTTAGGATTAGGTATAGTAATAGAGTTAGTAGAGCTAGTTATACTAGAAGGTTTAATAGAAAAAGACTTTTTCTATATATCCTTAGTAAGAGTATCTATTAAAAGAGTTTACTTAGTATATATAGTACTAGTATAGATAACTTTAGGCTAGTCTAGACCTAACTTCTTACTAACGTCTTTAACTACTTACTATAATAACTAGCCCTAAAACTACTAGTTACCTAGTATAAGTAGTATAGGCGCAGCTTAGAAGACTTATTTATAAGTAAGTTTAACTTTATATTACGCAGTCTTATATACTATCTAATTATCTACTAACTAGCTATTATAGTTAAGTAGGCTTTTATACTTATACTAGTTACCTAAGAATAGATTTTAGAGTACCTTATACTCTATACCTTATACTCCTTTCTTAGTAGTATCTACTATATTCTTACTAAAGGCGACTTAAGAGAGATACTTAGTATATAAAGTATATAGATATTTAGCTATAGCTAAGAAATTATTAAGATTAGTAAGATTTATTCTATAGATCTTTATAAAATTCCCTCTACTCTTATATATAGTCTTTAGTTATACACCTAGTAGAAGTGCGCTATTAGCTATAATAAAGGCACTTTTAGGGATAACTATATTAGTATCTTTAAAGATAGGCGCGTCCTTAAGTACCTCTAGTAGTTTAGGTAGGTTATCCTCCTAAACGTTATATTTATCTTTATTAATATTACTACCTACGCCTCTAGAATAAGTCTTTTCTTAAGTAGCTAAGGATAAAGAGTTAGTAAGAAAGCTATCTCTACTAGAACTAGTAATAGATATAGAAGATATACTACTAAGAAATCTATTACTATCTATAGTCTAGTAAAGGAGAGAAGTAACTAGTGTAAAATAGAAGTAGAAGTATTAGGTATAATAGATTAGTACCTACTATAGATAACTAAAATTTAACTTTTTTTAAGTTCTGCTTATACGCCTTTACTATAGTAGGTATTAAATCTTGTCTTATACTATACTATAAGTAAGTACTATACCTTTACTTTAGAGTATAGCTTTTATAAGTAAATAAGTAGGAAAGCTGCGTAGCTAAGTAAACTATAAATGCGTATTTAAAGTATAATCTTACGCTATAAGTAAGAGAGATTAGATATACAATTATAACTATAACTTAGTAAAAGTTTATAATACGTAATAGCTAAGTAAATAGTACCTAGCGTTAATAGCTAAATGCGATACTTAAGAGCTTATTAGAGTATTATAGCTATTAGGTAATAATAGTAAGGGCGTATGTATATAGAAACGCGTAGGCTAAAAAGGATAGCTAAGATAGGTAAGGTAGGTAAAGTAAGTAAGGTATTAGAAAGAAAGAGAGTAAAAGGTAGAGGATATTAAATTAAAGATAAAATATACTAGTAATTATAGTATACTAAGATAGTATTAAGTAGAGCTAACCTTTATAGTATATAAGAAGACGTAAGGTAAAGGTAAAAGTAAGAGTAAAAGATAATAGCTACTATCTTAGTATTACTAGTATAAATACATTACTATTACTAGTAGCTTCTAGAGTACTAAGATAGTAATATAAGGACTTTATAGGCGTAGCTACGTATATAAAATAGTAGGATAGAATAGTAAAAGTAAAGGTAAATACTCTATTATGTAAAGAAGTCTTAGTATTAGTAAAGTATAGAATATTATAGAACTACACCTTATAAAAATAATAAAAGTAAGAGAATAGTAAAGTTATATAAAGTAGTAAGTATACTAGTAGTATAGTAAAAGTCTTTTTTTAAGGGACTAAGAATAGCACTACCTAAGAGCTTACTATATATACGTAGTAAGGATAATAGAATAAGGTAATAGGTTACTACTAAGAGGAAATAGTATAAAGACTATATATAATTAGAAAAAGTCTTTTTATAGATAACTAAGATTATTAAAGGTAAAGGTAAAAGTAAGGTCTATCTTATTTTTATTATCTAGTATAGTAGGCTAGTTACTTTTATTACCTAAATTAGTTATATCTAGGTCTAGACTAGAGGATAAGTACTACGTTTTAATCTATTTATCTACCTCTAATAAGTAAGTAGTAAGATAGATAAGTTTATTAGAAATACCTACATTATATCTTTATTACACTATATACTTAGGTAGGTACCTAGGTAGAAGTATATAAAGAGTTTAGGTTTAGTATTTCTAGTTATTCTTATTTAGGATCTACTATTAGTCTATAGTAGCTTTATTAAATAAGTAGGTAACTCTAGGATAGCTATAGTAGATATTAAGCAATATAATATTAATATCTATAAAGTAAGAAAATATCTACTTTATCTTACTTAATAGCCTATTATATTAGTACTATTTCTACTTCTCTACTAAATTATATTTTAATATCTTTATAACTATAATTCTTTTATTAAAGTCGTAGTATAAAATAGCCTATAGATATTAAGAGATAATAGCGCTAAGGATATCTTTAAAAGTAGCTAAGTAGTTACTACTATATTCTATACTATAGATATCTATATTATAGATAATAGTAATAATCTCCTTAAACTTCTATACGTATAGTATCCTCTTAGCCTAGTTTAGCTACTCTAATACTACGCAAAATAAAGGTAGTATTTAACCCTACTATATACTATTATACTATATTAAGTAGTACTTAGAAGTGCTCTTACGCTTAGTAAAGGTAATATTAAATATATTAATAGCGTTAAGGCCGCGTAATCTAAGGTATTTACTTAGACGCTAGAAGAATAGGACTTCTAGTCCTTATAAGGATATATCTAACTAACTAGACTAGATATTAAAATCGCTAGCACTTTTACCTTTAGATCTATACTCTATAATCTAACGTAATATAACCTTATCCTATATATTAAGGTTATATACTTAGATATATATTTAGGCTAGCACTATAAAGAAGCTTATTAATATCTTATAGCTAGCTAGAAACTATATATAAAGAGTACGTATTTTAAGGTAAGTAAACTCTTATATCTAGCCTTCGTAGTTTATAGTATATATAGTAAATGTAGATATACCTAGTATAGTATAGATAGTATTAACGCTAACTTCTAGATTAGGGTATTAGCTAACTCTAAATATAGGTAGAGTAAGATCCTAAACTCTAAGCTTTTATAGTATCTATATTATACTATACTAAGCAATAGCTATAGCGATATTAAGGCCCTAGTAACACTACTACCTAGGCGTTCTAGATAGTATATTACTATAAAACTTATTTAAGAAGTAGCTTCTTACCTACTACTTCTCTAACTATAGTATAGGAAGTATTACTAAGTTAAGGCACCTAAGTAATAGCCTTAGTAAACGTACTATTATAGTAGTTATAAGACTATTAAGTTCTTATTATATAAGAGGGATAGTATCTAATATACTAGGTTTAGGTCTAGCTACTACTACTATAGACTTAAGTATTATAAGCTACTAATTAGCCTTAGTAACCTAGAAGTAGTTTACATTATAGGTAGAGAGATACTAATAGTTTTTATAAGCTCTAGTAGAGGACAGCTTAGTCTCTAATTATTCTAGGAGTAGCTAAAGGTTATCTAGTAAAGCGTAAAATAAGTTATACCTTATTTACTACTTATAATAATTACTAAACTTAGTTTTATAAACCTCTAGCAGCGCTAATACATATTTATTAATATAAAGTAAGTATTAGTCTATAACTATATAGCTTACTTTTACTAGCTACTAACTCTAACTCTTCTTCTTATTTAACTACTATATAAGGTACTCTTCTAAATACCTATATCCCTTAAATACTAGGTCTTACTATAGATAGAGGCCCTTTATCTAAAACGTATATTACTTTTTTATAATATTATAACTCTTATATAGACTAAGGCCTCCTAGTTAAAAGGTATTATAAAGCTTTATATTAATAGAGATAGAGCTAGCTTATATACTAGCCTATAAGTAGGTATCTACTATAACTAAGTAAGATAAGTTTAAAGTAAAGTTATATAATATCTTAGTCTACTTCTAGTTATATATAAGTTTCTATAGAATTATAGATAACGTATTACGTAGAGTATATTATTTATAACTAAAGTTAATTTAAAAGTGCTCTAGATCTAGATAGTTAGTATTCTAATAATACTTAAAATTATAAGTAAAGTTCGTATAAACGTATAAAAAGGTCTCTTTCCTAATACCTAATAACTTTATATTATAGTTTAACACTACTAACTAGGGCTCTGTAAACGTATCTATAGGAAGTAAGATACTATCTACTATAGTAGTATACTTAACTATTTTATCCTATATATCCTCTAATAAATGCGTAGGTACTAGTAAAGAAGTATTAATTTAGGTACTTCTAGTGTTATCTAGGAGGATCTCTCCCTTCGCCTAAGACTTTATCTAGATTTCCCTAAATAACCTAGAGTAGTAATATTAGCGCCCTAGTCTACTTATAGATTAAAAAGCTAGTAGTAAAATTTAATCTATCTATACTACTATAGCGTAATTATTAAGATACTGCGACTAAGAGTAGATAATATAACTATATTAGTTAGTATAGGAGATAGGCATCCTACTAAAGAAAATATAGTACTACTACCTCTTATCTAAGTATACTAATATATACTTATTTTATATTATTTTAATACCTAGAAACTTAATATACTAATCTTACTACTATAAGCGTATATACGCTAGTTAGAAGTACTACTTAATATTATTATAAAATACGCTAAAGCTACTAGTGAGGAATATTATACTATCTATATTAAACTAGAAGTTAAGTAGTACGTTAGTAAGACTAGACTAGGTAGTATACTACTATTATAATTTATTAAAGTCTAATATAGAAGGGGCCTTAGGTGCTACTAGGTTAAGCCTATACCTAGTAAGTAGTATACGCTAGTTTAGCTATAATAGAGGTTAATTATATATACTAAGAAGTTTTAGTAATAAGAGAGGTGTACTATATTATAACTATAAGAGCTTAGATTAAGCTAAAATATTATTAATTAGCTCTATAATATTAGTAATAGACTTTCTACTAGAGGCGTAACTACCTAATTTATAGGTATACTTAGAGTTTAAACTCTAGATTATAGTACCTATAGCTGCACGCTAGTATAATTTATTATCTAGTAATATATCCTCTATAATATTTATATAAGGTAGTATCTAGAAAATAGTACTTATAGGTATATAGGCTTAATAAGGTAATTATAACTAGTCTATAATTTAATTGTTAGCTATAGGTCCTAGAGAAGCTAGACGCAAAGGTCCTAGTCTAATAGTACTAATATAGTAGTAGTTATATTAGGTGTTAGACCTACTAAGTAGACTAAATTAAATAGATTAACTAATATGAATATCTAGTACTAGAGTATTAGATATAACTCTAGTTAGTAACTACTACTTAGTAATGCTAGTAGTATCTATAGTAGGACTAGATAGCCTAGAACTAAGTATAATTAGAGTACTATTACCTAATAAAGGTAAGCTAGGCATAGGTAAACTACCTATACTAGTATTAAGTAGAAATAGAGTTAAAGATAGTAGTAGTATAAGTAGATAAAGAGGAGAGCTATAGGTAGAGCTAAATAGAGAGTTATTAAGCTATACTAAAGAGAGTATAAAGTTTACGTATTACGTAGGAGGAGTAGATATATTAGCTATTATATACTATATATTTAGTTAGAAAAAGACTTTTTAGTTAGAGGTAATAGACGTACCTATTAAGAGTTACTTAAGGCTTAGGATTACCTAGGCAATAGAAAAGCTATAAGGTATAGTAACTTTATTACTATTCTTATATAATTAGATAGGACTTAGCTTATAAGTTATAGTATTACCCTCTATATTAGTATCTATAATATTAGAGTACTAAGTCTAATATAAAGAGAATAAGAGAAAGGATAGGCTATACCTAATTATAGGTATAACTTAAGGTAGGTTAGGTAGTATAGGATAAAGGTATAATAGTTTAGGTAGTAGAGTACTTAAGAGTACTATAATAATAGAGGGTTATAATAAGACTTACGTATAGAATAGTAGTTATAATATAGCTTTTAAGATATATTATTTAATCTCTATTAATAATAAGTAACTTATAGTACTACTAGTAATCTTATATACTAAGTTTAGGCGCTACGCTAGCTGTAGCTCTCTTTTTACGCTTATAGCCCTTCTTAATAGATTATATATTTTACTTATACTAGCGTACCTCTTTCTCCTCTATAGTTATATCTAGCGTAGGGTAACTAGGTCCTACGTAACCTTTAGGTAGTATAAAGATATTAGATAGCTACTAGAGGCGTAAAGAGCTAAATAACCTAAGGTATTATAGAGAAGGTAGATAAGAGTTAGTATACGTAGGTAATTATTAGTATACTTATCCTACTAAATACTAATATTATAAATTACCTAAATAAATAAAGGAATTACCTCTATATATTACTATAGATAATTTATTTCTACTATAGACTTATATAAAAAGTCTTTTTTAGTAGTTAGAAGTACTATAAAAGTAACTATACTAAGACTATACTATGTAGTTATAGTATATAGAATATAAAGTTTAGTACCTTATAGTAATATCTAAACTACTAACGTAAGTAGGCCCTAAGTAGAACTAAATACTATACTAGCTACCTTTAGAAGTTACCTATATCCTAAGAATATACTTAGGACGCGAATAGCAGCCTAAAATAACTATAGAATTACTAATATATAAAGTTAGAAAAAGTCTTTTTATAGAAGAGTAAGTACCTTTATAGTATAGGCTACTAAGTAGTTAACTATACACTTTTAAGTAGAATATATAGATAGTGTTAAAGAGGAAAGGCTAGAAGTATACCCTTAGTCTTAAACTTAATCTTCTCTAAAGAGATCTTAAGGTTATCCTTCTAAGTAAAGTATCTAGTAGTAAGGTTAGTAAAAGTGTAAGTAACGTTAAACTATATACTTTTACTCTAAATAATAACTTAGATAAGGATAGATATTAGAGTCTTCTTATAAGTAAAGATAGTAATATTATAGAGGAGTATCTAGATATAGTACATAAAGAAGTAGTTATTTAGGTTAATATAAGCGACGTTAATAATAATATAGAAGACTTTAGATATATAAAGGTAGTATAAGATATTACTATAAAAGTAATCTATATCTACTAGCGTATATTTACCTATAATAAGTTTACTAATAAGAGAATATAGGTAAGAAGCGTAGTTTATAAGGGACTGTATAGACTAGTAAAGTATATCTATAGTAGATAGAACGTTAAGGAGTCTATCTATATATAATAGGTCTATATAGCAAATACTAGAAAAGGTAATATTAGTAGTATTATAGACTTTATTAGTTTTTTTATAGTTAATACTATAGTCCTATTAATAGTTAGGAGTAGCCTTATAGAGAAGGAAGGTATAGTAGCCTAAAAGGTATACTTAAACTAGTTTAGTAGTTATATAGTAGGTATTACGAATAGTCTCTAATAGGTTACCTCCTCTACTAAGTTTAATAGTAATAACTAGTAGATTCTATATATAGTTAGTAGATACTATAGTCTTAAGAATAAAGTAGTAATATCTTATAACGTATAGTTTTATTAGGTATAGAGTTAGTATACTTCTTCTAGAAGATAAGAGAGGTTATTAGAAGACGAATAATAGTATTCTAGTATAAAGTTAGTTAACTTATAGGCGCAGTACTAATAAGAGTAGAAATAGGACTAATAGTAAGTAGCTATAAGGATAATATAGTAACTACTAAGAGTAACCTAAAGCTATTAAATATTAAGAAGGATTAAAGAGAGTTAGAGTAGAAGAGGTAGAGTAGGATATTTATATACCTAAGCTAGACTACGCTAGTATTTATTAGGTTTTATACTCTATCTCTCTTACCTCTAATATCTCTCTTACCTCTAATATCTCTCTTACTTCTAATATCTTTCTTACTTCTAATATCTCTCTTACTTCTAATATCTCTTTTACCTCTAATATCTCTCTTACCTCTAATATCTTCTTTACCTCTAATATCTTTCTTACCTTTAATATCTTTCTTACTTATAATATCTCTCTTACTTATAATATCTCTTTTACCTATAATATCTCTCTTACCTCTAATATCTCTCTTATCTCTAATATCTCTCTTACCTCTAATATCTTCTTTACTTCTAATATCTTCTTTATCTCTAATATCTCTCTTACTTATAATATCTCTCTTACCTATAATATCTTTCTTACCTATAATATCTCTCTCTCCTCTAACGCTAGCTTTATATAGCTACTATATAAGTTACCTATCTATTACTTTATTAATCTTCTACTCTTTTCTCTTCTCCTCTTCTCTTTTACTCTTTTCTACTCTTTTCTTCTAAAACTTAATCTTCTATAACTATACTATATAGTAATAGTACGTAGTTTATCCTACTAGTCTCTAGCTAAATAATCTAGCGCTACTTCTAACGCCTAAAATTAGCCTAATATATAGACCTATTACTTCGCCTAAAGCCTAGTATAATAGTATAACTACCTAAACCTATCCTATAATTAGATAGTACTTAAGCTATAGCTCCTAGCGCTTAGTTTTTAGTACCTTATCTATAATAGCTAGCTTTTAAATACTTTACATTTCTATCTCTCTCTACTAAGCTTTGTAATAAGGTTTACGTATACCTAATACTTATAATAAGTGAATTTTAGCTAGTCGCGCCTATATATAAGACTAAAGAGGTAGCTAGTTAAGTAAAGTACTAATTACTTTAGGCCTACCTTATACTCTACTAGGTAAACTAATAGCTCTAATTAGAATTTAAGGCAGTACTTATAGATTATCTCTAGTATTATATACTAGAGATTATTAGTTTAGTGCTAATAGAGAGATCTAACCTCCCTTATATTCTTTATATAAAAGATAACGCTATATATACCTTACTAGAGCGTATTAATAGATAAGTATACTAATTAGTCTAGGCTATAGAGACGTTCTTAGGTATAAACCTAGCACTTATATAGGTTACGCTAAGTATATAAGCTTTAATTAAGCTAACTTAAGCTTAGATAGCTATTAATACATATATACTCTAAGCTACTATAGATACTATATATAGTTACTTTATATATAACTAACTACTTTATAGAGCTAGAGCTAATATACTATAGATAGAATTAGCGTTAGATATTAGAGACTTTATAGTTAAGGTATTAACACTACTATATTTTAGTATAAGTTAGGTACCTACAGCTATTATCTATCTATATCTCCTACTATAGATGTATATAAACTATATATATATAATTACTATTATTAAAGATCTTTAATACTTTATAGACTATAGCTATTTCTAGGTTACTATTTATATCTATATAATAGAATAGGGCTAAGATAAATAGCTACATTAGCTTAGAGTAGTTAGAAGTAGCGTTATATTTATTCTAGATAAAAGAACGTGCACTCTAAGCTATAGAGGTAGCTATGTTAAAGCTTAGTTATAATAAGCTATAAGTATATTAAGTACGCAAAAAAAGTCTTTTTACGTATAACTAGATATAGAGGAGGTGCTACTACCTTTAATATTATAGGGTATAGTATAGGAAAAGGGCTTTAGGAAGAAGAGAATATACTTATTTTAGCGTAGTAAGATAGAGGTAGAGTTTATAGGATTAGCCTATATTAGTAGTTACTCTTTAATTAATCTCCTAATATATAGGAGTTACTTACGCAATATCCTTAAAGATACTTTTCTTTCTACTATAATAGATTATAATTATATAGTTATATTATTAGTAGTCCTAGATTCTATCCTCGTAGCTAAAAAAAAAAGGAAATAGTAGTATACTATATAATAGGATACTTAAGTAATAATTTAAATTTCTTTTATAATTAAAATATAGTTAAAGTTTAATTCCTTTTAAATATAATAGACCTAGGTTCTAACCTATATTTAATAGTTACTAGGATACCTATAAACTATTAAATAGTTTAATATTATGTTTTTAGTTTTTAATATAGCAAAAGTATTAAAAATATTAGAGAATTAATTAGGAAGTTTAGTATATTAGAATAGTAGCATATCCTAGGCTACGCGTATATAGTCTAATAGAAAAAGACTTTTTTAGAAGCTATATAATAGGCGTAAGTAGTAGATAGAGTTATAGCCTCCTAGTACTGCCTAGAGAGTACCTTAGCCTATAGAAAAAGTCTTTTTTTAAAGGTATAAGATAGATATATAGAATATACTAAGGAGAAGAGAGGGTTACTTACTTAGACCTTAAATATAATATATAAATAGTCCTTAAGAATAATAGTATCTAGAATACTACTAGTAAAGGTCTAGTAGGTAAATTAAAGGTTATAATTAGGGCACTATTTAAATATCTCTACGTAGACTCCTATACCTAATTATAGAAGATTATAGGTAATAGCTGTAGCCTTATTACGTTAACTAGTATAACCTTATAGAATAATAAGAGTATATACTAGCTATATAGTAGTAGTACTATTAAACTACGTAATCGCACTAATAAAGATCTAGAGAAATATATATACTTCGTTGTTTATAAGGTTAATATTCTTAATATTAATTATAACTTAAATAAGTTTGCTGTAATAAAGTAGCTATATATAGGAGTTATATATATTAATAATCTATAGAGTCTAGGTAATAGTAGGGTCGCAAAGGTATAGATAGTTAGTAAGGGGTTATAGCTCTATATTAACTAGTAGAAGATAAGTAGGTATATTAAGATAGCGTTTATTAAGATATATAATATTATTATTAGTAATACTATACGTATTATATATTTATTTCGTAAATATATTAGGCTGCGTACTAACTAGGTAATAGTAATAGAGAGCGTAGTAGTAACCTTCTTAAATTACCTTAATAAGAGTATGCGTAAGGTTAAGAGATTTATAGTATAAATACTAGTTAAGGTAAACTAAGAATATAAAGATAGCCTAAGTATAGTTAGTACTAGAGTTTCTAGTAATTCTATTAAATACCTACGTACTTAGAGAATAAGAGTTATAGGAATATATTCTAGATTTACGTCCTTAGTATACCTATAGAACTAGATTCTAGTAGTTATACTAGGTGTAACTTAAAGCTAGTTAAATAGAAGAATAGTAAGAGCTATATTATAATATATAGTAACTTTAT
>Ga0210040_10003358_pt1 | contig 21686 bp, 22 predicted proteins | sample CryGeyCG12114_NA_FD_185462 | JGI IMG/M metagenome (GOLD analysis project Ga0210040, IMG submission 185462) | Groundwater microbial communities from aquifer - Crystal Geyser CG19_WC_8/21/14_NA (SPAdes) (version 2) | ecosystem: Environmental > Aquatic > Deep subsurface > Groundwater | place: USA...
GTCAGTCCGGCGTCGAGCAGCGGTGTGCGCGCGCCCCGCTCAGCGGCGGCCCGGATCCCCGGCCGGAAGCCCGCCACCGCGTCGTCGGCGTTGGTCCCCGTGGCCACGGCGGCGAGCCCGAGCGAGGCGGCGAGCGGGCGCAGGGTGTCGACGAGCGTCGCCTTGCAGTGGAAGCAGCGGTCGGCGCCGTTGGCGACGTAGCCCTCGCGCGACAGCTCGTCGGTCGTCGGCGTCAGGTGCCGCACACCGAGCCCGGCCGCGAACGCCCGGGCGGCAGGCAGCTCGTCGGCCGCCAGCGAGGCGCTGACCGCCGTCGCCGCCACGACCCGGTCGGGGCCGAGGGCGCGCACCGCGGCCGCGAGCAGGAACGCCGAGTCGGCGCCGCCGGAGAAGGCGACGAGCATCCCGTCGACCGCCCGCAGGTCGGCCTCGAGCGCGTCGAGCCGGGCGTCGAGCAGGCGGTCGTCGGACTCCACCGGCCCGAGCCTAGGTGGCCGGTCTACCCCTCGCCGGCCTGCAGCTGCTGCCCGCTGCCGGTCGCGGCGCGGGCGTCACGGGACTGCTCCGACTCCATGTCGACGGGTGGCGCCGGCGTGGCCTCGGACTCGGCGTCGGCCGAGGGCGGGTCGCCGAGCGCCTGCGTGATCGGGTTGGTGACGCCGGTGAGCTCCTCGGTCGAGGTGGGTCCCTCGTCCGTCGACGCGGCAGAGCCCTCGTCGACACCCTCGGAGGTGGCCAGCAGGTCGTCGCTCGGGTTCGTCATGGCCGGTCCGTTCCCGCGCTCACAGCGGCGAACCGGCGACGGACCAGCGGCGCCTGCGCACCTAGTCTTGTCCGGATGGACCCGGCAGCGCGCAGCCTCGCGGACGAGCTGCGCAGCTGGCCCGACCAGCGCCTGGCCGGCCTGCTCGCCGCCCGCCCGGACCTCGCCGTGCCGGTGCCGCCGGACGTCGGGGTCCTCGCCGCCCGGGCGGCCGTGCGCCTGTCGGTGCTGCGTGCGCTGGAGCAGCTCGACGCCTTCCGGCTCGCGCTGCTCGACGGGCTCGTCCTCGCCGAGGACACGACGTCGTACGACGCCCTGCTCCGGCTCGTCGGCGACGCCGCGTCGCCTGAGGCGGTCGCCGCGGGCGTCGAGCGGCTCAGCGACCTGGCCCTGGTCTGGGGACCGCCGGAGCGGCTGCACGTCGTGGGGCCGGTGCGCGACGTCGTCGCCCCGGCCGCGGCCGGCCTCGGCCGTCCGGTGGCCTCGCTGCTCGCCCGCCTCCGGGTCAAGGACGTCGCACCGGTCGCGGCGGTGCTCGGCGTCGACGGCGTGGGTGGGATCGTCGAGCTGTTCGGCGACGCCGACCGCCTCGCCGACCTGCTGGCCACCGCCGGCGAGCCGGAGCGGCGGGTGCTGCGCGCGCTCGCGACCGGCTCGCCGCTCGGTCAGGTGCGCGACGCCAAGCGTCCCCCGGACCCCGGACCGGCGGAGTCCCCGGTGCGGTGGCTGCTCGCGCGCGGCCTGCTCGTGCCGGTCGACGACGACACGGTGGAGCTGCCGCGCGAGGTGGGCCTCGCCGTCCGGGGGGCGGCCGTCCTGGGCGACCTGTCGCCGACCCCTCCGGCGCTGGCGACGACCGCGGCGCGCGACGTCGACGGCGCCGCGACGCTCGCGGCGGCGCAGGCGGTCGCCCAGGTCGAGGCGCTGCTCGAGGCGTGGAGCGCGTCGCCGCCCGGGGTGCTGCGCGCCGGCGGGCTGGGAGTGCGCGAGCTCAAGCGCGCCGCAGCGGTCATGGACGCCGATGAGAGATCAGCCGCCCTGCTCGTCGAGGTCGCCGCGGCCGCCGGGCTCGTCGACCAGACGCCGGGCCTCGACCCGGAGTGGGTGCCGACACCGGTCTTCGACACCTGGTCGGCCCGCCCGCCCGAGCAGCGCTGGACAGCCCTCGCGCAGGCGTGGCTCGGCATGACGCGGCTGCCGGGGCTGGTCGGCGCCCGCGACGACCGCGACAAGGTCGTCGCGCCGCTCGGACCCGACGCCGAGCGCCCCGGGGCGCCGGCGGAGCGACGGCGGGTCGTGGAGGTGCTCGCCTCGGCCCCGGCCGGCCGGGCCGTGACGCCGGCGAGCGTCGGCGCCCTGCTCGTGTGGTCGGCGCCGCGGCGGGGCGGACGGCTGCGCGACACGGTCCACGGCTGGACCCTCGACGAGGCGGAGCGGCTGGGCCTGACCGGTCGCGGCGGGCTGTCGCGCGCCGCCCGGGCGCTGCTCGCGGGCGACGAGCGGGCGGCGGCGGCCGCGCTCGCCGTCGGCCTGCCCGCGCCGCTCGACCACGTCCTCGTGCAGCCCGACCTCACCGTCGTCGCGCCGGGTCCGCTCGAGCGCGAGCTGGCCCGCGAGCTCGCGCTCGTCGCCGACGTCGAGTCGACGGGCGGCGCGACGGTGTTCCGGGTCGGCGAGGCCTCCGTGCGCCGGGCCCTCGACGCCGGACGCACGGCCGGCGACGTGCACGAGCTGTTCCGCGCCCGCTCGCGCACACCGGTGCCCCAGGCCCTCACCTACCTGGTCGACGACGTGGCGCGCCGGCACGGCCGCATGCGCGTCGGCGTCTCGTCGACCTACCTGCGCTGCGACGACGAGGCCCTGCTGTCGGAGGTCCTCGTCGCCAAGCGGGCGCAGGCGCTGCGACTGCGGCGGCTGGCCCCGACGGTGCTGGTGAGCAGCTCGCCGCTCGACACGGTGCTCGAGGCGCTGCGGGCGTCCGGCTTCGCCCCGGCCGCGGAGGCGCCGGACGGCGCGCTCCTGCTGGCGGGCAGCGACGCCCGTCGCACTCCCCTGCGGGCGCGTCCGCACCGCTCGACCGAGCCGTCGCTGGGGCCGGAGCAGGCGGCGCTGTCGGTCACCGCCCTGCGGGCCGGCGACCTCGCGGCCAGGGCTGCCCGGCGGGCACCGGTGACCACGACGCGCTCGACGACCGCCGACACGCTGGCGTTCCTGCAGTCGGCCGCACGCGAGCGCCGCCAGGTGTGGCTCGGCTACGTCGACGCCCAGGGTCGGGCGACCTCGCGCGTCGTCGAGCCGCGAGGCGTGGAGGGCGGCTTCATCACCGCCTGGGACCACCTGCGCCAGGAGGACCGCACGTTCGCCCTGCACCGGGTGACCGGCGTCGCGGACGTCGACGCGGAGTAGGCGCACGCGCCGGGGCGTTGGACACTGGCGTGGTGACTCCTGACGGCCCGCTCATCGTCCAGTCCGACAAGACCCTCCTGCTGGAGGTCGACCACCCGGCCGCTGCCGACTGCCGCGCCGCCATCGCTCCGTTCGCCGAGCTGGAGCGGTCGCCCGAGCACGTCCACACCTACCGCCTGACCCCGCTGGGCCTGTGGAACGCGCGCGCCGCCGGCCACGACGCCGAGCAGGTGGTCGACGCGCTCGTGCGCTTCAGCCGCTACACGGTGCCCCACGCCCTGCTCGTCGACGTCGCCGACACGATGGACCGCTACGGCCGGCTCAAGCTGGAGCAGGACCCCGTCCACGGCCTGGTCCTGCGCACCACCGACCGGGCGGTGCTCGAGGAGGTGACGCGCAGCAAGAAGGTCAGCCCGATGCTCGGCGCCCGGCTCGACCCCGACACGGTGCTCGCGTTCCCGTCGGAGCGCGGCCGCCTCAAGCAGGCGCTGCTCAAGGTCGGCTGGCCGGCCGAGGACCTCGCCGGCTACGTCGACGGCGAGGCCCACGAGATCACGCTCGCGCAGGACGGCTGGACGCTGCGCGACTACCAGCAGCTCGCCGTCGACGGCTTCTGGCTGGGCGGCTCCGGCGTCGTCGTGCTGCCCTGCGGGGCCGGCAAGACGCTCGTCGGGGCGGCCGCGATGGCTCGGGCCGGCGCGACGACGCTCATCCTGGTCACCAACACGGTGTCCGGCCGCCAGTGGAAGTCCGAGCTGCTCAAGCGCACCTCGCTCACCGAGGAGGAGATCGGCGAGTACTCCGGCGAGAAGAAGGAGATCAAGCCGGTCACCATCGCCACCTACCAGGTGATGACGACGCGCAGGAAGGGCGAGTACGCCCACCTCGAGCTGTTCGGCGCCCGCGACTGGGGCCTGGTCGTCTACGACGAGGTCCACCTGCTGCCCGCGCCGGTCTTCCGGATGACCGCCGACCTGCAGTCGCGCCGGCGGCTCGGCCTCACCGCCACGCTCGTGCGCGAGGACGGCCGCGAGGGCGACGTGTTCAGCCTCATCGGTCCCAAGCGCTACGACGCGCCCTGGAAGGACATCGAGGCGCAGGGCTGGATCGCCCCCGCCGACTGCACCGAGGTGCGGGTGACGATGACCGACGCCGAGCGGCTGACGTACGCGACCGCCGAGCCCGAGGAGCGCTACAAGATCGCCTCGACGGCGCACACGAAGATCGCGGTCATCAAGAAGCTCGCCGAGCGCCACGACGACCAGGTGCTCGTCATCGGTGCCTACCTCGACCAGCTCGACGAGCTCGGCGAGGCGCTCGACATGCCGGTCATCCAGGGCTCGACGAAGAACGCCGAGCGCGAGCGGCTGTTCGACCTGTTCCGCCGCAAGGAGATCCCCGGGCTGGTCGTCTCCAAGGTCGCCAACTTCTCGATCGACCTGCCCGAGGCCACCATCGCGATCCAGGTCTCCGGCACGTTCGGTTCGCGCCAGGAGGAGGCGCAGCGGCTCGGGCGGGTGCTGCGCCCGAAGGAGGACGGCCGCACCGCCCACTTCTACACGGTGGTCAGCCGCGACACGCTCGACCAGGAGTACGCCGCCCACCGCCAGCGGTTCCTCGCCGAGCAGGGCTACGCCTACACGATCGTCGACGCCGACGACGTGCTGTCGGGCTGACCGTGCCGAGCCTGGTCCCTCCGGTCCTCGCGCCCGGCGTGCTGGGCGGCACGCCCCAGCCGGTGCTGCGGGCAGGGCACCTCGTCCTGCGTCCGTGGCAGTCCTCGGACGCGCCGGCGCTCGTCGCGGCCTACGCCGACCCGGCGGTGCAGCACTGGAACGGCTCGAGCCTCGACGCGGACGAGGCGGCGGCGTACGCCGGTACGTGGGCCGAGCACTGGCGCACCGGCCGGCGCGTCGGCTGGGCGGTCTGCGCGACGACGAGCTGGCTGCACGGGTGACGCTCGGCCGCTTCGACCCCGAGCAGGGGCAGGCCGAGGTGACGTACTGGACGGCCGCCGCGGCGCGCGGCACGGGCGTCGCGCCTGCCGCCGTCGGCGCCGTGGCCGGCTGGGCGTTCGACGTCCTGGGCCTGCACCGGCTGGAGCTGCAGCACTCCACCGGCAACCCGGCATCGTGCCGCGTCGCCGAGAAGGCCGGCTTCGTGCTCGAGGGGACGCGCCGCTCGGCCCTGCTCCACGACGACGGCTGGCACGACATGCACCTGCACGCCCGGCTGGCCGGCGGGTGACCGGGCCGCACCCGGCGCTCGCGGAGGCCCGGGCGGCCCTGCGGCGCGACCTGGCCTCACCGCTGTGGGAGGCGGCGCTGCAGGACGTCGTCGCGCAGCGCGCGTGGTGGCTGTCGCAGTGGGAGCAGGGCGCGCCGCACGTGCTCGGCCTGGTCGCCCAGGACGTGCAGGAGGCGGTGCACGAGCTCGACCCGCTGTGGCCGCGGTGCACCGAGCCGTCCTGCCCGCAGCGGCTGCGCCACGCGCTGTTCGTGGAGCCCGACCTCGGTCCCGACCCGTTCTGGACCTGCCACCGCACCGGGCTGCCGGTCGCGCCGGTCGGCAGTCTCAGCGGGACAGGCGGACCCGCACCGGGGACGGGCGCTCCACCGTGACGTCGTCGCCGAGGGCCGCCTCGCGGTGGACGCCGTCGGCGAGCTCGAGCACCGTCACCACCCGGCCGTCCGGGTCGTCCGGGTCGACCAGCCAGGACGACGGGACGCCGGCCTCCTCGAGCACCCGCCGCTCGAGCGTGAGGTCGACGGCGCGCGCGGTCGGTGACAGCACCTCGACGACGCGCAGCGGCACACCCGCGAGGCGGCGACCCGTGGCGTCCCGGCGCCGGACGACCGTGACGTCCGGGGCGAGCTGGCGCATGCGCTCCTCCGGTCGGCATGTCACGACGGTGGCGGACCGGGGCGCAGCCCGCAAGCAGCCTTGAGCGACCTGTGGACGGCTCAGCTGTAGACGGCGCGCGTGACCCAGTCGGCCACGAGCGCCGGCTTGCTCTCGCCCTCGATCTCGACCGTGACGGTGCGGGTGACCTGCAGCGTGCTCGGGTCCTTCTGGTCGACCGACGACAGGACGCTGTTCGCGCGGATCTTCGATCCGACCTTCACCGGGCTGACGAAGCGCACCTTGTCGAACCCGTAGTTGATGCCCATGACCGCACCCTCGCGGCGCTCCGGCGGCTGCGGCACCGACTCCATGAGCTTGGTCAGCAGCGACAGCGTCAGGAACCCGTGCGCGATCGGCACGCCCCACGGCGACATCGTCCGGCACGCCTCCGGGTCGACGTGGATGAACTGGTGGTCGCCGCTGACGTCGGCGAAGGCGTCGATGCGCGCCTGGTCGACCTCCAGCCAGTCGCCGCTGCCCTCGGCCTCGCCCAGCGCCGCCTGCATGAGCTCGTACGCCTTCTCGCCGTTCGTCGCCATGCCGCTAGTCCTAGCAGACGCCCTCGGACGACAGCGGCGACGGCCCGGTCAGGCGGTCGCTCCCTCCGGCGACGGAGGCTGGGCGAAGGCGCCGCCGAGCAGCTGCACGAGGTCGAGGTCGGCGACCCGCGACGGCGCCTCGACCTGCTCGACGGTGTCGTCGAGCTCGACCACCAGGGCGCTGCTGCCCAGGTCGGGCAGGTCCGCGGTCGGGTCCTCCGCCAGGTCGGCGAGCTCGGTGAGCGGCAGCCGGAGACGGCGGTAGTGCCCGTCCTCGATCGTGAGCGTCCCCGTGACCGACGCGTCGCTCAGCCCGTCGAGGTCCAGTGACTGCGCGTCGGGCAGGCCGCTGCCCAGCGTCCGGGTGACAGCCTCGAGCAGCTGCTTCACCTCGACCTCCACGGTCACCCGGCGCACGCCGTCGTCGCTGCCGAGGTCGGTGAGCCGCGCGTGCGGCTCGACCGCCGCGCGCAGGTCGTCCAGCAGGTCCTCCGGCAGCCCTGCCGCGAACGGGTCGTCGCCGTCCTGCCCCGAGAGCTCGCCCAACGGCGCGAGCAGGTCAGCCACGGGCACGGCGACGGCCTCGCCGGCGCGCAGCGCGTCGTGCACCTGGCGCAGCGGCGCGGGCGCCCCGGCCACCTCGTCCGACAGCGAGACCGGTGCACCGGCCGCTGCGGCGACGCGCTCGACCTCGGCCAGGTCGCTCGAGACGTACAGGACCCCGTCGACCGTGCGCCATGACACCAGGTCGCCGCCCGAGGTCGACACGGTGAGGGCGCTGTCCACCCAGCGCAGCTGCTCCTCCAGCGGCGACCCGGCTTCCGGCTCGTCGCCGAGCGTGCGCCCGCCCGTCGCGGCGACGCGCACGTCGACCCGGCTGCCCACCAGGACGTCGGCGAGGTCGGCCGGCACCGCGCCGGATCCCTCCTGCAGCGCGCGCTCGAGGTCGCCGTCGGGGTCGTCGAAGCGCAGGACGACGCCGACCCCCTGCGCCTTCGCCAGGGCCGCGTCCGCTGCGGCGGCGTCCTCGCGGAGGCCGGTGGACGCGCCGCAGGCGGTGAGCAGCAGCGGGAGGGCGAGGCCGGCGGCGAGCCGGGTGCGCAGGGAGGTCACCGGCCCAGTGTGGCGATCGCGGCGCTCCCGGGCAGGCCTTCGCCGGTCCCGTCCGGGTGAACCTGGCGGCCGTGGGCGGGGTGTGCGCAGCAGGGCGTCGGGCACGTGGACGGGCATGACCGACACTGCCGCCCTCGAGTCCCTGTCCGACGCCATCGACCAGATCGACCCCGCCTTCGCCCACCAGGCCGTGGGCTGGATCTCCGTCGGGATCGGCGGCCTCGCCGTCGTCGCCCCGCGGCGGACCGCCGCGCTGTTCGGCGTGAAGTCCCTCGACAGCGCCGTGCCGCTGCTGGTGCGCATGGTGGGCGTGCGCAACGCCCTGGCCGGCGTGCGCACCCTGCAGGCGGAGGACGACGACCTGCGCGGCGCCCTCAACGCCGGGCTCGTCCTCGGGGTCGTGGACGCCACCGCCGTCCTGCTCGCCGTCCGGCGCGGCGCGATGACCAAGAGCTCCGCCCTCGGCGCGCTGCTGGTGCTCGGCGGCATCGCCGTGCTCGGCGTCGCCGCCAGCCGCGACTAGGCACCGGACGCCACGTCCCCTGCGCTGCGGTACGGCAGACGCCCCTGCGGCGTACCGGACCGCAGGGGACGTCACCGTGCCGAGCCCCGCGGCCCCACCTCCCCTGCACGGCGGTACGGCCCGCAGACGTCCCGCGTACCGGACCGCAGGGGACGTCACCGTGCCAAGACCCGCGTCCCCACCTCCCCTGCACGGCGGTACGCCCCGCAGACGTCCCGCGTACCGGACCGCAGGGGACGTCACCGTGCCGAGCCCCGCGGCCCCACCTCCCCTGCACGGCGGTACGGCCCGCAGACGTCCCGCGTACCGGACCGCAGGGGACGTCACCGTGCCGAGCCCCGCGGCCCCACCTCCCCTGCACGGCGGTACGCGCCGCAGGCGTCCGGCGTACCGGACCGCAGGGGACGTCGGAGCCGACGGCCACCGCAGACGCCGACGGGGCGACCCTCCCGCAGGAGGGCCGCCCCGTCGTACGAGCGTGCGGTGCAGTCGGACTAGAAGTCCATGTCTCCCATGCCGCCACCGGGCATGCCGCCGCCGGCGCCGCCGGCTGCGGCCTTCTCCGGCTTGTCGGCGATGACCGCCTCGGTGGTGAGGAACAGCGCCGCGATGGAGGCGGCGTTCTGCAGCGCGGAGCGCGTGACCTTCGCGGGGTCGATGATGCCCTCGGCGATCATGTCGACGTACTCGCCGTTGGCCGCGTTGAGGCCCTGGCCGATCTCCAGGTTGCGCACCTTCTCGACGACGACGCCGCCCTCGAGGCCGGCGTTGGCCGCGATCTGCTTGATCGGAGCCTCGAGCGCCAGGCGCACGATGTTGGCGCCGGTGGCCTCGTCGCCGACCAGGTCGAGCTTGTCGAACGCGGTCTTCGACGCCTGCAGCAGCGCGACGCCACCACCGGAGACGATGCCCTCCTCGACGGCCGCCTTGGCGTTGCGGACGGCGTCCTCGATGCGGTGCTTGCGCTCCTTGAGCTCGACCTCGGTGGCCGCGCCGACCTTGATCACCGCGACACCGCCGGCCAGCTTGGCCAGGCGCTCCTGCAGCTTCTCGCGGTCGTAGTCGGAGTCGCTCTTCTCGATCTCGGTGCGGATCTGGCTGACGCGACCGGCGATCTGGTCGGCGTCGCCGGCACCCTCGACGATCGTCGTCTCGTCCTTGGTGATGACGACCTTGCGGGCGCGGCCGAGCAGCTCCAGGCCCGCGGTGTCGAGCTTGAGGCCGACCTCCTCGGAGATGACCTGGCCGCCGGTCAGGATCGCGATGTCCTGCAGCATGGCCTTGCGACGGTCACCGAAGCCGGGCGCCTTGACGGCGGCCGACTTGAAGGTGCCGCGGATCTTGTTGACGACGAGCGTGGCCAGGGCCTCGCCCTCGACGTCCTCGGCGATGATCGCCAGCGGACGGCCGCTCTGCATGACCTTCTCCAGCAGCGGCAGCAGGTCCTTGACCGAGCCGATCTTGGAGTTGACGACCAGGACGTACGGGTCGTCGAGGACGGTCTCCATGCGCTCGGGGTCGGTCACGAAGTAGGGGCTGATGTAGCCCTTGTCGAAGCGCATGCCCTCGGTGAGCTCGAGCTCGAGGCCGAAGGTGTTGCTCTCCTCGACGGTGATGACGCCTTCCTTGCCGACCTTGTCCATCGCCTCGGCGATGATGCCGCCGACGGTCGGGTCGGCCGCGGAGATGCTCGCCGTGGAGGCGATCTGCTCCTTGGTCTCGACGTCCTTGGCCGCCTGGCCGATGGCCTCGACGACGCGCTCGACGGCGGCCTCGATGCCCTTCTTCAGGCCCATCGGGTTGGCGCCGGCGGCGACGTTGCGCAGGCCCTCGCGGACCAGCGCCTGCGCCAGGACGGTCGCGGTGGTGGTGCCGTCACCCGCGACGTCGTCGGTCTTCTTGGCGACCTCCTTGACGAGCTCGGCGCCGATCTTCTCGTAGGGGTCCTCCAGCTCGATCTCCTTGGCGATCGAGACACCGTCGTTGGTGATCGTGGGGGCGCCCCACTTCTTCTCCAGCACGACGTTGCGGCCCTTCGGGCCGAGGGTGACCTTGACGGCGTCGGCGAGCTGGTTCATGCCGCGCTCGAGGCCGCGACGGGCCTCCTCGTCGAAGGCAATGATCTTGGACATGCGGTGGGTCCTCCCAGTCGGGCGTGCTGATCCGCGGATGCCCGCGACGGACGACCGGACTGCCGGTCTCACCGACGGATCTGGCACTCTGGTGCGTGGAGTGCTACGTCCTTGTTAGCACTCGACCCTGGAGAGTGCAAGGCGCGTCCTCGACACACGCCCGAGCACGCCGACGGCCCGGCTCCTGGTGCGAGCCGGGCCGTCGGCAACGAGACGTCCGTCCCCGACTGCGGATGCCTACAGGAACTCCGCCAGCCAGTCCTGCACCACGTCGATGTCGACGCGCTGGTAGCCGCCGAGGTAGCGGCAGTTGCTCGTGTAGGAGTAGCTCGTCACGCCGACGATCTGGCCGTCGAGGAACACCGGGCCGCCCGAGTCGCCGAAGCAGGTGCCACCGCCACCGCGCGGGTCGTTGGGGTTGCCGTTGAGCTGGAAGACCTGCGGCGTGAGCTTCTGCCCGGGCGACTGGACGTACTGCCGGCGCAGCGGGAAGGTCATGGGCGTCGGCTTCTGCGGCCCGCTGTCGGGCTTGCGGACCTCGGTGCCGTAGCCGACCGCCGTGAACAGCGTCCTGACGAACTGCCGCTGCGGGATCGCGCTGAGGGTGTCGACGGGCGCGACCGACGCCGGGTCGGGCAGGTCGTCGTACGCCCTGTCGAGCACGATGACGCCGACGTCGTTCCAGGTGTCGAGGTCGGTGAAGTCGGAGTACTCCGGGTGCGCGTACGCGGTGCCGGAGTAGTAGCCCGCCGCCTCGATCTCGGCCTGGGTGTAGCCGGCGGACGTGTCTGCGGCGGCCGCGAACGGGGTCGGGGCCTGCTTCGCGATGTCGTCGTCGAACGTCACGAGGGTCTTGCCGAGCGTGCCGTCGGTGCAGTGGGCAGCGGTCACGAGCACGGTGGGGCTGATGAGCGTGGCCGAGCAGCGGAAGCGCCCGTCCGCGTCGTAGAACAGGATCAGACCGACTTCGGGGTACAGGTCAGGTCCGGTGTCGGTGCCGCCGGTGATGGCGGCGGCGGGCGAGGCGGCGGCGACGGTCAGTCCCGCCGTGAGCGCGCCGGCGAGGAGCGCGCCGGCGAGCCGGCGCAAGGGGTTGGTCATGCAGAGCCTCTCCTGGGTCGACGGTCAGGTGGGCGCAAGGTAGATCACGGCGCAGGAGAAGGACAGACCGAACGCGTGACGGTGCGCCCGCGCACGGTCACCGCGGCGCTCAGCGCAGCCGCGCGGCCGCAGTGCTGTCGAGCGCCAGCAGGAACGCGCCCTGCGCGAGCACCGCCAGCGCGTCCCCTCGCCACCGCGGGCTCCGGACGAGCGCCGCTCCGGCCGCGAGGTAGCCGACGTCCAGCGCCGCGTTGACCAGGAGCACGCGGCGCAGGCGGGCCGGCGGCGTGGACCGCCCGGCCGCCTGGCGGCGGGCGCCGACGAGCGCGATCGTCCCGTCGACGGCGCCCCAGGCCGCCGTCTGACGCCCGAAGCCGCGGGTGCGCGGCGAGACCGACAGGGCGCCGCCCAGCAGCACCGACCCGACCGCCCACCAGCCGAGCACCCGGGTGAGGTCGTGCTCGACCGTCACGCCAGCCGGGCCAGCAGCAGCGCCTCCGCCACGCACGCGCGCTCCCACATGCCGAGGTCGAGGCTCTCGTCGATGCCGTGCCACCGCGACGACGGGTCGCCGACGCCCGTCACGAGCACGGTCGCGCCGGGGTGGGCCCGGGCGAACTCCGCGATGAACGGGATCGAGCCGCCGATGCCGGCCTCGACCGCGGCGTTGCCGTACGCCTCGGCGAACGCGTCGCGGGCCACGTCGTAGACGTCGCCGGTCGCCTCGAGCGCGAACGGGCCCGCCGTCGACCCCGCGGTCACCTCGACGACGGCGCCCCAGACCGCGTGGGCCACGAGGTGGTCGGACAGCGCCTTCATGGCGGCGTGCTCGTCCTCCCCGGGCGCCAGGCGCAGGCTGAGCTTGGCGCGTGCGTGCGGGAGCAGGACGTTCGAGGCCTCGTCCGTGGCCGGCGCGTCCATGCCGAGCACCGCCAGGGCCGGCGCGTGCCAGAGCCGCTCGGGCACGGTGCCGCTGCCGACGAGCCCGACGCCGTCGAGCAGCCCGGCGTCCGCGCGGAACACCGCCGGGTCGGGCTCGGGCGCCGACGACGGCGAGCGGGTGAGCCCGGCGACGGCCACGTCACCCTGCTCGTCGTGCAGGGTCGCCAGCAGCCGGCACAGCGCGGTGAGCGCGTCGGGGACCGGGCCGCCGAAGACCCCGGAGTGGACGGGCCGCTCCAGCGTGCGCACCTCGACGACGAGGTCGACGAGCCCGCGCAGGCTGGTGGTGAAGGCGGGGACGTCGACCGACGGGTTGCTCGAGTCGGCGATGACGATGACGTCGCAGCGCAGGGCCTCGCGGTGCTCGGCGAGCAGCGCCGGCAGCGTCGGCGAGCCGATCTCCTCCTCGCCCTCGAGGAACAGCACCACCCCGACCGGGGGGCGTCCGCCGAAGGCGCGCAGCACCGCGAGGTGCATGAGCACGCCGGCCTTGTCGTCGGCGGCGCCGCGGCCGTACAGCCGGCCGTCGCGCTCGGTCGCCTCGAACGGCGGGCTCGTCCACTGCTCCACCGGCCCCGTCGGCTGCACGTCGAGGTGGGCGTACAGCAGCACGGTCCTCGCCCCGGGCGGGGCCGGCCAGGTGGCGATCACGGCCGGCTGCCCGCCCTCGGCACGCACGACCCGGACGTCGGCGGCACCGGCGTCGGTGGCGAGGGCCGCCGCCGTGGCGCAGGCCCGCTCGACGTCGGCGGCGTGGGCGTCGTGCGCCGAGACGGTCGGCAGGCCGACCAGAGCGACGAGGTCCTCGCGGGCGGTGGGCATCTCCCGGCGCACGGCGGCGCGCAGGTCGTCGGTGGCAGCGCTCATCGGCCGAGCGTAGGCGTCACCCGGTGACCTGGAAGGCGTCGCCCGGCCGCACGTCGGGCAGCGTCTCGGGCGCGGTCTCGACGACCGTGTCGAACGGCCCGTCCGCGCCGTACGTCGGGCAGGCCGACGGGTCGTCGGCCTCGCACGGAGGCATGACGACGGTGGAGACCACCATGCCGTCCCGCACGAACACCGCCCGCAGCGGGATCGGGACGTCGTACATGTAGTAGCGCCCGGTCGACGGCTCGTCGTAGCGGAAGACCATCCCGGTGCCGGGCGGCACCGACTCCCGGCGCATGAGCCCGACGGCCCGCTCCGACGCCGTGTCGGCCACCTCGAGCTCGAGCGCCACCCCGTCGAGCACGGCCCGGACCCGCTCGGCGCCGACCGGCTGCTCCACCACCGGCCCGGACGCGACCGGCTCGACCGGCGCGGGCTCGTCGGGCGACGAGCAGCCCGCCAGCGACAGCACCCCGGCGAGGAACAGGCGGGCGGTGCGCACGCTGTGACTGCCTACGCCAGCCCGGTCTGAGCGAAGGCGCCGTAGGACGGGGCGATCGTCGCCCTGGGCCCGACCTCGCCGGCCACCGCGTCGAGCGTCTTCAGCCCGTCGCCCGTGTTGTAGAGGACGGTCTCGGCGTCGGGGTCGATCTGCCCGCGCTCGAGCAGCTGCTTGAGCGTCGCGACGGTGACTCCGCCGGCGGTCTCGGCGAACAGCCCCTCCGTCGAGGCGAGCAGGCGGATGCCCTCGACGACCTGGCGGTCGGAGACGTGGCCCATCGCGCCACCGGTGCGGCGGACGGCGTCGAGGGCGTACGGCCCGTCGGCCGGGTTGCCGATCGCCAGCGACCGGGCGATGGTCGACGGCTTGACGGGCTTCACGGCGTCCCAGCCCTGCTCGAAGGCGGTGGCGATCGGCGAGCAGCCGGTCGCCTGCGCCCCGTAGACCTTCCACGGCGACGCGTCGACGAGGCCGAGCCTGGTCAGCTCGCCGAACGCCTTGTCGACCTTCGTCAGCAACGACCCGGACGCCATCGGGATCACGACCTGCGGCGGGATGCGCCAGCCCAGCTGCTCGGCCACCTCGTAGCCGAGCGTCTTGCTGCCCTCGGCGTAGTAGGGGCGGACGTTGACGTTGACGAACGCCCAGTCCTCGTTCTCGGCGATCTCGCTGCACAGCCGGTTGACGTCGTCGTAGTTGCCCTGCACGGCGACGAGCGTCTGGTCGTAGACGGCGGTCTGGACGACCTTGCCCTGCTCCAGGTCGTCGGGGATGAAGACGACGGCGCGCAGCCCGGCCTGCGTCGCGTGGGCCGCCACCGAGTTGGCGAGGTTGCCGGTGGAGGCGCAGGAGACGGTGGTGTAGCCGAACGCGCGGGCGGCGGACAGCGCCACCGACACGACCCGGTCCTTGAACGAGTGGGTCGGGTTGGCGCTGTCGTCCTTGACCCAGAGCCTGCGCATGCCGAGCGCGGCGGCCAGGTTCCTGGCCTCGCGCAGCGGCGTCATGCCGGCGCCGAGGCTCACGCGCGTCGCCTCGTCCTGCCCGGCCGGCAGCAGACCGGCGTAGCGCCAGATGCTCTGCGGACCGGCCTCGACGGAGGCGCGGGTGACCCGCTGCAGCTTCTCGAGGTCGTACGCCACCTCGAGCGGGGCCCAGCACCGGTCGCAGACGTGCACCGGGGAGATCGGGACCTCGTGGCGGCACTCGCGGCAGACGAGGGCGCGGGCCGGGGAGTCGGCGAACGCAGCGGGGGAGGTCGGGACCTCGGACGTGGCAGTCACGCGGATGTTCTCCTCATCTTCCCCGCGTCGGACGTCGGCGCGGGACGGAAGTGGCACCTGGCGCGAGTGCGCTGGTTGCCGGGGCGTCGTCGGGCCGTGTCCCTGGTGCCCCTCGGGATGAGCGGTGCGATGCAGTTGTGGGCAGCACGCTACCCGCTGCGTCCTAGGCTCTCCGGGTGCCCGCGTCGCTGCTCCTGGCCTCGAACCGGGGGCCGGTGTCGTACGCGGAGGACGGCCGCGGAGGGCTGGTCGCCCGCCGCGGCGCAGGCGGTCTGGTGTCGGCCGTCACGGGGGCGCTGGCCGAGGGCCGCGCGCTGTGGGTCTGCGCCGCCCTGTCGGCCGCCGACCGGCTCGCCGCCCGGGCAGCGGGCGGACAGGTGCAGGCCGGCGTGCGGATGCTCGACGTCGACCCGGTGACCTTCGACCGCGCCTACAACGGGGTCGCGAACTCCACGCTCTGGTTCGTCTCCCACCTGCTCTACGACACCGCAAGCGCCCCGGTCTTCGACGCCCGCACCGCGCGCGAGTGGGAGGCCTACCGGCAGTACGACGACGCCTTCGCCGAGGCCCTCGCCGAGCAGGCCGCGCCGGGTGCCGCCGTCCTCGTGCAGGACTACCACCTGGCGCTCACGCCCCGGCAGCTGCGGGAGCGGCGGCCCGACCTGCGGATCGGCCACTTCAGCCACACGCCGTGGGCGCCGCCGGAGTACTTCTGCCTGCTGCCCGACGACGTCGCGCGCGAGCTCCTGCTCGGCATGCTGGGGGCCGACGCCGTCGGCTTCCACGCGGCCCGGTGGGCGGACGCGTTCGGACGGTGCTGCGCCGAGGTCCTCGGCGCGACGTGGGACAGCGGCTCCGTCCGCTACCGCGGCCGGACGACCCGGGTGTCGGTGCACCCGCTGGGCGTCGACGCCGACGAGCTGCGCGCCGTGGCCGCGACCCCCGAGGTGCAGGGACGGCTCCCGCTCCTGCAGGACATCGTCGCCGGCCAGCAGCTGGTGCTGCGCATCGACCGCACCGAGCTCAGCAAGAACATCGTGCGCGGCCTCGAGGCCTACCGCGAGCTGCTGCGCACCCGTCCCGAGTGGCACGAGAAGGTCGTCCACCTGGCGTTCGCCTACCCGTCGCGGCACGACCTGCCGGAGTACCGCGCCTACACCGGCGTGGTCCAGCGGGTGGCCCGCGAGGTCAACGAGGAGTTCGCCCGGCCCGGCTGGCTGCCGGTGCACCTCGAGGTCCGCGACGACTACCCGCGCTCGCTCGCCGCGTACACGCTGGCGGACGTGCTGCTGGTGAACCCGCTGCGCGACGGCATGAACCTCGTCGCCAAGGAGGGACCGGTCCTGTCCGAGCGGGGCCTGTCGCTCGTGCTGTCGCGCCAGGCCGGCGCGGCCGACGAGCTGGGCGCCGACGCCCACCTGGTCAACCCCTACGACGTCGGCCAGACCGCCCGCGCGCTGCACGACGCGCTGTCGACCCCACCGGCCGTCCGGGCGGCGCGCTCGGCCCGGCTCGCCCGCGCGGCCGCGGCGCTGCCGCCCGCCGCCTGGCTGCAGGCCCAGCTCGCCGCGCTCCCGGCGGGCTGAGCGGACCTGCTCGCACACATCGCTGTCGCCGGACGGGTGCGGCCGCGCTCGCGACCGCCCCCGCGGGCGCCGTCGACCACGGCGAGGTGTGCAGGCCGGTACGCCCGGCGGCCGGTCCCGCTCCGTACGCTCCGCAGGTGCTCACCCTCACCGCGGTCCTGCGCGGCTCGGCCCGCTACGACCGGCACGGCATCGTCCGGCTGCCCCGGCAGGCGCTGACCGCGCTCGGCGCCGCGGACGGGAGCGTGCTGCGGATGGTCGGCCGGCGGACGACCGCGGCGATCGCCGTGACCGCCGAGGGCTGCCCGCCCGGCAGCGTGCTGTGCGACGAGCTCGTGCTGTCCAACCTCCGGCTGCGTGACGGCGACCCGGTCGAGGTGGAGGTCGCCGAGCGCGTCGAGGCGGCCCGGCTGACCGTCACGGGGCCCGCCGGCGTCAGCCGCTCGCTCGACCCGGTCGTCCTGCGCACGGCCCTGCTGGGCAAGGTCGTCAGCGCGGGCGACCAGGTGTCGCTGCGGCCGAGCGACCTGGCGCCGCCGGTCGACTTCGCCCGGCTGCGCGGGCAGCTCACCGCCTGGCTCGGCGCCGGCTGGACCAGCGAGGTCCTGCACGTCACCGACACCGAGCCCGAGGGCCCGGTGCTCGTCACGATGGGCACGGTCACCGGCTGGCAGGGCGGGACGACGACCACGGGTGAGCCGACGCCGGCGCCGGCCCCCGCGGCGACCTCGCCCGGCCGCGCCTCGGCGCCCCGCACGCTCGCCGACCTGCCGGGCCTCGAGGCCCAGGGCGCGGCGCTCCGCGAGTGGCTCGACCTGGGCTTCCACCACTCGGACCTGCTCGCCCGGCTCGGCGGGAGCCCCGGGATGGGCGTGCTGCTCACCGGGCCGTCGGGCTCGGGCAAGGCCGCGCTGGTGGAGGCGGTCGCCTCCGACGTCGGCGCGCGGCTGCTGCAGCTGTGGGGCCCGCAGCTCGGCGCCACCGAGGCGAACGCCGCCGCGCAGCAGGTCGTGCAGACCCTGGCCCGCGCGACGCGGGAGGCGCCGGCGGTCGTGCTGCTCGGCGACGTGGAGGCGGTCGCACCGCGGGAGGGCGCCGGCCCGCTGCTGCCGGTGCTGCTCACGGCGGTCCGCGAGCTCGTCTCGACCGGCCGCGCCGCCGTCGTGTGCACGACCGCCCACCCGGAGCGGGTGACGCCGGAGCTGCGCACCCCCGGGACGCTCGACCACGAGCTGGCGCTGCCGCTGCCCGACCGCCGTCAGCGGCTGCGGCTGCTGGAGGTGGCGACCCGCAGCGTCCCGCTCGCCGACGACGTCGACCTCGACGCGGTGGCCGGCCGCACGCCCGGCTTCGTCGCCGCCGACCTGCTGGCGCTCGTCCGGGAGGCCGGCCTGCGGGCCGCGGGCCGTCAGCGCGATCGCGACGCGCCGACGCTCGGCCAGGACGACGTCGAGGCGGCGCTGGAGGTCGTGCGGGCGACCTCCATGGAGGGCTCGACCCTCGACCTGTCGCCGCTCACCCTCGACGACGTCGGCGACATGGCCGAGGTGAAGTCCTCGCTCACCGAGGCGGTGCTGTGGCCGCTGGACTACCCCGACACCTTCGCCCGGCTCGGCGTCGCGCCGCCGCGCGGACTGCTGCTGTACGGCCCGCCCGGCTGCGGCAAGACCTTCCTCGTCAAGGCGATCGCCGGCTCCGGCAAGGCGAACGTGCTGTCGGTGAAGGGCGCCGAGCTGCTCAGCAAGTGGGTCGGCGAGTCGGAGCGGGCGGTGCGCGAGCTGTTCCGCCGGGCACGCGAGTCCTCGCCCTCGATCGTCTTCCTCGACGAGGTCGACGCGCTCGCCCCCGTGCGCGGCCAGTCGTCCGACGGCGGGACGACGGACCGCGTGGTCGCGGCGCTGCTCACCGAGCTCGACGGCGTCGAGGACCTGCGCGACGTCGTCGTCATCGGCGCGACGAACCGGCCCGACCTGATCGACCCGGCGCTGCTGCGACCGGGCCGGCTCGAGCGGCTGGTCTTCGTGCCGCCGCCGGACGCCGAGGCGCGGGCGGCGGTCCTGCGGGCGGCGTCGACCGGGGTGCCCTTCGCCGACGACGTCGACCTCGACGAGGTCGGACGCCGTACCGAGCACTTCTCCGCCGCGGACTGCGCGGCGCTCGTGCGGGAGGCCGCCGTCACGGCCATGCGCGAGTCGCTGCAGGCGACGACCGTGACGGCGGCCCACGTCGAGGTGGCGCTGGAGCAGGTGCGGCCCTCGCTCGACCCGGCCCAGGTCGCCGACCTCGAGGCGTACGCCGAGCGCCGCGCGGCCCGGTAGGGCTGCGGCCGATCCGGTGCGGGTCGTGTCGGCGTCCACAGCACCCGGGTGCTGTGGATGCCGACAGGAGGCGGGACGGGCGGCCTCCGGAGGGCGTTCGGCGCAGACCGGTCAGCCGTCGAGCAGCCCCTGCAGCAGCGCCACGACACCGTCCGGGCCGTCGACGACGACGTCGGCGCGCTGCCGCAGCAGCGCCGGCCCCTCGTCGCTGGCACTGCAGACGAGCACGCCCGGCACGCCCCGCGCCCGCAGCTCGACCACCGCGTCGTACGCCGGCAGGTCACCGACGTCGTCGCCGGCGAACAGGACGGCCGAGGGCGCCGGGTCGCACAGCGACAGCAGCGCCCCGCGCTTGTCGAACCCCGGCGGACGCACCTCGAGGACCAGCCGGCCGGGGTGGACCTCGAGCCCCTGCGCCTCGGCGCGCACCGTCACGGGGCCGGCGAGCCGCTCCAGCGCGCCGGCGGGATCGCGGCTCGGGCGCGTGTGGACGACGAGCGACAGGCCCTTGTCCTCGAGCTCGGCCCCTTCGGCGGCCAGCAGCTCCGGCAGCTCGCGGCGCAGGACGGCGAGACCGGGCAGGGGCTCGGGCCCGGTGACCTCGCCGTCGGCCCAGCGCTGGGCGCCGTACTGCCCGAGCACGACGAGGCCGGGCACGTCGGCGAGCCCGCCGAGCTCGACCACGACGTCGGCCGGTCGGCCGGTGACCAGCGCGAGGGTGCGCACCCGTGGTGCGAGCGCGCGCAGCGCGTCGACGGCGCCGGGGGCGGCGACCGCGTCGGCCGGGCGCCCGACGACGGGCGCCAGCGTGCCGTCGTAGTCGAGCGCGACGACGGCAGCGCCCGGGTCGGCCCGCAGCGCGACGAGCCCGTCGGCGGTCAGGTCGGCGGTCAGGTCGGCGGTCACAGCGGGAACTCGCGGGTCAGCACGACGACGACGCCGCGCGCGGGCAGGCCCTCGAAGCGGGGACGGACGCGCACGACGCCGTCGACGGCTGCGGCGAACTCGCTCGCGGCTGCCTGCAGCCCCGGGTCGTAGTAGACCGTCGTGACGGGGATGCGTCCGCGGAAGTTGCCCACCGCCGCGACGGGCCAGCCGGCCGCGGCGAAGCGCTGGGCACCGCGCGCCGCGAGCTTGGGGATGCGGCTGTTGTTGAGCACGGTGACCGGGACGCGCGCGGGCGGGGCGACGGTCGGCGTCGGCTGGAGCCGGGGTGCGGCGGCGCGAGGCGCGGTCGCAGCGAGCGGAGGCGCCGGCGACGGCGACGGCGACGGCGACGGCGGTGCGGACGGGGGCGCCGAGGAGGGCCCGGGGGACGCCGTCACCTGCTCGGTCACCGCGGCGACCCGCTCCGGTGCGGGAGCCGGCGCGGTCCAGGCCAGGCCCACGATGCCCAGGCCGACACCGCACACCGACAGCGCCGCGCCGGCGATGGCCCGCACGACCAGGACAGGAGGGCTGGCCGCGCGGCGCCGCCGGTCACCCGGGCGCGGACGCGGTGCCACGCCCGCCGCCACCCGGTCGCGCAGCAGGTCGTCGAGGACGTCGACCGGCGGCGGCGGCTGCGCCTCGCGGGAGGACACGGCGCCTCAGGCGTCCAGGCCGAGCCGACGCGCCGAGCGGGTGCGCTGCCGGGTCGAGCGCAGACGGCGCAGGCGCTTGACGAGCATGGGGTCGGCGACGAGCGCCTCCGGCTTGTCGATGAGGGTGTTCAGCACCTGGTAGTAGCGGGTGGCGCTCATGCCGAACAGGTCCTTGATCGCCGCCTCCTTCGCGCCGGCGTACTTCCACCACTGGCGCTCGAAGGCGAGGACGTCGTGCTCGCGCTCGCTCAGGCCCGCTCCGGCGGACGGGCTCGGCAGGGGGGCGGGCGTGGACGGGCCGCTCATCGTTCCTCCTGGGGTGCCTGCGCGAGGGATGACACCGTTGTAGTTCGCGCCCATGGAAGCACACCCGGCCCCTCCGGACGGCCAGGGCGGACCCGTGCGGGGCGACCGGCTCAGCGCGACGTCGGGACGGCCGACGTGTGCCCCTGTCGGACCCCCGGCCCCACCGGGCCGGCCCGGTGCCCTGGCCCTGCCTGCCGCGTCTCCCCTCCCGCAAGGACGTCTCCCGTGCTCCCCCGCTCCGGTCCTGGCCGGCCGCTCCGGCTGCTCGCCGGCCTCACCGCCCTGCTCGCCTGCGCTCCCGTGCCCCTGCTCGACGCACCCGTCGCCGCCGCTGCCTCACCGGCTCGGACAGCCCTGCGCTCGACGCCCGCCGACCTCGGCCACGACCGCATCGGCGTGCGCCGCGGCGACACGTGGTTCCTGCGCGACGCCCTCGACGCCGGGCCGAGCCGCGGCTACCGCGAGGACGTCGCCGGCTGGCTGCCCGTCGCGGGCGACTTCGACGGCGACGGGAACGGCACCGTCGGGCTGTTCGCCGCCGGCACCTTCCGGCTGCGCGACCGGGAGCGCGGTCCCGTTGCCGCTCGCCAGCAGCCTGCGCGGCCCGGGCAGCACCGACGGCGGCAGCACCGGGGGCCTCGCCGACGCGCTGCTGCGCGAGGGCGTCCCGCTGCCGGCCGAGCTCCGCCGAACCGCCGAGCACTTGCGCGCAGCGCAGGACTGAGCGGCCGACCCGGCTACCGGCCGAGCAGGGCGCGCACCCGGCGGTCGACCATCCGCCGGGTGCCGGCGACGGCGGAGGCGGCGTAGCGGCCGAG
>Ga0210040_10003359_pt1 | contig 21684 bp, 14 predicted proteins | sample CryGeyCG12114_NA_FD_185462 | JGI IMG/M metagenome (GOLD analysis project Ga0210040, IMG submission 185462) | Groundwater microbial communities from aquifer - Crystal Geyser CG19_WC_8/21/14_NA (SPAdes) (version 2) | ecosystem: Environmental > Aquatic > Deep subsurface > Groundwater | place: USA...
TGCAGCAAGGTTTTACCGCCAGTTGGTTGCAGAAAATACGATAAAATTCGGCTGCTGAAAGTAGCATCTTGTTCTTTGGAGTATAACCAAAGCAAGGTCATATCTATTATGTAGCTGGAGTTCATATTAGCAGAGTGTTTTACTATTATAAACTTAGGGCTTAATATGTTTTAAATAAAGGACAATGTGCGCTCATTTGTAACATCGGTTTTAGATGCATTAACTCCGGGTAAAAGTAGAAATGTCCTCTTATTTGTTGGTTAAAGCCAGTAAACAGGTGTAAAAAAAAGTCTTTTTTGTAACATGTTTATAAAATTTTAGATCATTTGTAACGTGGCTTTTTTGCCAGAATAATTTTTTAAAAGGTAGAAATCAGTTGGCCAGATAAATTTTAAATACCTGGCCAGCTAGTTTCCAGGAAATAATGTTGGTTTACAGATTGCTGTAGAGCCAGGCGTTAAAGAATTGTTTTTGCTTTGCAGTAGCCTGTAAATCCGGGCGCAGCACATGGTAAGCCGTGGCCGGAGCCTGCATTACCTTCCCGGTTAGGTTTTTATTCACAAATTTACTGTTTTGGTCGCGGCGCGCTACGGTTACTTCTATGTTGGTGCCGGCGGGTACATTTAATAAATACTCGCTAACAAGCTGATTCAGGTTTTGCGCCGTAGCATTGTGGCCGTTAATAGCCATAATAACATCGCCTTTTTGGTAACCCATCTTTTCGCCGAACGCGTTCATTTTATCCGTACCCACAATTACAACGCGACCAGCTTTATTCGGCTGAATATTGATGCTGCCAAAAGTGTTTTTCTTTTCGGTGAGTTCCGCATCGTATTTTACGCCAACGGTGTTAAAAATAGCCGCGTAAGGCAGCGGCTCTGAACCCGCCACGTAGCGCTGTAAAAAATCTTTTATTTCGGGGTAAGTAAGGGCCGTGATTTTATCGAATAATTCATCATCTTTAAAAGATTTATCTTTACCGTAGGTCTTAGCCAGGTCAGCCATTAAATTCCGGATGCTGTATTTGCCTTCCGATAATTCCCGGAGCCGGATATCCAGCGCCATCCCGATCAGGGCGCCTTTCTGGTATACATTGCCGTATTGGTTTTCATACACATCCAAAGCGCCTTTGCTCATTTGGGTAAAGGGCAAGGTGTCGTTGTATTGTTTAGAATAAGTTATATAAGAAGAGAGTTTGTCTAAATAGGCCTCCGGCGATATCAGCTTTTGATTTGCCTGCACGTGCGTAGCAAAATATTCGGTAACGCCTTCGTACAACCACAGGTGTTGCGACATTTTCGGATAGATAAAATCAAAATCACCAATCTCCTCCGAATGAATGTTAAGCGGCGTTACAATATGGAAAAATTCGTGGGCCGCAATATTCCGGATTTGCCCGGCTATTTGTGCGGAAGATAGCGGCGGCAGGTAGTAAACCGAGGAGTAAGAGTGTTCCAGTGCCCCGAACGAGCCGGTAGAATTAAAAGCATCATCAATATAAATCAGGAAAGCGTATTTATCTACGGGTAGTTTGCCACCCAGGTAATTTTTTTGGGCATTTAGGGTTTCCCGGATGTTGGCGGCAATGTCCAGGGCTTTTATTTTTTGCTGGGCATCGTACACCGATACCAATACCTGGGAGCCACCAATATTTAAGTTAGTAGTATCAGGCACGTTATACATCAGCGGCGAATCAACTAATTCCATGTAAGAATTAATGCGGTAGGTATCGGCAGTGGAGCTGGTTCTAACGGCTTTTAAGGGCGTAGAACCATAAAAGCCTGCGGGCTTGGTAATGGTCAGTTCGTAAGGTACGCGCTTCATCTCGTCGAAATACCCCATATAACCGTGCGTATTCAGCAAAAAGTTTTTATTTTCTTCGATGTTGGTACCGCCGGGCTCAAACACCAGGTCTTCTTTTTTGGTGTTGTCAAAGGTATCGTCGGCCCAGTAAGAAATATGATCCAAAGATTTGGCTTTACTTATTTTCCAGCGGTTTTCGTCTAGTTGCTGCACCGGCAAAGCCCGGCCTTTTTTATCGTAAGCTTTAAAATCCGAAATAAATTTACCAAAATCATAAACGGCGTAAGTGCCGGGTACCATTTTGGGCATGTTATAAATAATTTCGGATTTTTTAATTTTCGGCGTTTTCAGGCTTACCTGAATGCGGTCATCTTTTACGTTGGTCAGATCTAAGGTAAATTGGTAAGGTTTACCTGGAGCGGCCATCGTGTAACCGGAAAAGTAAAAGCAACAGGCAATAAAGAGCAATAAGGTTTTTTTCATACGAAGATGTGTTACAAATATTAAAACGTGTTTAGATATATCTTATTAAGATTGATTAGATTAAAAGTAAAGTTTAATACCGAACAGGTCTAAGCCGAATGAATATTAATTGCGTTTTTAAGTTGATAAAATTGCATATAACTATTTACTTCACACTAATAACGCAATTTATAAACGCCTTCAAAAACCTAAACTGCTGCGCCAGGACTTACGGATAATATTAAAAAGGCGGCCTCATTTACTCATTTCCGATTCTGAAGCTCACCGCGTTTGTTTTAATCGGCAGTTGCCTCCGAAAGCCTGGAAACCGAAATATATAGCAATATGATAGCATAGGTATTAATAAACCTGCTTAGAAATACCATGGAAGCATGTGCCAAAGTGCTGGACCCGCGCGTAGAAATGGTTGCCTACCCCGACGGGAAAAATAATAACTGGGTTAAAATAGAAGTGCGGGATAATGGGCCCGGTATCGCCCCGGAAATAATGGACCAGATATTTATACCTTTTTATACAACTAAAAAGCAAGGCTCCGGCATTGGTCTGAGCTTATCGCGGCAAATAATGCGGCTGCATAAAGGCAGCTTTCGGGTAGCGGCTACCAAGGCTGGTAAACCGTATTTACTCTTGCTTTTAGCCGCTGAATTACGCGGCGTGTTGCCGTAAAACCTGGTTTAAAGCTTGGGCCGGTACTACACCCGATTGCCGCCATAAAACTTTACCCTGGTGAAAAAGAATAAGCGTCGGGATGCCTTGTACCCGGTATTGTTGGGCTACGGCCTGGTTTTGATCCACGTCTATTTTAATAACTTTTACCTTGCCGGAATTTTCAGTTGCTACCTGCTGCAGAATAGGCGTCATGGTTTTACAAGGGCCACACCAGTCGGCGTAAAAGTCAACCAGCACCGGCATATCCGGGCTGTTTATTAGTTCGTTAAATGATTTCTTGGCCATAATTTAGTTATCAAATCAACAATGAGAAGCGCAAATCTTTGTTCTATTTTTACTGTTTCTATAATTTTTGGTTTATGATATTGCGTTATTACCGCTCTGCTATTTTTTAAAGTGATTGAATATTACCTGGTCTAATCACAAATAATATCAAACCTGATTGCTTTAACTTGCCCGACTGCGTTATTTAATTTTTCGTAATCTAAGTATATTTTACCGGTTCATGATAAAATATATAAAAATAATTATGTTTATTCGTTTGCACTTTGTATCTTTTCGATTATAAATGGTATAAAAATAAATGCTATGGGAAGAAGCCTGCTGCTCTTTGTTTTTGTTATTGCCGCCTTCATGAAAATGGCCGACCCTCAGGCACCGGTAACCGGAAAACCGGCCAGAGATCAGAAAATTAAAACTACAACTATTTATCTGGTGCGCCACGCCGAAAAAGTTACCACCAATCTACAGGATAAAGATCCGGGATTAACGCCGCAAGGTTTTAAGCGGGCCGAAGATTTGAAGCAGTTTTTTAAGAACGAAGAAATAGATGCTTTTTTCACTACCCCTTACAAACGAAATCAACTTACCCTTTCGCCGGTGGCGCAAGGTAGAAAAGTACAGGTTTATGATGCCCATGATTTCGAAAACCTGAAGGAACGGATTATGCAGCACTATAAAGGTAAAACCGTATTGGTAGTAGGCCATTCTAATACCTTATTGCCTTTAATTAAAGCTTTCGGCGGTAAAAAACCCATAGGCGAAATAACGGAAAATCAATACGACAATATTTTTAAAATTAAGGTTTCTCCTCAAGGTAATGTGCAGGTAGAGGCGCAGAAGTTTGGTGCACGAAGCGTCTAAACCTTGTTTTAAGCTTTCTTTTTTTCAATCTTCTTTTTCGCGGGATTTCCGGTTAGTAATTCTGGCTGTGCCGGAACTTATGGCATCTTCTTTGCCTTTAGATAATAACTGCATACGTTAAATCTAGAGGTAAAATTAGAACAAGTGAAGAAGCATATTAATATAATCGTATCCTGGCTTTTCCTGCTGTTGCTGGTAATAGGGGTTGCTTGTAAACAAAGTGAGATACAGGAAGAAACAATACCAGTACCCGCACCCGCACCTGCACCAGAAAAAGATTACCTGGTTGAGGCTAAACTTTTAGCGGAACTACCCCAAAGTATTTTACAAGCTATGGCCGATTCGGAAGGTTTTCCGGAAATAAAAAAGGACATCCAATACGATGTTCAGGTGTATCATGTTACGTACCTGACTACTTACAAAGACCAGGAAATCAAGGCTTCGGGTTTGTTAGCCGTACCTAAAAACTATAGCGGCTCTTTACCTATTTTATCCGGTCAGCACGGTACTACTTTTGAGCAGCAAGATGCACCTACCAACTTCCCGACGGTCTTTTCGGGCTTTGAGCTTTTTGCCTCGGCCGGTTATTTAACCGTTATCCCGGATTATATTGGCTATGGCATTTCTAAAGATATTTTTCACCCTTATTACGATCAGAAGCATTCGGCTTTGGCGGTTATAGATTTGGTGAAAGCAGCCAAATCGTACGCAAAAAAGAACCAGGTAGCTTTAAACGATAAGCTATTTCTGGTAGGATATTCAGAAGGTGGTTACGTAACCATGGCGGCGCAGAAAGAAATTGAAACCAACCCGGCGCACGGCTTAAAAGTAACAGCCGCGGCCGCGGGAGCTGGTGGTTTTGATTTAACCGGTATGCTTTCGGAAATATCCGCCGATAAACCTTATTCCAAACCTTCTTACCTGGCTTTTATTCTGCAATCGTATAATACAGTTTATTCCTGGAACCGGCCTTTAACCGATTTCTTTCGAGAGCCTTATGCCTCGCAAATTCCGGGTTTATTTAACGGCATTGCTACCGCCGGTACTATTAACCGTTCTTTATCTACCGATCCGAAGGCATTGTTTAACCCGGAATTTTATACTACGCTGAAAAAAGCAAACGGCGAATCAGAACTTAAAAAAGCTTTGGTTCAGAATACCATTTATACCGATTGGGTGCCCGCCAGCCCCACCAAAATATACCAGGGTACCGAAGATCAATCGGTATTCTTTCAGAATTCGAAGGCTACTTACGATAAGTTGATTGCCGCCGGGGCTAAAGATTTAGAATTTATTCCCATTCCAGGTGGTACCCACAGCAGCAGCATCGAGCCCATGTTTATGCAGGTAATTCGCTGGTTTAAATCGTTAAAAAACAATTATTAGTAAAATTTACCTTAAACAAAAAAAAAGGAACAGCTAAAACTAAGCTGTTCCTTTTTTGTTTCTCCGGAATTCGTTTTTCAAAAAGATAATCGTCTTATAGATAGTTCTGCATTTTTGTTGCTCATCCACCTTTTCTTTTATTCAAATCGATAATTTTAGAACCAGCACTTCTTATTATAATACGCCACTTATAATCAGCTTACTACTTTTAACTTCCGGATTAAAACTATCGCCAATAAAGTAGCAACGGAGGCAATAAAGCCAATAATGTTAAAATGAAGCAATGTTCCGGTTGCTGTTTCCTGAATAATAAAACCCGATAGTAAAGCCGCTAACCCGGTGGCTAACTGCTGGATAGAAGAGTTGAAACTCATAAAGCTACCGCGAATTCCGGGCGCCGCACTAGAGGTAATAAGGGCAACCGCCGGCACAAAACGGGCTCCAAATCCCACAAAAAAAAGGGTGGTAATAACTAGTACATACCAATGCGGGGCGGGCTTTAGATGGGTAAGCACTAAAATTGGAATGATCGAAAGGAGTGCTACTAGGGTAAATACCTGCCGCTTCCCGAACCGGTCGGCTAAACGGCCTACTAAAGGCGATACAATCAGGGTAAATAGGCCGCTGAATAGGTACATATAACTTAGTTCGTTATCGGCAAAGCCAATATTGGAAACTAAAAAAGGACTGATAAAAGGAATAACAGTAAATCCGGCCAAAGTAAGCGTAATCATCAGGGCGAGGGCTCGTAATAGATTTTTGTTCCGGAGTATATCACCAACCACGTGTAAGGGGTTGGTGATAGTGGTATTGGTTAGGTGGCCCCGCATGGCTGGTAAAGCAAAATAGGCCGTGACCAGTACTAATAAACTCAGAAAGGTAAGCGCGTAAAACGGGGCGTGCCAGTTAACAGTCGTAGCTAAATATAAACCTGCCGGTACTCCCGCAATAGAAGCTGCCGAGTAAGCGGCCATTACCTTGCCGGTAGCGGCTCCCCGGCGTTCTTCCGGAATGGCATCGCCGATAATGGCAAAAACCAAAGCCCCGATAACACCGCCAAATGCGCCGGCAATAATGCGGGCCAGCAAAAGCATTTCGTAACCGGTAGCCAAAGCACAGAAAAAAGTACCTGTAATAAAGCCTATATAAAGTAAGAGCATGGCATTTTTCCGATCAAATTTATCCAGGAACAAGGTGCTGATGAAACCCGATACAGCTGCACTAAAAGTATAAGCCGAAACGATATAACCAAACTGCTGGGGCGAAATTTGGAATACCCGCATGAGTTGGGGGCCTAAGGGCATCATAATAACAAAATCGATGATATGGGTAAACTGAATGCTGGCTAGTATTAACAGCAGCCAGCTTTCGCGGATAACTTGTTTAGGTACTACCGCATCGCTGGCTCCAGCCAGTCGGGAAGAGTTAGAAGTAGGCATTTTTTATTTGATAATTCAGATTTCTTAAAGAATAATGATAAAACACAAAATACAAATTTGCAATCGGGACAAAGATCCGGCTAAAATTTTTATTTAAACCCAAATAGCAGCTACTGGTTCTTGCTAGATGGTAAGAGGAGAAGTATAGAATAAATATTACCGGAATTTTTGCAATAAAAGAAAAGCAATCCATATTTAGAATTTACTTCCTAAGCCCGTCCTTTTGGAAGATTCTTCCGGAATTTAAATGGTTTTTATGGTATCTCACTTCAACGACCATAATAGGTGAGGAGGATTTAATTATTTTAATTTTGCGTAACATCAATCATAAGTTTGGGGTAAGTTTATTTAAATACGTTAGCTTTTACCAAAGCCAAGAATAGTATAAACAAAACATGGTTCAATTTAAGTACTTTACCAAATAGTAAAAATGTAAGTTTTAAACTTTTTAATTGGATAATTTTTAATTAAACCTATTTGTTACTAAACTTGTGCGAATATGGAAAGATTACCGCAACATATACTTATCACTCCACCCTGATTTAAGGGTTCTATTTCCTTAGAACCTGATTCTGCCTGGTGCAGGGCATAACCTCATGTGCACCTATTTCTCTTTTATACATTTTGTTACGCGCTACTAGCGTAAAATTATTTTAGAATACCTGAACATTAGTTTAAGCTGAAAACAGCGGCAGTTTTAGCCTTTGCTTTGGCAGCAGACTAACAGTAAGGTGGTTTTCGCTATTTTTTGGTTTAGAGCCAGCCTTATGATGTAAAAGTTAAACTTATCATGTACGTAGGAGCATGCTATAGCTACCTGTTTACATGAAGATAAACCATTCTTTATGTTACTGCAAATATTAGAACATCCCAGTACTTTATCAGAGATATTAAGCGCACTTATCATTAATGCCGGTAACTATGCGCAACTCATCTGGAAGTTATTGTGCCTCCCATTTATATTTATAATATTGTGCAGTACGTGGCTAAGCCAAAGCGGCAGGAGTAATAGTTTAGGCAGCGAAAAAGCGTTTCTTTTGATTACTGCCTTAGGCCTGATTATATTAAGATATCCTTCGTATGCGGCCGGGGAAATAAATCCGGACGAAGGGGAGTGGATTGCGGGTGCGGCGACTTTAATCCGGGATCCGCGGTTTTGGATATCCGTGGACGGAACCACCAGTGGACCCTTGAATATTTTTCCCTTATGCGTCCTGTACCTTTTCAATATCAAAATATCTTTTGTAACTGTCCGGCTTTTCTGTATAATCTGCTTTTTAATCCCGGCTATTTATTTCACTTATTTTGCCATTAAAAACTTCTATAACCAAAGTGTAGCCCGCCTGGTAATAGTGCCGCTCATCTTGTTTTTTACTTTAACCAGTCATTTCGATCTTAGTTTTTACAGCAGTGAATATGTGTCGGTTTTTTTATTGGCAGCAGTAGTTTACCTGTATGCTTTATTTAGTAATAAACCTACTTACAGCCGGTTAATAGCAGCCGGATTGATACTGGGCTTATTGCCTTACGGCAAAATGCAAAGCTTGCCCGTGGGCATGGTAGTAGGCTTATTCTTTCTGGTTGATATTGTATTTAACAAAGCAAATACCAACTGGGGTAAACTAAAATCTGTTTTAATTTTAGGCGTGGCTGCTTTACTTCCCACCTTGTTTACCTTTGCTTATTTATATTATTTTAATGCATTCAATGATTTCTGGCAATCTTACATCCTTAATAACGTGGTTTACGGGAGTGTAGTCCCCTTAAAACGGACCTTACTGGCGCTGCCCAAAATGGTACTGAGCCATACCAAAAGCGCACTGCCCTATTACGTAGCTGCCGCCGTTATTCCGGTTATTGGCCTTTATTATTTACTAACGAACAGAAACCAATGGTCTCAGCTTAACCTTAAATGGTTCTTGTTCTTCCACCTGCTATTTATCGCGGCTTATTATGCCATTGGTAAAGGTTGGGGATTTCCGCACTACCAGTTGTTTATATTTTTGCCTTTAATTTTGCTGAATGCTTTTTATTTAGATTTGATTAAAAGTTTTAAACCGCTGAATTATTCTAAATTAATGCTGCGGATATATGTTATAATGCCCCTGATTTTGTTAATTCCGGGTAATTTCTTAATCCAAAAAGTTTTAGCTGATAAAGCATTACCGGTCCGAAACCCCGCCAGTACCAGAATTTTACAATATGCGCAACCCGGCGATAAACTAGTGGTTTGGGGCTTTCAGGATATATTGGGTAGTAATGGTGTGTATTACCTGGAAACCGGTTTAACCCAGGGCACCAGAGAATCGCATAGCCAGCGGCCCGAAGGCCATATCGGCGATTCGGCTCAGGTTAGATATTATCAGGAAAGATTTTTAAGCGATATAAAAAAGAGTCAACCGGTGGCCATCATCGATTTGGGCGTTATCCGGTATGATGCGCCTTCCGCTTATAAAGCATTTTATCCGGCCTTAGACCAGTATATTGCCGCAAATTATACGTTAGATACGGTGTTTCAGCGCATGCAAACCGAGGTAGGAGCCTCCGGAATGTCTAAATTAAAAGTACGGCCGCTTTCTACAGCCGTCTATATCCATAACGATAGATTACCTAAAAACCAGTGTAATCTTTGGGAGAAGTAAACCGGAGAAACTTGACCCTCGCGTATTTACATTATTACATCAGCACGTTAATTAAAGTAAGCTATAAAGATAAGCCTGGTAGGTTTAAAACTTACCGGGTTTATCTTTATAGCTCGCTTATACAATTTGGATCAGAGGCTTTTATGTAATTGTATAGAAGTAAGAAAAACTAGATAATATTATTAATGTGAGTTCTTTCACCAGGCTTGGCCTGAAAAACAAATTTTTTAGACAAAAAAAAGTTAATTATAAATGAGAAGCCGGTGGCACAGGCTAAGGATAGCAGCTCCATTGATCCCAACCGCATACAAGTAGTAAAAACCAAAACATTAATAAGCATACCCACAGAATAAACCGCCACGGTTTGCAGGTATTTCCTTCCTACAAATCGCATCCGGTGGGCAAACGATTGATGCGCTAGGTACTGTAACGAAAAACTTTCGCCAAATACCCATAAGGCACTCAGCATAAAAGCCGACGTAACCCTACCAATAGCCCCTATAATTTTAGCGGTTATATCTCCGCTAAGAAGTACATTGGAGCATAGGAAATAAAGCCCCCAATCTACTCCGGTATTCACCACACCAGCAGTACCAAACTTTAAAAATTTCTTATCCAGCAAAGCAAACTAGTTTATTTCTTTATATAAATTGTCGCGATGTTGGCTACTGTTTTTGGCCATAATATTTAGAAGCAGTATTCCCATTACAAAGAAGCCCAGACAAATAAGCGCCGTATTTATAAAAGTAGCAGAAATCGTGCTGGCCCAACCCAGAATAGCATTGTTTGTAAACATCTTTTGATAAACAACATAAAGAGTCAACACTACAATCACTAAAGAAATAAGAAGGAATAGCTTCAGGAAAACCATGAGTAAATTCTCGGCATATTCAATAAAAGACTTAAAAGCATGATGAATTAAGCTATCCAGATTCATTTTAGATTTGCCGTCGATCCGGCTTCTTCTATCAAAGGAAATCTTGGCCGTTTTAGCTTTTAGCTTAGATAAGTGCGCTGCAAAGTGGATAAAAGACTTCTCAACCGTGGCATCAATTATTTTCCGGTTTATCATGCAGTAGTTGCCAAAGTTCATCGACCGATTGGTGATTAGGTAAAAAATTACCTTATAGATCTGGTAGAAAACCCGGAACGAAAGTTTTTCTTTTCTTTTACCTCGCACTACGTTTACAATATCTACCTCCTGGTTTTGAAATTTGGTAAGCTCCAGTACGGCGAGCGGGTCGTCTTCCCCATCAGCATCCATTACAATTACATTTTGGGCGCCTAAGGTGCGGGCATAAGCTATTCCCTGGTAAATAGCGCCTTGGTGACCCAGATTATACTTAAGGGTTATCACTTTTAGTACCGCATTTTTAATGGTAAAAGCATGATTTCTTAATAAAGCTAACGTATTATCGATGGAGGCATCATCAACAACTACTACTACAAAATTCTTATCCGAGCCAGCTAAAACCTGCTCCAGTTCAATAAGAAATTTAATTACCGTGGTATTTTCATTAAAACAGGGCGAAACAATTACAATTGGATCTGTCATTATAAAGATAACTTTACAAGTAAACTAAAGGATAAAATCATATACTTCATAATGATTATTAACGCTAAGTAAGGCCTACGCATTTCTTTAAATTTACTTTTTATAAAGATATAAATTTAAAACTTGGGAGTATTTCTAAACCAAGTACTAGCTCTTTGCCATTTTAACGTATATTTTACTTCCTTCTACCATCATTATGGTATCAAGGAATCGTCTGCCGGTTAAGATTGCCGGATAAAACTTTATCTTCCCACCCTTAATAATAAGTCACAAAGGTACAATTTATATGATATTTGATATAAGAATGTACTAGAGACTATCATTATGTATTAATAATTATATATTTTATTTAACTTTTATATTATTAATAAAATTTTATATATATTTATTGCATAATTTAATTAGATCAGTTATAATTAATTGATTTCTATAACTACAATAATTCAAACTATTTCGGAATAATTTTATCCCTTGATTTATGGGTCTTTTGTTTAATGAAGCTCCCGCAACATTACGTTATAGTTCTGCTCCTACCGATAAAACTAAGGTAGAATTTGGGTGGCAGCGGATAGTTTGGTTTATGGTAAGTTTAGGTGTTATACTCCGCTTATTCCATTTCTTTTATAACCGTTCTTTGTGGTTAGACGAAATTTACCTTTCTACCAGCCTGATTAAATTAACTTTTAAAGAACTAACTGCACCTATGCTGGAGTATGAGCAAAAAGCACCGGTTGGTTTTCTCTGGCTGGTAAGGGTAAGTGTGCTGCTTTTTGGTAAAAATGAGATGGCCCTGCGCTTGGTGCCGCTTCTAAGTGGCATTGCTTCTTTATTATTGTTTTTGCCGGTCGCCCGCTTTTTTCTGAAACCGCTGGGAGTAGTGGTAGCAATGGGTATATTGGCATTAGCCCCGCCGTTGGTCTATCACGCCGTAGAAATAAAACAGTACAGCTTTGAAATGTTAGCCACCATTGTGGGCTTATACCTGTATACCCGCTATTATAAAAAACAGGATTTAAGTTCGTTGCTGCTTTGGGGAATATGGGGAGCGCTGCTGATCTGGTTTTCTTATAGTTGTATTTTTATTCTGGCCGGCATAGCTATCGGCACCGAATTATATTACCTGTTTAAAAAGGAATGGCCGTTGTTTTTGCGTTTACTGGTTCCGTTTACCATGTGGCTGCTTAGCTTTGTTGCTTATTACCTGCTTTTCACTTCTAAAAGTATGGGTTCTGCGTGGTTGGTAGATTGGTTTGCGCATCGTGATGCATTTATGCCTTTGCCTCCCACAAAGTTCTCCGATTTAAAGTGGTTTATTCAGACCCCTTATAACCTGATGGATTACCCAATGGGATTGCTGTGGTTTTCGCATAAACTAGGAAGTAATTTATTGTTGCGTTTTCTCGTACGAGGTACGCTCTTGCCCTTAGGTCTGTTCTTGATCGGTTTAGTAGCTATAGCAAAATCTAACAAAAAGATTTTTTTAATCCTTATATTTCCCTTACTGCTAACGTTTGTAGCTTCCGGATTTAAGGCTTATCCCATTTACGAGCGGCTGCTAGTCTTTTTGGCACCTTTGGTTATCTTCTTCGTGGCGCAAGGATGCGAAAGCTTCACTTGTTTCTTTTCTGCGCGCTTTAATTGGGTTTATGTAGTACCAGCTTTGCTCTTAGCCGCTCCCTTGGTAAATTCAATCAACCAGGTAGTTAATCCGGAGAAATTTGGCAGGATCCGGCAATTTCACCGCGAGGCCTTTCTCTACATTAATGAGCGGTATAAGCCGGGAGATGCAGTTTATGTTTATTGGAATGAATTACCGGCTTACCGCTTCTACAAAAGTATTTATAACCTTAAATATAAAGCTATAGAAGGACATGATGTTAGGTTTACTTCGCATAATATAAATGATTACTTTCGTAAACTGAGCCCGGATTTTAAAGCGTTGGCGAACAAAAAAAGAGCTTGGTTAATCTACGATCGGAATTTATTTATTAATATAGGTGATTTTGGTCCGCCGGACTGGTATCGGCAAGCGCATATTCCGCAACCCTACAAGTTTTTAATTCATAATAAGTTTGCCGAAATGGGTAAAGAAATAGATGCATACAAAACGGAATACCTAGCCGTTGTTTTATTTGATTTAGGAAACAAGACCCCGAATGGTAAATAATATTCTGGTATAATTAGTTTCGAAGGGTGATTACTTGTAAAGTTTTCATGCTCGTAGATTTTTGACTAATATATACTTTACTTTTGTTCTGCATGTCCCGCTATTTTATCCCGTTCTCCGAGGTCAAGAACCAGAAAACTATTGTAGTGGATAGTTTGCACCCCAAAAGTTTTGTTTTAGCGCACTGGCGGGGAGCGCCTACTCCGCCCGAAGTACGGGGCGATACCAGTGCCGATATTGTTTTTAATGCTTTGCACCAAAACTTACCCGAGTTAGCTTACGCTGCGGTTTCGGCTAACCATTTTGATGTAGACGGTTTCGTGGGCGTCTGGACTTTGTTGAACCCCGAACTAGCTTTATCGCAGGAAAATATGCTGCGCGAAATGGCCCGCATTGGTGATTTCCGGGAATTAGATTTAAGTAAACCAGAGGCCGATTTAGCCCTGAAATTAGTAAGTTGGCTCAACGCCAAAGAAAAAGAGCTATTTTATCCGCCTTTCGGTACGGAAGCAATGGAAGAAAACGAGGCAGTAGCTTCGGTGCCCAAGTTTGCATATTTTTTGCGCGAATTTGGGCAAGTTTTACTGCATCCGGAAACCGAAAAAGAAGTTTGGCAACCCGAATACGAGCAGGTACAGCAAGATTACAACCGCTTGCATAGCTCCGAAACCAAGATTAAAACCTACCCGGAGATTGGCTTGATTATATTAGAAACACCCGAGCCGGCGCATTATTACGCTTTGTTCAGTTTAACCGTTGGTTACGATATGGTGTTGATGCGCTACTCCCACCACCGCTACGAACTGGAATACAAATACACCACCTGGATTGACCTGGATTCCCGCCCTACTTTGCCGCGTTTGCCTCTAAAGCCTCTCAAAGACTTATTAAATAAACTGGAGCTTTCGGATTATACCTGGGCCGCGGAGTCCTTAACCGATACCGGGCCCATTCTCCGGTTACAGGCGGGTAAGCTAAGCCGGACCCAGCGCTACGCTAACCCCACGGAACGGCCAATTTATGAATCTTCTATTGCAGCGAAAGTGCTGGAAGGTATTGTTGTTCGTTACTTTACCGAAAGATACCGCGGTATTTTGCCTAAAAAATACTGGACGTGGGAAGAAATCAAGCTCCTGGGTAAGTCTACGCCCCATCAGTATCCAGACTAAAAATAACATAACTTTAACCGGGGTACGTATAACATCTATTTCTATTTAAGCTATATTTAGAAATTACTCATCTGAATGCGCCTATCATGAACAAGATTTTATGTCCGACAGATTTTTCCCGGGCGGCTACAAATGCGGTAGAATATGCTGCTTTGATAGCCGAAAAAACCGGGGCATCTTTAACAATATTGCACGTTTTGCATTTGCCCATGCTGGATACTACAGAAGCAGCCATGGCTGCCGGAGACGTGCTGAGTGACCATAGACGCCAGGCCACTGATAAACTGCATGCCTTGGTTCAGTTTGTGTCGGAGAAGCATCAGAATAAGCCTTTACAGATAGACTACCTGATACGAGAGTCTCTTCTAACCGATGCTATTCAGGAGTTAACCCGTCACCAAGGGTATACCCTGGTGGTAATGGGCACAACCGGTGGCAGTAATACGCTGGAAGAAATCCTGATGGGCAGCAACACTGAAGCGGTTATTCAAAACGTGAAAACCCCGGTGCTGGCCGTGCCGCTTAAATCTACTTTAGCTGAATTTCAGCACATTGTTTTTGCTTCTGATTACCAACCCGAGGATGCGGCCGCTCTGCAAGAAGTATTGCAATTTGCCCATTTGTTTGGTGCGCAGGTAGAAATAGTACACGTAAGTACCGAAGAAAATACCGCCAAAGCCCGGGAATACCAGCATAAGTTGCGCCAGGCCCTACCGGATTACCAACTGCAGTTTCAGGAAGTGGTACACCCCGACGAAGTAACCGGTATGAAAGATTACCTGACCCGGCGCAACGCCGATTTGCTGGCCATTCTGAAAAAGCGGCGGGGCTTCTTCCATCATTTGTTGAGCCAGAGCTTTTCGGAGCAACTAACTTACCAGAGTAAATTGCCTTTACTGATTATTCACGAATAATATAGCAGCCAGTTATACCACAAAGTAATTAGAATGAAACCAAACTATAAAGATTTAGGACTTTCAACGATGATGGGTAAAGAACTAAGAAGTTTGGTTGAGAAACAACTTAAAGAAGATTTAAGGAAGTACGGTGTACAAAAAGAACAATTAAAGTTCGATTAGTCAGAAAGCTGTATCGAAGGGCATGATACTAAATATTTAGATGGCTCAGTTGAGAATTTATCTGGAATTGCGGTTTTTGACGAAGAAGATAATATAGTTGCTGACGGATGGATGGAATTTATTCATGAGCCAAACTTCTTCTTAGCCTACTGGGACACTGTGATAACATGGGATAGAAATGTAATATCATATAAAAAAGAATTTGGATTGCCAGAACATATTTGGACTCAAATTCCAGAAGTTATAAGAAGCAGATATAAAATTGGACAACGTTAAATTCGTGGTACAACAACACCTATACGGAAGCTTAGCCGTCTCATAGTCAAGTACGTTAATTGCAGGTAGCATGAGCGGTCCGGCGCAAATTTATTACGGCCGTGCCCCGCGTTACAGTTTTTATTTCGCTTTTACAGCGTTTTAAGGAAGAACAGGTTTTAGATCCATGGTAAGTAGTGGCACCTTCACTGTCGCAGATATACACCCGGCGGGAGGCATCCGCAGGTTTAGCCGGCGTATTTCCGGTACTGACATTACCTACCCCGGTGCGTTGATTTTTCCGGAAATCCCAGGGAGCAGTTGGGTTTTTTCCCGCCCATAAACCACGTTTTTCGCTACGAGCTTCTTCTTCCAGGCGGGCCAGTTCTTCGTCTTTGGAATAAGCTTTGTAATGCCAGGCAAAACCGTTCCGGACCAATTCCTGGTTTAAGGTACGGCCATCAGGTAAAATAATAGAGCCTACCGTGCGGCCGTAGCGATCCTTCCCATCTACAACTAAGTTTACGTATTTATTAAAACTTAAATCAGAAGTAAACTGGCGGGAGCGCGTGCCAAAGTCCTGGTTTTTCTCCGGCGCATCTACTCCCAGTAAACGCACCCGCAAAGGCTGACCGTCTTTTAACAACTCAATGGTATCGCCGTCTTTAATCGCAATAACTTTGTACCCGGAGGCAGTTGCTTCTGCCGTTGTTTTCTCCGATTGCTGACAGGAAATGAACAAGAAGAGGAGCAGATAATAAAAATATTTAGCAGTGAAATTTTTCATAATAAGATAAATAAAGGGGTGGCGTTGCCCGGAGTTCAATAATAAAATAGCTATAAATAACGCAAGCTGAACGAAGTATACTTACATCCTTTCTCCTTATACATACGCATCGGTAGCGTGGCCTACTACTTTAAGCTTACTGGCACCACCCACTATTTTAATTACCTGAATCTGGGTGCTGATGCGTTCTTTAAGGGCTTCTACGTGCGAAATAATACCAATCATTTTGCCGCTGGCCTGCAGGTTTTCCAACGAAGTGATGGCCGTATCCAGGGTTTCGGCATCGAGCGTACCAAAACCTTCATCAATAAACAACGAGCCAATCTGGGTTTGCCTTCCAGCCAAGTCCGATAAACCCAATGCCAGCGCCAAACTCACCAAAAAGCTTTCTCCGCCCGAAAGCGTAGTCATGGGGCGCACGGCATCGGCCTGGTAAGTATCTACAATCTGCAAATCCAAATCTTGTTCCGGGTTTTTCAGGATGCGGTAACGTTGGTTTATTTTAAGTAAATGCTGGTTGGCCAAAGCCACTAACCGCGATAAAGTCAGGCTCTGCGCAAACTTGCTGAATTTTTTACCATCGGCAGAGCCAATGAGCACGGCCATTTTATCCCAGCGGGCTGTTTCTTTTTGCTGAACCGCCATTTGCCGGGCAATAGCCTGGTGCTTTTCTTTCAACTCTTCGTCTTTTTGCAGCAGTTGTTCCAGCCGCCCGATTTCCCGGTTCAGCAAACTAATTTCGGAATCGTAGCGCTGCATTTCGGTCAGTAAGTTTTCTTCGCTTTCGGTCGTTAATTGGCGGGTAGCTTCTTCCTGGAGTTCTTTTTCCGTGTGCTGCAGCATTTGCTCCGCTGAGGTCAGGTTGTTTTCCAGTTGCCGTTGTTGGTTGGCTATTTGGTTGGCTTCTTCTTCGGATAAGAAAAGTTGCACTAGGTCTTCTATCGAATTTATACCTTTTTGGTGGAGCTGCTGCAACAGTTCCTGGCTTTGTTGCTGGTATTCCTGTTGCAGGCGGGCTTCTTCCTGTAATCTTTCGGTGTGCTGCTCCTGGCTGCGTTGTAGTTGATTTTGCATTTCCTGCAACTGCTGGCGCAAAGTTTCTAAAGCAGCCGTTTTATCTGTTGCTTCTTTTTGCAGGCGTAGCCGCTCCGGCGTAGGTTGTTTGTTCCCGAATAGTTGTTCACGTTCGGCTTTTAGCACTTGCCGGCTGGCCTGTAATTCATTTACCCGCGCCGTTTGTAAAGCCACCGCTTTTCTTTTTTCGGCCAGCGCTACCCGCATATTTTGCAGTTCGGTAGTGGTTTTTATTTGTTTTGATTCCAGGTCGCGGAGCAGGGTATTGTTTTGCTCGTAAACTTTGGCCCGTTGGGTTAGTTCTCCGGTTAAAGCTACCCGGTTGGTGTAATCAAAACTTAAATTAAATTCCTGTAAAAAACTGCGGGCTTCTGCTGTATACGCCTGTTCCTGTTCCTGTAAATCTATAAGCTTTGCCGCTATGCGCTGCATTAATTGTACCGCACTGTTTATTTTATCCTGGCCCCGGGTAATCTGGTTTTCCGTGGTTACCGTTCCTTCCCGCAATTTAACCCAATTCTCTTCCGCGGTTTTCAGATCATGCTCCAAGGTGCGGAGCTGATGCAGGGTGTTCCGGTAAGCCGCATATTCCTGTTGTTTCTTTTTTAAAACCGCCGCAATAATTGGCTCTTTTTCAATTTCCAGGGCTTTGGGCAACTGTTCGTTATTTTGGTTAAATTTCTGAACAAGGCTTTCTTCTTCCTTTATTAGTAAGGTAAGTGCCTCCTGATCAGCGGATATTTTTCCTTCCAAAGCGGTTACGCGCTGGCTTTGTTCGGTTACCTGGGTATGCAAGTTAGCTAAATATTGTTGCTGTGCATTGCGTTTTGCTTCAACTTCGCTTAACCGGTTATGATATTGATGGCTTACAAACGGATGCTGTTCGGAGCCACAGAGCGGGCAGGGAGAACCCGGTTTTAATATAGTGCGGTCTTTTTCGTAATTCTGGACCCGCGTTTCCAACAACAATAAGGCTTGTAAGTCGTTTAAATGCGCTTCGGCGGCAATTTGCTTTTGCTGCGTTTCTTGCCGTGTGGTCAGCGACTGTTGCAGGACTTGCTTATTTTCCGCAAGGAGCGTACTGGTACTGTTTTTCCGGTTTTGCAGTTGGGCAAACTGGTGCGCCAACTGGCTTTGCTGCTCGCAGAGGCTAATCAGGGCCGGTAAATTATTACCATTATTTTCCAGTTCTTCCCGGCTTTTACCGGCTAACATTTCGGCCAGCTGGGTTTTTAGGCGGGCTTTGGCTAGGTCGGTATCAGCTAAAACTTTTTGCTGATCGGTAGCGCTTTTTTGCAGGTTGGCTACAAGTTGTTCGTCGGTTTCTTTTTGTTTAACCAGACCGGCTTGTTCTTTCTTGTTTTCATCGGTATCCTGGTAAACTTTTTCGAGGTATTGCATAATGCGCCGAAACTCCTTAACCTCATCGCTCAGGCACGCTTCGCCCTGGTGTTCTCCCAGCCACTGACTTAAATTTTGTGTCTGCTGATTTAGATTATTTCCTTCGGCTTCTTTCTGAGTGGTTTGATTTTCCTGAGTAGCTATTTCGGTCTCTAATGTTTTTTGTCCGGTTAAAGCCTGCGCAAGAAAGCTCTCCTGCTGCTGCAGGGTGGCATCAAGCTGCAACACTTTTTCCAGTACAGGCTGCATATCTTGCAGATTTTTTGTGGCCTGCACCGCCTGGTTTTGTACTTCTGTTACCTGTTGGCTTATTTCTGCTACCTGTTGTTGCTGTAGGGGTAATTGCCGGGTGAGCTGCATTAAACTCTGCCCGATATTTTCCTGGTATTTCCGGGTGGTGTTTATTTCGGTTAAGGCAGGCTTAAAAACCAGCGCCTGCTGGTGTTGCTGCAGGCGCGCAAAAGCAGGCTGTTGCTGTTCCTGTAAAAGCTGCTGTTCCTGTAAACGTACTTGCAGTTGCTGTTTCCGGCTTTCCAGTTTCCGGAGGTTATGCTGCCAGTTTATTTTAATTTCCAGGCTTTGCCGGGCATCTTTCAGGCTGGTTTCCTGCGTATTTAGTTCCTGTTGTTTAAATTGGTAGGCTTCCAGCTCTTCGGCCGTTAGCAGTACCACATCGTTTAGCTTAGCCCGCAGGTTTTCCAGTTCCTTTTTTTCGTTCTTGGCTTTCTCAAAAGCCCAAACCGATATTTGCGAATAAATACCGGTATCGGTAATTTTCTCCAGCAATTCGCTGCGTTCGCTTTCGCTGGCTTTCAGGAAACGGGTAAAATCGCCCTGCGATAACATCACGGAGCGCAGAAACTGGCTATAATCTAAACCGGTAATTTCTACAATTAAGTTTTTTACTTCCGTCAGCTTCGATTCCAAAATGTTACCGGTGCTAACGTCTATTAACTCCATCTTTACATCCTGCAACTTACCGTCTACTTTGCCCCGGCTGCGGCGCAACGACCAACGCGACCGATAGGTCTTTTGTTTTACCTCAAATTCCACTTCAGCATAGCTTTCGGAGGTATGGCGGGTCATAATTTCGAAGGCATCGCGGTCGTGGCGGTGTACTTTGCCGTACAGGGCAACCGTAATGGCATCCAAAATGGTGGTCTTGCCGGCACCAGTAGGGCCCGTTATGGCAAATAAACCCGATTCGAGAAAAGGAGACTGGTCGAAACGAATTTCGTGCGTGCCTTTAAGGGAATTCAGGTTCTGAAAGCGAATACTTAAAATTTTCATTTAAAAGCCTTAAACTTTAAGTGGGCAGTTAACAGGAAGTAATTATTTTCAATTAGCAGACACAAAATTATTAACCAGCTTCTATCATCTTTCCAAGGTGTAGTTCATCTCTACAACTAAATAGGAGGCTAAACTGAATTTGCATTAATACCAGGTTCGTAGCAGCAATCAAGGAAGCTTTATTCCGCATCCTGCTGGTGCATGAGTTCCAACAATTCATCGAAGGTATGCAGCAAATCAGCAAAATCTTCTTCCGGGAAAACCGCTTCGCATTTCTTTTGGAATACGTCTTTGGGCAATAACTCGTGCAGGCTTTGCATTTCGGGTAACTGACTGTCCAAGGGCTGAGACGGCGTAAGACGGGTTTGCCGCGTAAATACAATTTGCAGATGGTTTTTTTTCTCCAGAAAGGCCGTTAACTGGTTATCCAGATCATGAATAAAGGCATCGGTTTCTACCTGAATTTCGGCCAGGGCCGGAAAGCTATGCAATCCATTATCGAAGGAGATAATGTGTCTCCGGATTTTATCAAGGTCGCCTTTAAAACGAACCAGTTTGCGGCATACCGGAATTTCTATTTCCTCTAGTTGCGAAAGCGCACCGTCGGCAAACTCCAGGATAATAATAATCTTTTTATCTTCTACTTCGCTAAAACTAAGCGGAATGGGAGAGCCGGAATAGCGGATATGCGGCATGCCGTTTACTTTTTGGGGCCGGTGCAAATGGCCTAATGCCACGTAATCAAAATCCACGGGAAACTGATCGCCGCAGATTTGCCCCAGGTTGCCCACGTGAATTTCTTTTTCGCTGTCGGAAGCCGAACTGCCGGCGGCAAACAAATGGCCGGTGGCAATAACCGGAATGCGTTGGCTTTTGTAAGGCTGAATATGGGGGATTAAATCCTGGTAATGTCCGCAGATGCCTTCTTTTAAACGGGTTTCCTGCTCTTCATAACTTTCGCCGGGCACTGATAACCGGATATCTTTATCGCGCAGAAAAGGAACGGCGCATACTACCAATTTTGCTTCGCCCGCTTCGTTTGTGATGGGGATAATTTCGTCCTGGATATCGGCGGTAGCGCCGCCTATTACGTGCACATTAAAATACCGCAGCAGTTCTCTGGGCGCATTTAAAGTAGCCACCGAGTCGTGGTTACCGCCAACAATAACAATATCGCGGCAGCAGGTTCTGCGCAGGTGCCACAAAAAATCGTAATATTGTTTTAAAGCCGTATTGGAAGGGGAACCAGTATCAAAAATATCGCCGGCAATAACCAGCAACTCTATATTTTGTGCCTGAATGGTTTGCACCAGCCAGTCCAGGAAATGCTGGTGTTCGTCGG
>Ga0210040_10003360_pt1 | contig 21679 bp, 7 predicted proteins | sample CryGeyCG12114_NA_FD_185462 | JGI IMG/M metagenome (GOLD analysis project Ga0210040, IMG submission 185462) | Groundwater microbial communities from aquifer - Crystal Geyser CG19_WC_8/21/14_NA (SPAdes) (version 2) | ecosystem: Environmental > Aquatic > Deep subsurface > Groundwater | place: USA...
CGAGTTATGGTTTTGCACGAAGTCTGTCTAACTAACTAACCATAAGTGAAATAAATGAGTAACTCACTCGTCATGGATCCAATAATTCCAAATCAGCATTAAAACAATATTTACTTAAAATATCGTGCAAAAAACTAAGCCTTCACTCCAGAATGGTACACAAAAACACTTAAATAGCCGTTTGGCTTTGTCTACTTGAAGAATGGATGCAGACAAATCGACAAAAATCTTGCATTCATTGTATTCAAAGTTTGATGAACTTTTTTCACCACTGGGACAACATTTTACGTTGCCCTTTTATTGCACTCACACTCAAAACACGGATACAAAAGAGTAGTTTGGAGCAAACTTGTGTACAAGCCAACAATACGATAATAGGATTCCCAAAATGACATCTTTGATGCTTTAATGCTAGGCCCACGGATTGACCATTTTGTGTACACTAATGAACTGGATGAGCAAATACGGATAGCACAATCATAATCCTGTTATGTGAGCAAAAAGGTTTGACACGTGTTTAAAACACAAACACATTACATATTATAAGTTTCTGACAAATGATGTGGATTTCTGGAATCCCTTGCAAACCACCTGACCCAAAGAAATCACTGTGTAGTAGAAAACGAATCCAAATCTGATATGCGAGCTTAAAGTGTTGAACTAACTAACTGGTGTGTAAAACATACAGCGAGAATTTCGATTCAATGGAATTGAGGATATGTGTTGGAATCATATAGGACGTAGTTGAGAGTAATGTGTAATCAATTGAGGAGCCCACGGATTATTCAGGGAATCTTGCTCATTTGTTTAAAAACGAAACAACACTTCACTTCCCGTTTTCTAAACTCGTGTTTAGCTAGTAATCCTGTTGGTTCCTTTTTTCATTCACCCATGCATGCAGTCAGTGATAGTAAGTATTATGGAAGAAGCACCAAGTATATTTTTTTTGGGGCCTGTGAAATATTTCAGCACACAGGCTTTCAGAAAGCGGCACAGACACTACTACCGCCTTGGAATTAGCACAGTACAATAATATGGGATGGAAAGACCAGTGGGGTGGCTATTGAACTACATTCCTTCAGTTAGTTGTACGAGCGAACTGTACACAAGGAGAAAAGTTAAAGCCTGAATCGTAGTAAGTAACTAACTACTACAGACTAGTACTCGTGGGCACCACATAGGAAGTATTATAATGAGAACAGTGCTGGTGACTACCACTTGTATATGTTGTAACTATATGTAGATAGACGAGTATTTCTGTTCGCACTTTTGTGTCACTTTATACAACAGGGGAAAAGTTGAGCCCCACTGGTTGGTACATACTCTTTTTACTACTTCTCCAGCCTTACTAGCTCACAGAGTAAAGTGGAACAAAGATGTGAGCCAAACTTACTATGTACGCCGAGTTTTCCAGCCCTATGCCATTTCCTTTGGAGGCGAAAGCAAGTAGTAGTAGGCCACTCGTCTATAGAGCCCAAAAATGTATACGCAAAATACGTACCGTAATCTGTGCAATATTGACCAGAGGGGTATCTATGAAGAGATCTCCAGATCCTCTTTAGAAATTTGACACATTTTAAGAAAAACGAAATTTGAAGCCAAATGATTGTTGACAACATGAGCAAGATTGATAATGTGGAATTGGAAGGAGACGGGAGACTTGGGATTGCGCAAGCGGAGGGAGGGAATACCCATGGGATTTCCGGTACGTGAGTGAAAGTCTAGTAAGAGTGATGCTATGGTTGCGTTCTGGATTGCGCAGTAGGAAAGGGCGCACTATAACATCCAGTTTGTATTGATTCAGAACATCTCCAGAGAAAGCAGGCAGGCAGGCTGCCGAGCCCAAGTCGAGGTAGAAGGAAGTGAAAGTAACTGGAATGGGAATAAGGAAAACATACAGGAGAGAGTAAACCTTCGCGTGTGTGTTATTTCTAATAAAGTAAAAATAGGGCTACACAAAGTAGAAACTACTGTGCATGGAAACCTTGTTCATTATTTATACGCAGATTGTATGTGTAAAGGTTTCCCACTCCACAGTCCACAGTCAGTATCAAGCTTCAAATTTCATACAACTTGGGTTCCAAACGGAAAACATGTAAATACGATGTTTCAAGGGTTCACAATTGACTTGTTTAACAAGTTCAAGTCAACATTATTCCCATTGTTGCCAACATTAAATATTTCTAACAGGAAAAAGTCAATAGTGATATTGTACAATACCCAGTCCCTCTTGCAGAGTATCATAAAGTTAACAAGCTGGTCATATGCGTTCTATAACAGGAAGAGCAAAGAAATTTTGTATCATCAAAGTTGGCAACTTGGATACATAAACAAGACAATTTGCGAATGCATTTTATAGTAAGTAACTTTAGCATTCCTCCCATGTGTGTAGGTAGTGCATGTATGGTGAGGAGCTGCCACAAACTGTGGAAATGAGCATGAAAATTGTACCAAGCTAACGAACACTATTCGCTTCCTGCATACATAATAACTAAACAAGGAGTCGGTTCTTTTGAAAACTGCAATCCCTTGTTCCAGTAGTTGTTGTGAACTATTCATCCTATTGAATTCCCGTCTGTCAGACTATAGTCAAGATTTGTAAAAGCTCACAAACTAACTATAAGCTTTCCTAAGAATTAAAGATTTCGCTCATCAGCAGAATTGGCTTTCGTAGATATGAGTGGAATGACAGATGACTGTTAACCTTAATAAATCTTGGCACTATGGCACTTACTTGATTACTGAAAAAGCAAGTGGCATATGAGAGGGCCTTTTCAATTCCGGTCGCGATAGCAAACAAAGCCAGGAGCATAATTTAAAGTCAACTCACAATTGAGCGATAAGAGTCCTCCATGTGGAACTCAAGCTTCACTTTAAATTACCTTCCCATTTGCTCACTGTCATCCATCTATTCTGGTCAATCAATAACCAACCCTACCAAAACTTGTACTTTTTGCACAAATGCAGAATGGCCATATAAAACTGTACTGACTGTTTAGTATTAATTAATGATACGTTAGTTAGAGGAATGAGAAGTTGACACAGGACTGGGACTGGAGTAAACTTGATTGATTACGCAAGACACGAAATGGAAAGACGGACAAATGGCGGAATTATATCTTGTCTACAAGACGATTAGTAGATCTAATGGGGAGTAATCAGTGATTACACTAAAGCAACTGAATGACGCAAACTGGGCACATTGTAGCTACTCTTACATATTCAATCCAAGTAAGATTTGTACGAATGCAGACTCATGACTATGTACAGTGAAAAGTTGGTGGCTAAGAGTTAATATTGTTGTGGAGTGAATTGAAGAATCGCATACATTATTTTAACGCGATCCAATTCCTGGGAGACAGGTATAAGTTGGGCCAAGGTAAAGGAGGTGAGAAAGCGTATAGCGGAAGCCATAAAAGGTGTATAGTTACAGAGCGCCAGACATCAGCATGAGGTAAAGATATGAACTTTTTTCTGCAGTGGAAATGGGAAAAAGGTACTAGTTGGAAAGTTATGAAGTTTGAAAAGTGTACGAGCGAGTTTGAACAGTAGCATGTAGGTTCTCATAAGTGAGTCTTACAGTTCATGCTCAAAGGTTGGCCCACCGCTACACTAAAGAGGCAAGAAGGAGAAAAGTTTTCATAAATCCTTCAAACCAATGAATAAAGTGGAATCGTATTACTTGGAATTACTCTCAGGTAGAGCTTAGATCGCTTTTTGACTGTCCATATGGAGAGTAGATTTTACGCCGAATAGATTCCCCATTTAGCATGTGACATGTGTTCATTCAAAACTACATACTACTCAATGCAATGCAAAAATATTAAAATACTTTTCTAGAAATCAATAGCTCAATCAAAACTTGACGAATCACCATTTAAAAAAGTTTTCAACTGTTTGAGTGTGTCCCTTTGACTCAAATTTTAAATCAGGTGGAGACAGGCGTCACTATACAATGTGGGAATTTCGACTAACTTTGTTTGAGCTTACCCAAATTCTGTGGGCTCGGTAAGTAAGAAAAGGTAACTTGTACATTCAATATTCTAAGGGTGTGCATTTAAACGAAAAATTTTAAAGTTGCTATAAAGTAGAGAAAGTGATTGATTCTATTTCCATATTTGAAATCCTCGGTGCCTCACTCTCTTTCACAACGTTGAGTACCCTGTCTAAAACAAATATTGCCATGCCATGAATATCAAAGCAATGTAGCAAAATTAATTGAATTTTCAGGCTAGGATACTTAAGATAAATATCAGATAGTAGTGCAAAAAATCAATATGGAAGTTGATGCAGGATTTGTACGGCAATGAACGGTCATGTAATATAATCAATGTGAAATACACACCACATTGGTGGATCACAGTTACAGTTAATAATGCCATGCTTAAGGACCAAAATACGGCTTCTTTTTCCTAGACAGAGCAGAAAAAAAACGAATCCGTACACGGGTAACTTTTGTATTTTTGCGTTAAATGTGGATTATAGGAATACCTGCCCGTAGCTCATGCATGAAATGCACTAAAGTGGCTGTCAGCCAAACTAATAACAGAAGGAGAAAAGGAATGCAAATTGATGCAGTTCATTCATACGGAATAAGAGTGAGAGCAGGTAATGTTCCTTTATAGCCGTTTATTTGACTGCGTATGCAAAAAAAGCGCCTAATAAATTCATCCTGGGCAACATTATTCATCTAGTGCCTCATAATGGACACATGTGCCATAGATGAAAACCACCGAAAAAATAATAGTTAAGTATGGCGTATGGCACAGTTTATGTGAAGCAGTAACAGGCCCACTAACTGGATGCTTTATATCCTCCTAACAAACGAATGTTGCAGAAAAAGGGTGCACTTGTGAGTTATTATAGGTTCGGTATAAGAAAGACCACGCCCTGCCATCATTTTCACCTAATTTTACTTTACTGCAGTTATAGTTGCAGACTTGCAGACAGAAAAAACAAAGTATTAAACACCCATAAACCGGAGACATGCTTAAAACCAAGAGTGGTCATTAGTAATTAATAAGAGCCATCAATTAAAAAAAGACCAGTGTCCCAGCATACTAAAGTTCAGTCACGATTCCCTTCTTGTTTTACCACTTCATTTTTTAATACTCCAAACACCATTAGCTAAACGCAAACAAAGGTGAATTATAATGACTCTCGCTGGCACTGTTGTGTACTATAAAATTGAACATGCGTCAGTTTCACAAGGATTCCTAAGCACGGAAAAGTTTAACAATAATGGGAAACTTTGTGCACACATCATAATGAGTTGTTGGAAAACGATCGATTTAAACAAGTCATCACTTGTTGGCTCACAGTTTACACGAGACAAAAGTAAAACTGGAGCTTTGACTAACTAGACAAAGTGCTTTTAGAGGTACGGAAAAAAATATTGTTAACTATATGCTTTCATGGCACGAATATTTTTTCTACAATGATGATAATGACAACCTTTGGACGGGAAATGTCCCTCATAATTACGATACTGCCTTCTGGTCGTAAAACCGCTTAGGCGACTCAAGAGCCAATCAAAACCCAATAATTTAAGATATTTATGTTGTGAATAAAAACATTCTTATGGACTGCAACCAAACCACCTGTACGGGAAATATATGTCAGCAAAAGCTGTGTCCAACAAACTATCACACTAAAATTGAAGTTAGTTGGTTAGTAAATGGATAATGCAAAGAGCTTGTAAAGTTGGTTAAGTGAGTTAGTATTCTTTTAGGTTGATTTTCGAACAAACTCACCGAAACAAGAGATACAGGCAAAAGACCGCTCTGACGCTGCTGAATCAAAAGTGAGAGTCTTTTAGTTCGCTCCGAAGTGGGCAATGTACCTTTCTCATCTACTACTTGATTGGTTTTGCTATGATTAGCAGTTCGCTCATTTTTACTGCACAGGAGATCCGGTTGAATGCTTTGATCCACAATCTCAACTAAATGTATTTTTTCTCCTCTGCTTCCGTCAGCCTTGGGTTGCAATTCTGGGAAAATGAAGCAATCGGACGGAGCCGATGTTTTTAACACGCCAGGAATACTACTCGTGGATTCAAATAGGAGAGAAACGGTGGTAACCATCTTAAATGACACACATTTCTTAAATAGACATCATATTGCAGTGGCCGTTTCCCCAGACCAATTCTATTCCCTAACAAACTAACTAACTAACTGCCCTCAGGGGAGACAAGTAAAAGTTTCCCCTCCAAACCGTTTCATCTTGATAACGTATATCAACTAAAATTCCCCGTATGTACTACTCACTGTGTGGAACTATGAAGGACTAGTGAAAATTACCATTTCCTGGCCTTTTGCTGCAGCCACTTTCACCAGAGGAAGTCAGCACAGTTATTCCTTCAGCCGTGGTACTACTTCCATTATTTCCCCACTCTTTCCCTCTGTTGTCTACTCTTACGTGTGCAAAAATAGGGGGAGCATTAGTGGAATCCTTCTCACCATTGAGCACCAACTGCTCACATGATTTCCCGACTCCATTCAGACTTTCCTTGGAATGCTCACACTCTAATGGTGATCCCAAAGCGGAAAAAGACTTCCACTCGGGTATTAAATTACTTGCACTAGTCAGGTCATACACTGCACATCGTCTATGTCTCTGTTTCAACTCGGCATCATCATCCTCATCTGGATTTGCCCAACATTCCTCTTCCTCGTCACACAAGCAAACGGACGAACCACCAATCAGTGATCCGTCATCAAACAAAGTGTAACCATTCCGCTCCGTTTCACAAAAACAGTCCGAGCAACTGGCACTATGAGTTATTGGTTCCTCTTTCCTCGTCACCGTTTCTAGGGGCATGATGGAGCTTACCAGTTGGGAATTTGATGCATATGATCGGAAGGAGCATGTGAAATGCAATTTATTCATCATATCGCCAATGCTGCCGCCTCCACCGGCTGTGGAGCCCGAACAGTCCCCTTTAAGATTTCTTTTGCTAAAATCATAATATCTCTCACTTCCCACCCGAATATGCTGGTATTGGCTCCCGATATTGTTTGGAATGCAACTGCCATTTGGGAACTCAGTCCTGTTGATTCTTGGCAGAGATCGGACGCCAGACAATTTCTTGTACTCCAACAAATGGCCATTCCTGTTGTTTACGTTGGCTTGGGTAATTAGATAAAGGCCGCGGGAAGGGATTCCATCAGGATTGACAGCGACGGGCGCTGATGTTGGCAAAGTGTCGTAGCTACACGGTAATAAATGTTGTGCGTCCAAGTCAGTACTGAGAGCACTGCTTAGTGTTGCTGTTGCACGGAGAGTGCACGAGCGATCAATATCTGGCAGGCTGCTTGATCTACGTCGTAAGAGATGTCTTTTTCTTGTATGGCTACCGCAATCAGAATTATCATTAGTAGTAGTGCCATTTTGACCATGGTGCTCATTTCGTCGTTTTATTACTACCATGTCCAGTAGGGGATCTGTCACGTTCTTATCCCAATGTTTTGTCTTGGTTTCTGCTGGCTCGGGACAAGTTTCAAAAGTAATCTGAGAGGAGCAAATCTCTTTTCCGGATCCATCATACTCCTGTCCAGGTAGAATATGACGGGAGTCATCCCGTGGATTTAGTGAGGACTGTGATTCCGAAGGGTTTATGGAGACCAGGGAAACTTTTAGAGGGAATAAAAGGGCGTAATCTATACTGAATAACTTGGACAAACTATCATCATCCTGATCTGTGAAACTTTCTTGCTCTGTGCTCTCATTTTGTGGGTCTGGGATTTCTTCTGGAGCTTCAGAATCAGACATGGCGTAGAAGCTTGAGCTAGTAGTTTGTTTCAGTTAGTTAGCTAATGATATTCCAGGAATGCACGCAGCCAAAATCTCTGACGAAAACCATACAACGGGACTGACAAGTATGATGCACGAGGTATCCGATGCACCAAAACTTTGGCTGACTATAATGTAGTGGGAAACAAAAGCTACAGCAGAGCCGATAATCGGGGGCTAATCTATGAAAAAGTTAGTCACTAACTAACTGACTGTATACTGCACAACAAGAAGTCACTGTGAAGCTAATTTGCAAAAGTTTGCTATCATCGCCATGAACGATATACTGTGATTACTTTGGCTATAATGCGCTTATTGAATTTTAGGGAACGGATGAGTATAATAATTAAGTAGTCGCGTAAATAGTTTGTAGCTAAGACATTATAACTAACTAGAAACTATGTGTAGATAACAGAGCTATAGGGAACGGAATCAACTAACACGCAGTCAACTTATTAACTGGTCCAAGTTTGTTAGTTAGCTAGACACTAATTAAGTAGCACATAGAACATGGTGTCATAAAATTTGTGAGCCCATTTACTGTATGCGGGCACACATGCCTGTCTGCCTCCTGTTTAGATAGCACAAAGCCACAATTTTGTCAAAGTCATTATCTGCTGCAACACATTAAAACTGCCACTGTGGGTTTTTATGTAAGTCAGGGTAAAGTTTATTAGTAGTCACTTTCCACACCATATGTAATGTACTATAAATATGGTCTCAGAGCATATTATCCATGAATGCTATACAAAAACTGTGGTCGGGCACATTGTCCCTTTCTTGCGGTTGTTCAAACTTTATATCAACATGTGGTACAAATGGATCAAAGAAGAATCTTGCACACAAGAGAAACTTTGTGAAGTCAATATAAAGTTATTGCCAACTTCATATGCTCAGCAGAGTTAACTCATGTGCAAACTCTACCTGTTGTATACCTAATACCTGCGGAGGATCTGATTTAAACGAACGAGCCAACCTCGTTAAGGCACACGTTTTTTTATAAAACAGTAGATGCTAGTTTGCTATCCACGGTTCAACTTAATGTAACTTACATGCTAAAAATAAAAGTGATCTTTTTTATAATTGCACAATCGATTGAGCTTGTGTAAACAAACGCTAACACTTTTAGTTATATTCAAGTCACGAAGTCACGCCTCTGATTCTGCATGCAGCCAAAATATGATCTGTCCGCCAGAAAAGCTCACCACAACTGACAAAAATCTCCCTACAATCTGTCAATGTTATAGCACAGAAATCTCATCATCTAGCCAAACCCATCCACATTTTCCCCTTAAGAGCAAACTTTCAATAGCATGTAACCAACTTAAGTAACTAACTAGCCACACTGACATACATATAATTTCTAACAAACAGTATGGATGAAATTGGTCACACTTGGGTCCCCAAATAAGCTCACATATACGGTTGCTCTCCACCTCTATTGGAAACGTACGACCGCACAGAGAAAAAATATCGGAAACATAATTTCGTTATGGATGGTGTACTAACAGGGGAAACTCATAAACTAAGCCTTGTACATTACATACAGACACAGCGCGCCCAAGATTAATGGATTTTTCATCATTTCCAAGTCTAGATGCAATCTTCGCCTCGCATGAAACAAGATAGGAATGCAGTTTGTGAAATATATCAAGTGGAAGGAATTCCTACAAAACCAGAGAGCTCCATCCTAACTTACTATTGTCTGCTTGTAAGTGCAAAAATTTATGTATACGACCAATAATGTGAATATACGATTTTTCGTGGTGACTCCACAGGAAGCCTGAGCACAGTTTGCAACTGCAACTTTTAGGACACTTCATAGAGTGCACACTTTTCATTCAGCTAAGTAACTAAGGAGAAACCTGGTACATGCTCATTGCAGATGAACGAACGGAATTCATCCCTGTGTTAATGTCGCATTGTCTATTTCCATGAGTCCGCACCTCACCTACTGCTGTGAGATGAAAGTGGAATACTTTGTTTGTTAGTTAGTTAGTTAGTAGGAAACCAAACCAAGAGTGCAGCAGCAGCAGTACACGTAAAATTCGGGCCAGCTTCCCATCTCTATAATATAGCCCTGTGGTTTGGTTCACCTCTATAATTCCGTAAAACTCTGAAAGCCTACTTGTGAAAGTGTTTCACAAAGGAGGTCTCCGTTTAGTGCTATATACTCTCACTCGCTTTCTCTTTGTTCCACTATTATATGTCATTTACGGAGAACAACATATCTGGTCCCCGCTGACTCTCAAAGCAAAGCGAATGAAAAGCAGATTCCATGTTCTTATCACCACATATAAAATGAATATGTGTATTTGTGTCATTAAGAAGGAGATAAATCAATTGGGTTGACTTTGTAAACCCAAAATTGAATTTCATCAAGCGAGAAATATAAGATTGCCATTTCTGGGTTGGCAATGTGAATCATGGGTAAAAAAAATACCAACGGAGTCCAGAATCATTTCTATTCTGTAGAGCAAACTCATTAGAAGAGAGCAGGGAGTAGGGAGTAGTGAAATTTATGCAAAAGATGGGAGACGCGTGAAATGACTTGAGTCTCTTCCTTCCAATTAAATTAATTCAAGCTTTATTACCCGCTCTGGGTCGTTTCCACATTGTTAGGAGTGCTTCAGATTGCACACCGCATCTTGTTCACTGTCTATTGTATGCATTAAGAAAGCTGAAATGGCAAATTCCTAACTAACTATGATTATTGAAACTCGGATCTTGGTAGCGCCACCATTGCCATCTAATACGCATTAATTAATTAGTTTCTCAAAGAAACTCATTTCGAATCTGTAATTGCAACTTTACATTGTGTAAGCACAGGAAAGCTTCATCTTTAATCTAAAAGAAAAAGCACAAGCAACTCACACAAAGCTACAAGCTACTTCTGGCCTGCTGATTAAATTGAACTTACTATTTGGGCGCATATCCTGTTGACTGCCCACAGCCACTTTTCACGAGCCGTCATCCCTTTTGTTTGCATCTCTGGTTTCACCTCCTTCGGTGGCTCCTCGTCGAATGAAACGCTCTTACCCGTTTTCTCTGGAGCCGGTGGAAGCTCTAAAGATGTTTTCCTAGAAGACTCATCAACTGCCCCTGCTGTATCCTCAGAAGGCGCTCCAGGAGGTTTCCCAATCGGTCCTGGTGGCACATCAAACTTGTCCATGATCTTCTCATTCGGTTTTTCAATAGGCATTCCCGTTTCATCCATGATTTCCTCATCTAGATATCCATCCTCATAGTCTTCTGACATTTGCCGATCCAGACTGGCACTCATATCGAAACTTTGACTCACTTCATGTTTCCCTTTGGCAGCATAGGCAGCCGCCCTTTGACTGCCCCGTCTCACTAATTCCGCCTCCCACTCATCTTCACGGTCAATTGAGTCTTGCTTTTGGTACGGATCCATAACTTTAAGTTCGTTGGCAGCCGCAGGATTCATTGTGGCTGCTGCCAAACTGTCAACAGGCTCCAAGAGTGGTGGTTTATCAGCCCCAAAGTTGTCATACGCGTCATAGTAATCTCGGGAATCTTCAGTAGTAAGTGTCGCTTGTTTGGCAATCCGTTCTCGTTGCTTCTGCCAATACTGAGCCTCAAATTTGTCATCGGAGTCCCGAGCACCCACATCTGAAGCATTTGATTCCAATGAGTCCATATGCACGGGTCCATCTGGTGGCTGGGATTGGGGCAAACCCGTCTCTGGGTCTATAAGGATCCCGTGTTCATCATAATATTGTCCATCTTGCCCTTCATAATAGGCATGATTATTGAAAATCTTTGCGTTCGGGTCTCCCTCTTGAGCATCATAAAAGTTTTCATCGTAGTAGTCGTAATATGGATCCTGATTATAATTCTCTTGAGTTGGCATATTCGGTTGCGAACCTATAATCTCTGGTGGTGCAGGGACAACATTCGTAGGGACAGGCACTGTCTTTGTCTTGTTCAAGTCTTTCGGGAGATTAGCACTTATTCCGGTCTTTGCTGCCGCATTGGACACGAAAGAGCCCAGTTTGGAAAAAGGGCTGGAAAAGAGATCAGACTTCCCTTTAGTGAATGAGGAAAACTGGGGGATAGCAGATTTCAGCTCGGATGTGAATTTATTAGCAACGGCGGATGCGGCTGTAGCGGCCGCATTTGGAGCAGATACATTAGGTTGTTGAGAAAGTGGTGGTTTTTGGGAGGTTAGGCCAGGCAAGATTGACCCGGGTGTCTTTTCCCCCGAAATGGAATTCACCTGTGGTGGAGCCATCTGTGGCTGAACTGGAGGAACTACAGGTTCGGGGTCTATCCCTCCATAGCCATAATCTCTGGTGGATACTTGTCTCCTAAAACTGCCTCGGCGGGACAATGGTGTGCCGTCATCCTCCAGGGAAATGGAAGGGACTCCATTCTGCAACGATGATTGATTGTTCGTAGGATGAGCCAATGGAATCCCAGTGTCAGCTTCATACTGTTGGTTTTCCAATACGGACATTCTTCGCTCCATCTCCGCTTGCTGGAAAGTCAGGGAGTCTTTTTTGTCCAGAGAAAGCCCATGTGGAAGATCGGGTTCATATAACAACTCTTCATTCTCATCCCCAGCATACAATTCTTGGTGATCCTCATACTGCTCGTATTCAGTACCATTCCCTTCGTAGTCAAAGTATTGATCCTCACTGAAGGACGTGTAGAAGCTATTATTATTGTCATATTGTCCATCTTGAAAACCAGGTTCGTGGTGCACATCTGCATAGCCCAGAGCTACTTGTGGATATGAGGGTGAGTCCACAGCCTTAACAATAGAACGAGACATTGTAGTAGTAGTGGTACTAGTCGTAGTACTAGTTGCGGTCACAGTAGTAGTACTTGTGTGAGATGACATGATTCCAGAAAGGATTCCCGAAATGAATCCAGTAGTACTGCTGCTACTAGCACTAGTAGTTGCCACACGATTATTATTACTCCCTGCTGCACTCACTGGAGTCTTATTAGACAGAAGAGACGAGCTTGTATTGTAGTCCTCACTCATCCCAACAATGCCCATGGCATTCATGTCAGTTGAGTATTGCTGCTCCACTTGCCCGATTTCTTGTGAACCCACTACCAAGTTGCCACTCTCATCATAGTATGAAGATTGTACAGGATCATATTGAATAAAGTTGCCAGCCTCATCATAGTACCCATAGTTTTGCCAATCTTCATAGCCTTGGTGCTCATACGAATCATAGTAGTCTAGGGACTGCTGAGCTGAATTGGAAGCATTTGCATTCGGGTCATTAGGGATTCCCATAGTGGGAGCTAGCATCCCAGTATAGCAATTTGCCATTGTGTTCCCATTGTTATTATTCTGGTGGTAATTATTACCATTGTTCTTGGTACTGGTGGCGAGGGATGCAGTAGTGTTCACGGGTGCACTACTTATAATGGTCATGGTTGATTGCTGAAGCATGGTGGAGCCAGGAGTCATGTCAGCATGATGGACTTCAGTGTATTGGTCATAGAAACTGACATTATCAGTATTCCCCAAGTAAGAAGGGTCTTGTTCGGGTGCGTAGTAATCAGTTGAGTATTCGGGTCCACTCGTGTGGTCATGATAAAGTTCTGGGACGGTTTCAATAGTCACGGGCTCGGGCAATTGTTGTTTGGCCTCCTGGGCTAGTTTTGTATGCAAGGATCGTGGATGCTCCTGATGAGTTGGTAGCTGAGGTAGCTCTTTTGTACGAGTTGACAACTGGTCCCTGGAGCTACACTTTTCATCCCAAGCATTGTACCTGCAATGCAGTTAGAAAGTTTGTTACAATGTCATGCTAATGGAATCAAATGTGAGCGAGTGGGCAAATGTTAAACATGTGTACGTGATAGGCTACCGGGTTTGTCTAACCTAACCTAACCAGATTTCTAAAGGAAACCTTATTTTGTAAAATATATGGCAAGAAAAGAACTAAGGAATAATTTTAATTTAATATCATGAGTTAAGGAAATAATTTTCGGGTTGCATTCAAAGATTTTATGACAAAATAGGAAGGTTTTGACGTCATAACAAAGAATTGGCAACGAACAGCCTATAAAGTGGGTGCTCTTACTTGGGATTAGGAATAAGAATTGAGGAGCACACACTATTAAGTTTTCCTACTTTCAAAGGATTTTGTACATTGGAGAGAAAACTTACCTATGGTCTTGTTGTGAGCGTTCCGGATATTGTTCATCTTTGTGAGCATCATAGTACTCGTCATCATATTCCGAGTATTGACCATTCGCACAGGCCATATTGCTGTCCGCTTTGTAGTCGTAGTACGAATCACCTCTACTCTCATCACACTGAGTGTCTTGTCTTTCTAGGATTGGTGCTCTGCTTCCACTATTTTCTGCAAATTCAAAAGTCAACCACATTTACGATTTACAGTAAACACTCAATACAATAATTGCAATATTCGGTCATGGAGAATGAACAAAGACACAGTCCCAAATTCCCTGCTGGCACCATTCTACATCAATGCATGCAGTGCATTTTTTTTGGAAAATGCAATAAATAGTTTACATAGTTAAAAAACTTACTCAAGCGTTTTGAGTAACTATGAGTAGGCTGAGGGGAGTATTCTTGAGCGTCAGTTTCATCATTATATTGCCTTAAGCGTGAAATATCTCGTCTCTCTTGATCATAACTGTGATTGACACAAAATCAACAGTTAGTTATTTCAAAACATGATCCTTTTTCCCTTTAATAATAAATCTCACCTTTCATCCCAATCTCGTCTTCGGTATGAACTGAAATGAAAACAGGATGAAATTAATACAAGCACACTAAAACACCAATGCATTTCAGATTGGATCGCAACTTTACCTATTAGGTTTATAATTTTCATGTGGTCGGCTATTGTAGTACAAAGGCTCAGTCTCCGTCTCTCTTATGCTTTCTTTATGGCGCTGCTGATAATGTCTATGAACGATTTGTTGCTTCTTTTGAGTGTACTCTTCGGCACTTATGTTTGGAAGCTGCTTTTTGGGTCTACTGTAGGACGTGGAGGGTGCAGAGGAATTAGGGGAATGATGTGATGTGGCCGCGTGGGACCCAGCTGGCGGCGTTAGATATGCAGAATGCTTGTGATGATATTGGCCACCATTGTTCCGATGATGGTAGTCATCCTCCGTCTCATAAGAGTTCTCTCGACTCGAATTTAATGACCGCTGTGGAGTGTTCAGCTGATGAGCAGCCGAGTAGAACTGGGATGCTGAGGAATTGGCATGTTGGCCCACTGGGTAGTTCACATCTGACGTGTAGTCACTATCTTCTGACACCCCAGCTGCAAAGTGTAGTTCAAAAAGACAATCATCAAACATGATTGCCAAGAGTTATAGAGCTAGCGAGTGAGTGATCTTTTCCATTAAGTACTCTATATTTATATACGTATGCCAGTCTGTAGAATTGTAGTAGGGACAATTCTTGCATGGCACATTTTGAGCCAAAACAACAACATTCATTACATATCGTTCACAGATCTTTCTGTTTTGCTTACGCACGCAAAAATATACTTGCTCCAAAGGAGCTTGCTTCTAATTGAAATTATAAGAGTTCCCTACTGAGACAATTAACAGACGAACAGGGCGAATTCTGTCCAAAAGCAATGGGCAGTAATTACATTAGATCAATTGAGTATCACAAACACATTGGCGATCAAATAGGAAAAACTGAACAGTAAGAATGTTTCTAGCGAGTAAAATATCAAAATCAATTATGCAAAGATAAGAAAAATAATATTTTCAAGTTAAGAAAGAACTGTCAAAAACAAATGCCACTTATTGCGCGAATGCGTGCTGGGGTTGCATTCCCAGTTGGTTAGGGTTTTCCTTCCGGGTCTCTAAGGAAGGTTTTCCCCTATCCTTTTCCTAGCTAGGTTTATATATTTATTATTCTTTCTTTGTTTTCTTTATCTTAAATATTTAATACAAAATTATAAAAGAGAATGCCACTGGAGTACTGGAGAAAAAGTTTTTGTGGTTGATTGAAGGTATCAAATCGTAAGCAAAATTTTCAATTAGCGCATCAGAATAATGATTAAACGGAAACTTCATCATACACCCACCCAGTAAGGGGTTATGTGAAAACCAAAACTATAAACTTTGATGAGAAATAGACGATAGATTATATAATAAATAATAAATAATGTGTAGCTACCACAATCTGGATGAAAGATCCTGCTGCTTCTTTCATTAGCAATTCTTTATGGTTTCTAAACATACAAAATGCCGTAAAATGCACTCACACTCACTTTGGATGTAGTATTGATATTGCTTTCTCAACTGATCTTGATCTAGCATGGAATTGAGCATTTCCAGTTTCCTTTGAAGTTCGGCACCTTCCTCTCCCTCAAGCTCAGCAGCTGGAATAATACAAGTCCAATTATAGTTAGTTACAAATACTACAAATTCACGAAAACAATGTAAATGAATGACTGCGATTAGCAATCTATTAATTACAGTATGGCATTTCGAATCTAGCATCAACCAGGATCATATGACCAGTTGGAGTTTTGGTCCCCATAACTTCTCCGTCGTGCATTACCAGCTCCGCCTGTAATGGTAACCATATTCCAGCGCTTTCCTAAACAAAATTACAACACACTAAAAACGCTATTCAAAAACTAGTTCAGGCAAGCCGACCTTCTACTCCACTCAATGCTGGACTAACGGTTCATTTTAATTCGAACATAAATGACGTTTTCCAAACAAAAACAATCACGCTTAAACTACATGGGCAATTGTATATCTCTTATCGGCTGGATTATTGAATTGAACGTAATTTGAATTCTAAATGAACTGTTTAATTGCTTACCTCGTTCGAATGTTGAATTTCACGCAAAGGATACCAATGATAACCCACTGCTTTATCCCAGATAAGTCCCTTGCACCAAACTTCGATTAGTAACCCTCCAGCGAAATTGTTCACTTCACTGGAAATGGCAATACAAAAATTGCAATTGCAACCCAATCAATTATATTGAACTTTAAATCTCCCTGAAAAAGACTTAACGTACGACGCCTAACTATACCATTTACATCAGCAGATTTGTTTTCCACAAAAGGGTACTACTAAATCCTCATTGGTCAATTTTTGCGCATGCGGAATAATCTTTGTTTGGCGTCGTTTGTGGCATTTTTGTATTTGCTTTTGTAATTGTAAACTAAAACCAAAGTGCAATAAAAGTACAAAGAGTTTCTTTTTTAACTAGTAGACTCAGCAAAATGCATTTAAAAATGTTAAATTACCCAATAAAAGTGTCAGAGAGGGACTTTAAAAAAGGGTTAGACAACTATATTCTGCTAATTCTACTTTGTCTAAATGTTTCACTCACAATAAGAAATCCTGTTCCCAGCTAGGAGTAGATCCTTTAACTGTGACTGTTGTGGATTTTACATTTTGTAATTTCAGTGTAACATAAGAACTCCATTGAACAGCAGCTAAAAAAAAAAGTTAATTGGTAAGTTAGCGAGTTGATTATTTAATCGGATTGCTATTGTGTTGAGGGCTTTGAAACAATTTCCCAATTCGCTACTAACCTTGTACTCCTTGAAAATTGGCTTTCTTTACTGTAATTATAAATTTCAAGTGTGAATTACATGTTACTAATTCCTTTAAGGAACTGCTAATTTCATTGTGATTATGATACCTGTAACGTTAAGCAAAGACATCCTTTGCTGATTTGGGCTCAAAGTCATTAAACGTCGTCATTGCATCGTACCAATGGCCCAAATGGCCCTATCACCCAAGTACAAACTAAATCATAAGTCACGCAATTATTGACGGCGCAAGAAAAAAAAATTATCGCTCATTTGTTCCTCATTTTTTGTCCGACTAGAAACACAACATTTGATTCCATTCTGCTCATATACCTAACTATGACAAATAGTCTTTTGACGGTGTCTCAATATTTAACACAACTTTCAACTCCACTTAATGAACCATTGATTTCATGCACTTTCACTAAAAACTTTGATTAGCACTGAACTTTTTTTGCACATAACGCATGATAGTATTTGCGTGCAGCAAGATAACCCTGAATTGTTTTTTCCCAAAAATCCAATTCAAAGCGATCTAAAGTTTTTAAATTCTCACTTTGTATTCATCTGACGTTCCACATACCCGCACTACTATCACGTCATCACCACAAGCAGTAAGTAAATGAGAGATAGTTTCAGGTGATCGGTTCGCAAATATAGATTGCCACATGAAATATGGGAGGCACTAAGCCTCCATAGCAGGACATTATATACGAGGCTATAGCTCCTCCTGTAGTAAGTATCCCAGTGGCCACGAAAATTATGGAAAAGGAATTGGCAACGGGCCGAGAGAAAGTCGAAGGGGCGCGAGCGAGTGCCGAAACTATTACGTCACTTGTTTCCCCTACTCTATCCATAAAATGGAGAAAGGTACGTAGGGTGAAACCATATAGATGAAATACTAGCACAGGTGTTTTTGACTATGTCAGCAATCTGCATCCAGCCACTTCTCATGTGCATGAAAATCAAACGGGCGATAATAGTTTTAAAAGGAATTTATGAATGCGAGTTGATAAAAGCCGTGCACAATTTTGAATAAATGACCTTCAGTTTAGAAGTTTAGAACTGGAAAACAAATATCGATCCTCACACACAAATATTTGGAGCAAGCGTACAGTTCACACAAAGAACTTGTCTGCAGTTTACACTTTGAGAACCAATGTGTTAGCTGTTCACAGGACACGCATTTGATCTGTGTACGTCATATGCACAAATAATGAATGATTGCAGTCAGTGATGAAGCTATTTTTTGAGAAACTCAATAAGTTTGAGTCTGTTTCTTATTGGAAAAACTGGTATCACGTGTTCACTGCTGCACTGAAACTTCATAGGAAGGAGGAAACGCATATGCAAATCAATTAAATAATGCATGCAAGGAGGAAATTATAGGAGCACTGGAGCATTTATAGTAGTTTTCTAGGATTCTAGGCCAGTGCGGAATATTATCTGCTTCATAGTTGTACAGTAACTAGCTCATGAGCAATTGCGTACACACTCTAACTAACTTTCCCTTTAATGCAGTTAACGAGTAGGGAATTAGTTTTGGAGGCTGGCTGGCGCCATCAGCAGTAAACACCTACTGAATACAGCCAACGAGCCATTAATATGTATATGCATTGTTATGATGATGGAACACTGCCTTCCACTCAAATGTACGCATAATGTATATATTATAGAACTGTGGTCCTTCCTTGAATTCCCCATTTGTTTATGTTGCTGTAGTTAAGTTACGTTATTGCCATGCAATTAGACCAGTATATTAGAAAATTGTGTCCCAAGTGGAGCACATGTATGCACAGCACATGTCTATTTCAAATGCTCCCAATGCATTCATACTTTTTTTCTTTTTTTTTTTTGAATTGAAATCGTAGTAGACAGTACTGAGACTGACTGAGTTGCTATATTTCTTTTATGGCATGATGATTAGGATTTTTTTCCTAGAATCAGGAGCTATGTATATGTATAGCTCTGTGTTGATTAAAAATATATGACTATGGTTTGTTTGTTTGGATGAAAGAACCAACAGGTATGCGGCACACTAATAAATTCAGTCTTTTAGCATTTGCGAGTTCTTGAATGATGCAGTGAAATTTAGTTAGCAACAGGATATGTACGAGATGAAAGCTTTTACTATGCCCAGTAGACGCTTTTAATATGCTCACAATTAATGGGAAATGTCTGACGTTTTGATGGCACACTAAAATGGGCTTTTATAGTTAGAATCTTGCTTCATGTAATTATAATAGTACACTTACTTGAGTTCCCACGATGCTTGGCTGCTGTCATTGAGCTGTACGAGAGTTAGATATGATTTCTAATCAATTCCTTTGAAAGTCTTGAGCTGACAGATTCCCTTATGCTGGACGTCATGTAATTGCTAACTATAACTATAAATGAACCTGTTCACAAACAACCATTGTTTGCTATACTTTATCACAAAGCTTGTCATTTTCTTTGACTTCCTACGCAAAATAGCTCTTAAAAATTAATCAAACGCAGAAATCATAGTTCTGCGGGTGACAAGAAATCATGTACACTGGTATGTTATTATTTTTAACTTGCAATTCGGCTCTCGTCTCACAGCAAATATTATTATCGGGAATCGTGACGTTGTGTTTTATACTGAATTCAATTGACGCTTAAACTTGATACAAATTACCTCAATCATTGCTTGGTTAGTTTATAGATCCTCTTCTAAAATAATAGGGTATATTCGGTCTGAAAATAGCCGGGCACATATGCATACACACATGTTTGCTATTTAAGAAAGTTGAATACAATGGAGAATAATTTAGGCAGGTTTAAAGCATGATGAGGATACCGAAGCCCTTTATGTGCAATATTACATTATAGAATAAAGTTTGTTCAGCTGGAAAGCAAACATAAGCCCATAAATTATGCCTCATCCATATTTTCATGTCACATTTTCAATCCAAATACAAAGCTCCACCTGAACGAAGAGAATCCAACAAAAAGCTTATCTAATGTAAAGATTTAAAAAAGGCTGAGTTTCGGATTTTCATGTGAATAACAAATAATGAACCGCAATTTTTTTCATTTGTCACAAAAAGTATATTCTATTCAATCGCATTGAGAAATTTTCTTTGATGGAATATTTGCCTTATGAACAAGTTATGGAAGATTGGAAGTAGCTAGGCTAGGCTTACAATCTATAAATTCTGTTTTCACTCGCTAGAGTGTTGCATAGTCTAGTTTTGACAGTCTCGGGTTTCAGTTCATTTCATGCTTCAACACAAAAACTTACTACTGACAATGACAGACTACATAATCAAAACTACTAAATTCTTCATTGTAATGAATACATAATACAATTCTTTGAATATAGTTTGCGAATAATTATATTTCAAAGAAAATCTTCCTTAAAGTAGATACTTTTGGTCGTAGTTCTGAATCCAAAACTACTGACTGAAAGAGTTGATTGAAATTGAAAGGATTTGCTTGCTCTATGGTACAACCCGGCAGTTACAGATTTTAAAATTAAATGTCAATTATTTTCTGAGTTTGGGGAGTGAATAAACAAAGTTTTTTTGTGCAACTTGTCCAAAGTTAGGCACTCATGATGACTGAAAAATGTTTTTGAAACTCATTGATAAGTTTACTAATTGGCAACCTTCTCAACTTCTTAACTGATCTCCGTTACTTTGAGAGTAAAGCAAAAAAGTATCCGCTGTTGAAGTCTTCTTCTTCATTAGATTTGGCGAAAACACTTAAATGAAATGGGGATGGCGACCATTAATATTTACGACAATTTTAAGAAAGGTAAGAAACTCTTTGACACATTAGGGCTGATTTTAATTTCGAGGCAGGATGTAACTTTTATCTTATGGTGTACTAATTAGAATATATCGTTATAGTCTATCGTAATTTGCTAGATGTTGTGTACTGTACTACGTGTACGTCTTAGTCATAGAAATAGATATACTATATATGTCTTAGTACATTTTGGACGTGGGTGTTAGCCGTATTCTTTGTCTATTAATTTTTGTACCCCAGAAAGATACTGGTAAAAGAGTTAAGTTGTAAATAAGTGACTTCTGCGTCCATTCTGTTCAAGTAAAATTTTCGTAATATTTTTCCTTATACCATATCGTTTTAGTGTTTCCTCAACCTATGCACATTTTTATTTCATAGTTTCCTAACATGCAATCCGTTTTTAGTTTGTTTGTCTGTTTCGTACATACTAATGCATCGTATGCCGACACTAGGGATGATAGCCCGGGCTTTAGCCCGGGCTTCAAGCCCGGGGAAAACGGAATTTTTCCGGGACTGGTAAGCCCGGGCTTTTTTTGTGACATCCCGGGACTGACGTAAAGTAAAATTTTTGCAA
>Ga0210040_10003361_pt1 | contig 21677 bp, 15 predicted proteins | sample CryGeyCG12114_NA_FD_185462 | JGI IMG/M metagenome (GOLD analysis project Ga0210040, IMG submission 185462) | Groundwater microbial communities from aquifer - Crystal Geyser CG19_WC_8/21/14_NA (SPAdes) (version 2) | ecosystem: Environmental > Aquatic > Deep subsurface > Groundwater | place: USA...
CCTTTGAGGGTGTGAATAATAATAAACTGCAAGCAGATGCTTCATCCAAGAAACTTAAGCCCGTAAAAAATTAAAAAATTCCTTCAAAACATAAAATCTACACCTTAAAACTTGAAAAATCTGATCAGAATGGCAAATTTTTAGGAAATAACTCTAGCAACCAAAACCCTACATTTCCTAAAAATCAACAAATTTGTCATGTCTCAAATTTAAATTAGCAATTTTTTAAATTTTGTTATCACAGTAACCAGCAAAAGTTACCCGTGGCCAAATAACTTTTGAATTGAACAGCTCTATTTTAATTATGAAATTCCGTGCAGACACACACACACACACGGAATAGCGTCGATTATGTTATGATGATGATGATGATGATGATGATGATTTGAGTTTGTAGTTCCTGGGAATTTAATACATTAATTAAGCATGACAATGCCTAGAACTGTTTGTCCAGAAAATTGTATGCACACAGTTTATTTCACAGTGCACTGCGATCTAAAATATGAATTTGGTAACTTTATTTGGCTGTTTCAGCACGAGACTACATGAAAGCACGTTGTGACCACACATGAACAATCCCATCCCATGTTTTAAGTGACATTTTTGTTGTTTGTAGGTGAATCCGAGTCTATTTGAAGAAGTTTGTCAGCAACTGTAGTTATACGTTATGTAATCGGAGGAGGTGAACTGGATAGCTTTAGGTTTAATAAACCAAGACCTTGAGCACTCTAAATGCTATAAAAATGCATTTATTTTAAAATCATTCATTAAATAAATTCCGTGGAATACATTATGTTCGTATAAAATAAATAAGCAAGATACTCTCTATTGTTTTATTAAATTTCATTTTGCGCATTGGATTCATAACCGTCTATTTTCTCTTCCCACTTAAATATCGATTTTGAGCATTTTTTCTGGTATGTTTCACAGCTTCCTTTACGACCAGCCATTTCGGCTTTCAAGTACTCTGGCATATGACTTTCAGCGTACGGAGATGCACTCGCCCTGAAAAACAAAAGTCATATTTTTTACACACATAAATATCATAAACCAGATTGTAGTGCTAAAATTTAGAATAATAGAGAGGAAAGTATTTTGGAATAGCGTCGGCTCTCGTCATACCTCATTTTCCATACAGTGAACAATCACCAAAGAATATAAATGAAAAATGGTATTAATAACCAAAACGTACGTGAACACAAGAGTGAATATTTCGCCGAACAGTCCGTACCCCCCTTGGAGCGGATACTCATGAATTTCACACATGGCTCTCAGCATACAATCCCTACCTTCAAAGCCCAAGTTATTCATTAGGTTCTCCATTGCTGGAATCATATGTGCTCTTTCTCCCCCATGTATGGAATCTGGCGGTGGTAATGATAGAACTGAACGCCGCTGTCGAGATTTTTCATTGTTTTTCTTCGTTTCAACACTACCGCTGCTACCACTACCCACGTCAGAATATATGGATCCCAAATGTTTTTGGTTTGCACGAATTTGTTCCTGAATGAAATCGGTAGGACTGTGGCCGGAATCCATTCTGCGGTATTTCATCATCCCTCCAAGGGGATGACGTGGTCCAGGATATTGACGATAGGGATATCTTTTCATTGGTCTCTTTGTATTGATTCTCATGAGTTCACCGAATGGGTAGAATGGAGGTCGTTTGAAATCAATTGGCCATGGGTGTGAGTTACTTGTCATTCCCATTTTATCAAAATCCACTGCAATGTAAAGACTCATTTAAAATATGTAACGATATATATCATGACGATCAGAATGTGAATCAATGACTGTGATTAATATCCTTTGTAATTATACTTTCTTGGCTTAATTTAATACTTACTTGGCTATTTTTCTTCTTGCATTATTTTAATATATTGTATGATTTTTGTTATTATTCATTTCTTCTTTACGGCGTAAGGGCCTCTGTTATGAGGATGTCGTGAATAAAATTTCAAATTTCAAATTTCAAATAGTGTAGAAATGTATGTACTATGTAAGATTTGTATCATTTATCAAGTTTTGTGGAAAATTCGGGAAAATTTTATAACTTAGTTAGAGCGCCTTTGTGTATAAGTACTATGCGTAGTTGTATTTATGCGCAGTCGCACTAGTGACGATTGAGTTCCTTTGTTTTCGTTTTTGCTGACTCACTGTCAACCTCGGTTCATTTATCATTGAATCAATGACCGACGACAAATTAACTGCGAGTAGTTATTTTTTGTATAAGTAGATGGGAAAGTTAATCCGCTCTAAGTTTAAGTATAGAATTCTGCGAAAAGCTCAAATCTCTTGATCTCTGGACAAAAGTATCTCCCGAACTGTAGCTGATGTAAGGTAAACATTGAACTATTAATAAAGCTGTACTACTGGTAAATACTAAAGAAAAATTCAAATTTTAGTTGGTTAGTTTTTGATTGCATTGGTTAGTTAAACTTGTTCTCTTTTACAGATGATACTTACAATTTAAGTTAGTTTGCTCACTTACTGTAGAAATACCAAGAAGCTTTAATGTCCGAGTTGAGACCACCGCCGAACGGCTTCTGATTCGGTCGGAATACTGGAATAGTAATAGCTGGAGCAATTGTCAACAAAGTTCCATTTGGCACAGTGAATTTCCGATTGTGGGTCATGTAGATCATCCTGCTGGCAAAATTATCCGCAGCCTCGATGAACTCGTACATGTTTTTTGATGATGTATCATTATGAGTGTAGGAACTGTAAATAAATAATGCACTGAATGCAAGGAAACTGGCAAAAAAATGACATGAAACACCCATTTTTCCCCCCAGGAGCAAATTTAACACCGACTAACGATTTAGACAAACAGACATAACTAACAAGATAATAATGTTATGTTCTCTAACCTACGGATATTCTCATGAGAGTAGTTAGTCTTGTCAATCTTGTCTGTGGTGTGATCTTGGGATTCTTTAAAGTCATTAAACAAAGACGAAAGTGGTGTATATGATGGGTGAGGTGAACTTAATAAACAAGTGTGTATGTCTGTTACATTTGTTTTGGCGATTATTATTGATCATAGAAGAGTGGTCAAGTACTATGCAGGCTGTTAAAGCGGCATTGCAAGAGTTCATTCTTAAGGTTCATTCAGCTTGACTCCTATTGATTTTTTTGACAATTATATCCACTTTCACTTGCCAGTTTTTGCATTCCACGTATGTTTTTTGTCGTCACAAAGGTATCTTACGTGTTAAAAGCATTTTAAATTCATTATCTAATTAACTAACTACTGGCAATAGGATTATTGAGATTTTAGATTGAATGCAGTTGTAGTTACTTGTGTTAAGATCAAACACAGTGTAGATATAAATGAAACACAACTTAATTAAAAAGCTAGTAGTGTGCTTAATGAGTTACTGTTTATGAAATCAACTGGTTCACTCGATCATCAACAATAGTTCTTAGAAAGGGCAAGTTTAATCGGCAATCGTTAGACAGGTAAAACTAGTTATTGAAAGTTTCAATTAAATTTCAAATAATCTCATAAGTCCAATAATAACAAATGCTTTGTGCATCAGCCATTACAATTCATGTGAAAAAACGCACAATAATGACTCAATTTATTTTTTCAACGTCAAATCAAGTTGTGCGATATGTGCAATTGCATTGGAAAATATCCAATTTATTAGTTTAAGGGAAAACTGAAAATTATAAATTCATCGTGGTGCTTTCAAATTCAAACTACCTACTTAAAACAAATGCATAATTTTCCTACTCACTGATCTATGTCGATTTCATAGGGTGATTTCCTAATATGAAAATTTAATTCAGGTTTCGTATAAAAAATGGGAAACCTGTCAAGTCAGTTCGTCAGTCAGTAGTGACAAAATGAACTAAGACAAAACTAGAGTATAGAGCATACTGGCTACAACTAAACATAGACTATAGCTACAGCCTTCTAATCCACCATAAAATGAAATTAATATTGTTTTTCATCCAGTTCACATTATCATCGTTTGCAGCCATATCTAGCACATGCATACACCCTCAGTAGTTTAGTTACTAACATACATATTTACCTTGAGGCCGGTTTTTTGCTCGCATTTTAGCTAAAACTGACGAAGGCCAATAAAATGTCTTTACATACCAACACACACTGTGCCCAATTACTAACTTAACTACACGTGTGTGTATGGCAGTAGAATTACACCTGTATGATAATGGAACACATTTTACGTACGGGTGTCTAAAATCCAGACCTTCTCGAGCAAAATGACTCCCTATATACTTGTCGTACCATGCAGCAAAAAAATACAGGTTTTTCGTTATGTAACATCATACATACAGCACAACCGGACTGAAATTGAACATTGTGTTTGGGTGGATTGTAACGCAAGTTTGGTTTATTTAGTAGCTTAGTAATAATAAACACAAATCTATTCCTTTTAACTTATTAACATTCTCGAATATTATTCCGTTTTTGGGATTCGTGTTTTGTGGATTTAATTATTGAGAAAATGGAAATTTAACTACGTTAGTTCTTTGTTATAAATAAGCAATACATTAACCAAAAAGTCAGTGCCATAAGCTTGGAATCATGGACGAAGGACGAGGATCTAGAGGCCGAGGGCCACGCAGAAATCGAAGAGGTCGAGGAGGTGATGATAATAATTCCTACCCGTCTAGGGGAAGGGGGACAAGTAATTTTTAATGTCGCTGGTTGTAATATTATCCTCGAGAAGCGTATTTTGTACTTGCTCCCTTTTTCATGAAGTCACTCTTCAGTGAGCAATGAGTGTACAAGATAAACATCTGAATAAACTTAATACAGTTGTTAAAAACTCAGTTTGCCCATACTGTGTATCTTGCACCGAAACGAGAGATATACATTTTCCATGAATTATGCATGCAATTATAGTAAAACTCCATTTTTGAAATAAAATTGTTAGAGCTTACTTTTTCCTGTCTGTTAGTGGTTCTCTACGGATCTATTCGCAAAAGTTTTTCCCTTCTTATTGTATGGGGTATGATGTGCAGATGAGTTGCATGAAGAAAACACTGTGCGTTAGCAATTCAAGTCTAATCAAATCTGTCGTTTGTATGGGGAAAAGCAACACAAGTAAAATTGAATGCAAATCAGATACCTCATTATAAATATTTTGTTTTCCTTTTAATTGAGAATGTTTGGAATTTTTTTGGCCCATCAAATTAACATTGAGTAGCTTTAAAAAATCAAGCCAAAGCCATGAACTAAATATCCATATCGTTTAGGTTCTCCAAGAGCACCATTTACACCACTCCGTACGTCGCAATCAAGTGCTTCTCCCCCACCCCAACATGAACCATTACTTAGTGAGTCTTCAGTGCAACCATCCAGTAATGCTCCAGAGACTCCAACAACAAGTCAAGTATCCCCGGAATCCAAACGTTTTGAACCTAAGAAACCCAAAGAATTCAGTACAGTTGAAGATCCAGTACCATCGGTTAAAACTGTCCCCTCGGAATCAAAGACAAGTCCGAAATCCGAAAAGAAAGATAAACCATTATCGGGCGATGAGGTTAAGAGCACGAGTTCAGAAATGGAATCCTCTAAAACTCCAGAAGTGGCTGCAGTAGTAGAGCCTGAAAAGAAACTGGTTTCACCAGAGCCGGAAAAGAAAAACTCATCACCTGAGCCTGAGAAGAAAAAATCAGTTTCACCAGAGCTTGAAAAAAAATCAGTTTTACCTGAGCCTGAAAAGAAAAAATCAGTTCCCCCTGAGCCTGAAAAGAAAAAATCAGTTTCCCCTGAGCCTGAAAAGAAAAAATCAGTTTCACCTGAGCCTGAAAAGAAAAAATCAGTTTCACCTGAGCCTGAGAAGAAAAAATCAGTTTCCCCTGAGCCTGAAAAGAAAACTATTGCCTCGCCAGAAGAACTTGAAGAGAAAACATCGATTTCACCTGTGACTGAGAAGAAGAAAATGCCGCACGACAAACCAAATGTGTTCATCGCAGTGAATCCAACAGCGTCTGACATAGAAGTAAGAATCCCTTTAAGCGAGAAGACACCGTCGAAAGATGAGCCTGAAATTTTGATGGCTCCAATAGAGGGGGCAAAAAGTCCCAAAGAAGGTACCAGCACTGTTAGAACTGAGTCGAGGTCACCAAGAACTAGAAAAATTACTCCAGGGTCGTTGGCTCCAGGAATTGGTGTTCCCCCACTAACAACATTCCCTGACGATGAAACTTGGATACATTCAAGGGAAGGAAGCGAGGATGAAGATGATGGAAATAAAGCATCGAAAAAATTCAGTCGCCGTCAGTGGATAACTCTAATAATCTTCGGATTTGCAGATTTGTTCTCTGCTATCGCCATTTCTTTACAGGGACCTTTTTATCCACAAGAGGTGATTGATATTAAATTAGTTACAATAATTAACATATTAAGAGTTGATTAATTTATCGAATCTAACTGAATGATAAGTGATGTGGCGCCCTCACTTGGTATTAGCTTTTTGAAGCAGTAGACAAAGTTGCGAATAACAATTCGTCACTTAAATACAAAAGTTAGGTTTCTTTTGGCTTACGCGCCAAAAAACAAAGCATTATTACTTGTATTTTACGAACACACGTTTAATTAATGGAGTTGTTTTAATTTCAATATTTTAATTTGTTCTGCATTTAACTGATTTAGGCTGAAAGCAAAGGAGCCACTGCTACCGAATACGGTTTAGTTTTTGGAATTTTCGAACTGATTGTGTTCATGGTTTCACCCATCTTTGGCAAACACGTAAGGGGATTAAGGAACGCAAATCCATTTATTGCGTCTTTCATGTCCATTTTACTAAAATTTTGTGACCTCATAGATGAATAGACTGGGTCCAAAGTTAGTGTTCAATGTGGGAATTTTTATCTCGTCCTTGGCGTGCATTTTGTTCGGGTAGGTAGTTCGTAATCTACTAGTAATTTCCAACATTTTAGTTTGCACAACCAAACCATATTGATTTCGTTGCGTAGTCCTATTCATATTATGTAATTTATTATGAACTAACTTTATCACACTACTTTGATTTCTATAGATTCCTAGACAAGGTTGAAGACCGCACAATGTTCATCTCGTTGTCCTTTTTGATTCGCATAGTGGAGGCAGCTGGAACAGCGGGATTTGTTACCGCGTCATTTACAATCATTGCTTACGAGTTCCCAAACGCTGTGTCTACCACGTTTGTAATACCATTTTCACAATTTTTTGCATCCTTTTGTACCTGCTCGCAAGATATTAAAACTTTCATGTTGATTCTAACGTAGGCGTCTTTAGAAATGTTTTTCGGACTGGGACTGATAGGTGAGTATATAGTTGAGTGATAGAACTAATTCTATCGATCGCAAAAATTGAATTCTGTCTGTATTCTAGTTGGACCAACCGTTGGAGGACTATTTTATGAGCTGGGGGGATTTACCCTACCATTTGTTGTAAATGGAATAGCATTGTTGGCAACAGCTGTACTGGCTTCAATTGTCATGCCTATGATTCACACGCAAATGTCTGCTGATGGAAAAGCTACAGAAGGTTATGGACTTTTCAAGATTTTGAAAATCCCGGGGGTTTTTGTTGCTGCCCTGAGCGTACTAATTTGCGCCATCAGTGCTGGCTTTCTAAGTGCTACCTTAGAGCCACATCTTCGACCAGTATGTCATTTGTATCTTATTGACAAGGAATTCGCGTTTTTATGAAACTTTATTATTGGTGCTTGTTTGTTACATAGTTTGGTCTTTCTCCCTTTCAAATGGGTTCCATATTCATCATCAATGGAGGTGTGTACGCGCTGACTGCTCCATTATGGGGATTCCTTTGTGATAAAATTTCTAGGCCGCAATATGTGACTTTGTTCGGCTCCATTTTCATTTTCATCTCATTCCTTATAATAGGACCGGTGTCATTCATCCCAGTAGAAACGTTAGAAATAAAACAAGCTTTATTTTATACTTTCGTTACACGATCATTCTGATATAAAGGAGTTTTTTGTTTATTAGAGTTTTATGGGTAACTTGCGTGGGACTGGTGATTCATGGCTTAGGTTTGGGATGTTGTTGGGTTTCCGGCTTTGTTCTAGCTCTCAAAGAGTCTATGTAAGGAATCACTTGAATGAATTATTTTCTAATAATATTCATTCAATTGATAGAATCTTACCAACCTTACTTTTTGTATAGGGGAAATGGATTCCCAGACAGTATATCTACTTATGGAGTTGTTTCAGGCATGTGGACGTCCATGTTGTCTTTAGGTGCTTTTATGGGACCAAGTGTTGGTGGGGTACGTTCTATAATTTTTGGAAAGTGTTTAGCGGCTTTAGAATTACATTTTTGGCTTGTTGCTAAACGAGTTTTTCCTTTCAGATTCTTTTGGATAATGTTGGATTCAGACCTGGAAGCATATTTGTACTGGCCACTTCAGCTATTCTGGTGAGCATAATGCATTATTACTCATTCAAAGTTTTGCAAGCATTAAAAAAATTGTGTTGCATAGGGAATCGTCACTGTCATTTTCATTGCCAAATCTAAAACTCGGAAAGCACCCAAATCGGATGAAGAAAGTCAACCTTTGATCACCGATGATGAAACTCCTAAAAATAAACAGTCCTTGCCATCTACTTCATATGGGGCTACTCAATAATTGTATGAATATCCAAGCAATATGTTATTGACCCTGCTGTTTCAACGCAATAAGAAATAAAACAAAAAATTTTTAAAGCATTATGTTGCTGCCATTAATTGTATAAATTTGAGCAATAAAGTTTAAGTTTTGAAATACAAAGATATGCATCGTGGGTCATAATGCTTGAAATTAAATGAATGAGCTAGGGTCTCGGGTATATATTTAAGTTCATACTACGTGACTGTGACAAGAAAAATTACAGTTCGTCGGCCTGAAAATGTATTTTGAAATAACTTGTGATAGGGTGACATGTTTTGCTTCCATGCAAATGATAGCAAAAAAACTTCATCTGATCTGCTGGCTATTTGGTCTGAATTCCTGCAAAGCATTTGGTATTTGGCATATGCTTCGGTCATTATAACTTTTGTTTTGGGCAAGACTGAAACTTGTAATTAAGTAGTTAAAATTATGACCCAGCACCAAATTATCCCTTATGAACTTAAGATAAAAGACTTAAGAACAAAAGTATACTTGGTGGTAAATATGAAATAAAATTAAAACTTTGTACAACTTTGACGTCTGAGTGCAAATTTAAAGCGAATTGTTACCAACAAACATGCGCAGCATGAAAATTTTTGCAAAAATACCCCCGAAATGGCCTATTTTTGCATGAAAATGAACAATTTTGAAATTTTGAGAAGGCCTTCTCTAACCCTTCCTTCTCAAAATTTCAAAACCAGCACCTTCCTTCATTTTTCCTTCTGAGAAGGATTTTTTGAACCAGCCCTTCCTTCTCCTTCCCTTCTCTGCCTTCAAAAAAAATTAATCCTTCCTTCACCCTTCCCTTCTCTGCCTTCGAAAAAACCAATCCTTCCTTCACCCTTCCCTTCTCCAACCCTTCCTTCTGAAGGAAGGTGCCCAGCTATGGCATGGTATAAAAATATTGATATCATGGAATTTGATATTCTAAGCATGTAAACATACAATTTTGATAGAAAAGGTACAATTTTGAGTAGACAGACCCACTTACCTTAGCCAGACTCCTTTTACGAGTAAAATTTAAAACCAGCCAAATTTTCTGACGTTCAGCAAAGTTCTAGAAGTCAATTTACAGCCTTAAAATAGCCGACTAGCAGGAGTATACTATGGAGTCGCAAATCATGAATAGAACCGTTGTATAACAACTGCACATCACAATCCTTCCATCACATTTTTTTGTGAATAATTTCTATTTACAGTTCCCTTCGCTAAAACTGGCGGCAGCTGATAATCTTTTATCTTTTTTCCTTCATACATTTTGAGCGCGGGACAGCTTTAGCTTAGCTACTGTTTAACTCTTAATGCACTATACTGTTACACCAAATGGTTCGTGTCTTTCTTTCGTATTTTCTTCTGAACGGCAAAATGAATTTTGACCATATGACCGAAATTAAACAAAAATCTTCACAGCAAAGATGTTTTTAGGCGTGCACAGACTAAAAACTTGACTAAAATATGCTCACCACTAAAAATTGCACTAAACTTTGCACAAATTCAATCTTCGGTGGTGATAAAACCAATTCATCTTGCCATCCATCTATCCATCTTGGGTTTTAAAATTCGTATGAAGGTAGATTTTGCTTACATAAGGTTGCAATGATAAAGAAATCGAAACTGAAGCCTTCTAAATGCAAAAACTCTGCGATCGCATGCCGTTTGCAATTGACTACACGGACAAATCGCTGTAACATTACGTTTTCCAGACAATTATGGAATAGCAACATTAATACCAACAAGAAAATCACAATAGAATTTATTTTTTCATCAGGTTAATTTACAACCCGTATAAAATATAAAGTTCGATCCAGCTCTCACGTGGTATGGAAAATGTATTTTTTCAAAAGCTACAGCTATTGAAGTATGGAAATATAGCGATGCTACCATCATTGACAGATTTGTGCATTCTCAAATTGATTTATGTAGGAGTTTTCAATTCACTAATACACTTTTCAAGGTTCTCTCCTTCATCTCAAATTGCCGTTGTCATGCACCATTATTGCTTTCCTATTGCGTGCCTCCGTGTTCCTGTCCATTGAAACAGTTTTCTGGAAAGTTCACTGAATTTAAGAAGCCAAATACGATGTGAAATATTTAGACGTTGGGGCAAAAAATGTAAGAAATAGCTGATGAGATATGTCTTCAACTTACTTTGGAAACTTGGCTGTCTCCGACTCGTTACCAATATACCGGCAATGATGGCATGATTGATCAACATGATGCAGAATACCCCAAGCCAAAGCCAGAAGTAAGAGCCGATGAATGCTAAAAAGTCAATATCTGTTTCCCGTTGCACACAAAGGACAATGCATGAAATAACAATAGAGGCTATCACTGTGATCACATTAGCAACAATACTACATCGTGTCAAAATTTTGGTGAAACTGAATGCTTGAGATGGAAATTCCGGGAGTTTCGTGCTACTACTGTCAATGATGAGAAATGAATTCATAAATTCATTGCAAATCGTTTGCAATAGTGCTGCAATTCTTCCCATGGTAAGAAAACAACGAAAAAAATCGGACACGAGGAATTTTAGTTTCTTTATAATAACAACACTGCGGAAGGTTTTTTAGTGATTTCAGTAAATTTTGGTGGCGAGAAAATATAAATAATATTTAATGTATTTTCCATGGGAATATAAAAAGTTTCCACATTGACTATAGAGGGAATTTTATTATTGTTCATATTTCTTAGATACAATCTACCATTGATAGATACATATTAGGGGTATTCACGAGCACCGGGGTAACGGGGTATAAGGGTATTAGGGTAACTTTTTGCAATGTATTTAAATGGAAAAAAGTTACCCTTTTACCCTGTTACCGCGTTACCCCGGTGCTCGTGAATACCCCTATTATGCATGTAATGTACTTGCTTCTTGCTTTCGTTAACAGTTAGTTGGTAAGTTTGTATCAAGTGTCAAATGAGGCAAAGGTCGACACAATAAAATTTATCTATATATATACACTTAATGATATGTCATAAAGATAAAGTGCTAAATAGACGTACTGATAAACTGTGCTACTGTTTTCGTAATTTGTCTGTATATAATGAAGTTAGTTAGAAACATATGCATGTAAACATAAACATGAAATCGTATTTTTTTACATCTATTTTGCCCCTGGACTTTGACTAATTGGCTCCTTAGTTAGATGTACCAATTTAGATACTAACTAACTAGCATGTTTTAACATGTGTTTTAGCCTACATATGTGAAACTTTCGCTTTGATAAATGACTTATGACTATATGACCAATTCTGGAACAGTTTAGTTTAGTTCATTCATGAGGACATTAGATTCATTCAAAAGCGTAAGGTATATATTTGTACGTTGGTACATACTCTATTGAATCTAGAGTATGTAGACTCACCATAAGAGAAAATCATCACGCACCCCTCACCTCTTTTCCTCACTCCCACAGTCCCTCAAACGGGACGGATTACCTGTCTCACCCTTACGTGACACGGTTCGCTGCAAATTAACACTCTCGTCAAACGGTACTACGCAGTATGAAAATTCTAAAAACAAGTAATTAGGGGTTTTAAACGTCACTGAAAAATATGGTGATATAATAAAGATTCTAAAATAAAAGTTTCATCTTTAATTAACAACATTTAAATTATATTTTGTCAATCAAAAAGTTATTAATTTTTATTAGTAAATATACATTTTGGAATGCAAAAAAAACATTAATACGTCTTTTAAACATTGTAGACCTAAAAAAATTATTAATTTTTTGAAATTGAAGTTTGTTAATTTTTTAGATAAAAATCAGTGATCCAACGTGTTTAACATAATGTAATGAACTTTTTTATTTTCTGAAATTCAACTTTTGAAACGATTCGGATTTGAAATCGATTATTCATGTTTTTAAAAGTATGCATTCATCATTATAAAAGCAACATTTTAGTGTTTGAATAAAATACATTGTAATTTTGTTTTCAAGTCTTTTTGTTTTAAGTACCAATTTTCGAAAAAATGAAGATTCACTCCGGTACATAGTAAGTCATAGGTCATATAAATGACGTTCAATTTTTCGGCACGTGTAACAAACTTAGATTTCAGCAGAGATTATTGAACTCAGCTGCATCGTTACACTCAATGCAAAGTTATGACGGATTAAAATTTTCAAAAAATTTCAGTTTTTATGTCACGAGTGTTCATGTCCAAAAAAATGCATTTGCTTCAAAAGTTATACGCATGTACTAGATGAGCTTGTAAAGCCCTTTCATTTGATGTGTCGTTTTTCATAATCGGCGTTAGGGAGCTAAAACTAGCAAATACCAAAAAACGATAAAATGTAATATTTTTCAATTTTGAAAGTCATTAAATATGATTTACTTACATTTAAAATGCGGATTTTTCAAAATTGATTGATATTCCCTCATTTATTGTATGTCATTTCCCCCGTGCAGATTTGTTACTACGAATACCCCACATAGGAGTGGGATAGCTTTTCCGTTTTGCAACATTAGCAAGATAGGTCACAGATTTCAATTATTAATAGCTCCCTCAGTTTATAACGTATCGTTTTTGTGAATCATTCAAAAAAAGGCTAATTTTCTGAAATATTTTTTAGAAAAAGAATGAGTTGATTTGCTTTGGTAATTTTAAAATTATTTACAAGAGTCACGATTCCTGACTCTAAACCTCTTTAACATTGAGTGTATGCCGCGAATTTCTGCTTATGGTGAGTCTACATACTCTAGATTCAATAGAGAATGTACCAACGTACAAGGTATATATCCGTATCAGGAATCCTAGCCTCAAATCTTTTGGACATTTAATCTCTTAACATAGAATGTCTTGCATCAAATTTCTTCCGCATTTACCAAAAAAGGCTTCAAATTTCTTATGACCAAAGAACCAATTTCTTAATCTTTTATTTCAACATAGGTCACACAGGTCAGGTCGTATAGTATAGTTAAAATCTAAATTAATTAATAATCCGTCAATTATCACTTTCTATAATTTACATTTTTTGTAGATCTGAGAATTCTAGGGGAACGCACAATCATAGTAGCTGAAGTAATAGCAGGAATTTCTTGAGTAACTTCTGTTGGTTCTGGTTCACTGTTAGCAATATTTTCAGCAATACCCATTGATCCCATACTTGTTCGCTTCCGTTTTCTTGAAAATTGAAGGCAATATGCCAATCCTTTTAAAATTTCCTCCAATTTGTAATTAGGTAGATTGAATTTTTCCACTAAAGTCCGAATTTGTTCATTGTAGCGGACATAATTTTTTTAACGCTTTTGTACACCTGCTGTGGAGATTTCAATATCGTCTTCCGTTTTTTGTTGCTCATTCTTCAGTTGGTTTAAGAAAACTCATGGTATTTATTATCAGAAATATTGAGTACAGAGATTAAGAAAAGGATGTATCCTACAAGGCAGGTTATTACACATCCTGTATTGAAATAGTTTTTGGAGTTGATATAAACGAAGACAGTATATATAAAAAAAAATTGCATTGTCTAGTCAAAGTTTACAAAAACTAAAAACCCTGGATGCCTTGTTCCTGAAATTTGAGTGAAACGGTTATTCCATCCTTCCACAGCATTATTGGTTCTCGGGATATTGTCCAGTACACGTTGGCATACACTCCAAAAAGTGTATGGAAACATGGGAGAAGTATATTGGTCTCCAACAAATGTTGAAAATACATAGTCGACAAATTCATTGAACACAATGTGTTTTTTAGATTTTTCTTTCAATAAGCTAAATGCATTAGCAATTTCATGCAATGGAAGAAACGGAAGTGCATTAAATTGTCTAATGATGAATAACATTTCAAGATCTGAACAAATTAATTAAAAACTGAGTAGCTATATGTAGTTAGTCATTTGGTACCAACCTTTTACGTTGATTTACATAAATATCATAATCATTCTAATCACAGCTCTGACTACATCCCAACAATACTAGTCAGTACAGCATTTTAGTGACAGTCAGCTTGATACAAAAGATTAAGAAATTCGTTCTTTGGTCATAAGAAATTTGAAGCTTTATTTGGAAAATGCAGAAGAAATTTGATGCAAGACATTATATGTTAAGAGATATAATGTCCAAGAGATTTGAGGCTAGGATTCCTGATAACACATCCTATTGCTTACAAGCTTTACTTTCAAAGTTCAAAGCCTCTTTTATGATGACATTCGTTGAATATGAATGGGAGCCTACTACGCAATTCGATTTTTCTATTCACTTGATAATCGAGTAAAATCCTTCAAAGGTAAATATTTGCTTCATGAAAAGATTGTTGGAGCCCTGTAATGAAGAATTGACTTCTTGACCTATTCAAGCTAACAAAAGTAAGCAATACAATCCTATTCTCCACAAAGTAAATTCTAACTAACTTTTTCACCAATACAAAAATTCGTTTCTCAATCCTTCTAACTTACGATGGACTTTGTTTTTAAACAACGATATACTTCCATTTATGTTACAAAGAACTTTTTTCCCTATTCCATTCATATTGTGCATTGTGCCAATCCGTGATTACTTGAAAAGACAAACTGAATCCATCCAATCTACTGTTAAAACTCTAAAGTTCAAAAGAATTACAATCATTTTTCAGGTGTTGGAGACCTCTCAAGGTAACCAACCATCTTAACTTTCTTGTAAATCAGGTTCAGGTCTTTCATCAGATAAATCTTTACAACAAATTATGCTATATAACTTCCCAACCAAATATGTGTACAAAATGTATTCAGCGGAATCCATACTAACCAACTCAACTACTACCCAACAACAACTGTACATGCTTTAGTTTACCCCTTTCAACTTCACCATGTAAGTTTCTTTGCTATTTTTTGACATACATAAAACATTGTGATGGAACTTTTATTATGTAACACTCCAAAGCTTGAGTTTCTTGCTAACCAACTATTAAAACTACTCAACTATATCTTATACGCAGTTCCAGAGAACAGGTAAAGTTGCTCCATGCATGCCTCCAGGCGTTTTTTGCCTTAACTGAAAGTATTAACATGTATTATATTTCCTCTTAAATGCACTTACTTTAATACGGTATAACTATAATTATTTAAAATCTATGAGCTTGGATTTTTTTAAAATCTCAATTCAAGAATTTTTGCTCAAAATTGTTGAAATATTAACGAGTGGCCGACATTGTGCACAGAAAAAAATTACAAGTTTGTGAAATTTCAGCAACTTACTATTAACTAATTAACTTATTGTCACGTTAATGGGATTCCATAGTGTCAACCCAAAAGCTCTCGTTTTTTCCACGGAAAACTGATACTATAAGATGCCTTTGTAGTGTTTCTCTACCATGTGCAGGATACACAACCAATGTTAGTACTATAAACTGGAAATGACAAAAAGTTATACACTACTGACCAAGTGCACCGCGGCTGTCTTGTCCATCCACTTTTTTTGTGGCTAAAAAGTTCTTACATTCTTATCCTATACTGACTGACTGACTGGTACATCTTTCAATAATACATTATATTATAACTAGAGACTTATTAAAGGATCCAGCTCTCCACACTCCCATACTGGTTCACAATAAATTGATCCAGATCCTATTTCCAGTCTTAAAGTTCTATTCATCCAAGTCAGTCACTATTACGATACAGTGTGTTCATAAAAAGTACCTAGTAATACAGATTCCAATTTTCTTGCAAAATCTGAACCGAAGATACACGCATTATTATGAGAGCCGAACAACCTATGTGAAATCCAACGTTGTTGTCCATTTCGTCGCCACGTGCGTAGGTAGGAATGATCAGTGAAGTTTGGTGAATCTGTGTAGGTACGTCCAGGGTTGTTGGTTAGTTAGTGTCAACTTGTGGGGGATTGCAAATAACAATGGATGGGAATCAAGAGCCAGACGAGATCCCGATGCCCACACCATCTCCAAATTCTTCAGAAACTCCATCTAGGGACGAGCGAGAAGCGGGGGATGTGTTACCAAAGACGGAGCCCCCTCATAGCATACCCCCTAGTAACCTTTCCGTACCGATAGTGGTGACAGAAAGAACCAGAAGAATTTCTGGGCCAGAGAGAACTCGTAATATTTCGGGATCTGAGCCTAGTTATGCACGGAGGGGATCTTTATCTTCCCGGCGATCATTTAGTCGAGGTGCATTGAGTGTTTCCGAACTGCATTTGTATCAGAAAGCTACAGAGGAATCTGCTGCACTGTCCGCTTCCCAACGAGGCGGGGCCGATGCTTCCTTTGTTGTAAGCTCAGAGGGGACTCCCGTGGAATTCGTTTCACCTACGGGAGGATCAATATGGAAGTTTACGAAGAAACAGTGGACAATATTACTACTTTTTAGTATTGCCGATCTTTTAGCCGGCATTGTGTACTCACTTCAAGCTCCATTTTATCCAGAAGAAGTAATTACGCTAAATACTTTCAGATTTGTATGCATAGTGTGAAATGGAGGTTATCTAATGCTGGTATGTTTTACAGGCCGAGAAAAAAGGAGCTACTGCCACAGAGTACGGTTTTGTGTTTGGTGCTTTTGAGCTTGTCATGTTCCTTGTGTCGCCTATTTATGGAAAATATGTAAAAAGCAAATAAGATATCATAAATTATAAAATCAGAGATTTTTTACTTTATAATCTATATTGCCTTTCTTTCTGCAGATGAGTAAACTAGGGGCTAAAAATGTGTTCAACGCATGTATCTTTGCGACAGGGACATGTTGCATACTTTTTGGGTAAGTAGAGCGGTAAATTTGAGTTTCGTGGGCCAGCCGCCATCTTGGTAACCAAAAGTATGCCGTGTTGATTCTTACAGACTTTTGGACAAAATATCAGACGCGACGACGTTCATCGCCCTCTCTTTTGTGATACGGTCTTTAGAAGCTGTGGGGAACGCGGGATTTTCCACGGCTGCGTTTACAATCATAGCTTGCGAATTTCCAACTACAGTTGCAACAACATTTGTACGTTATTGTTAAAATTGCATAGCAAAATATTTTCATATTCCATCAGTATACACACTAAACAATGTTAAATGTGATTTTAGGCATCGCTAGAAACATTTTTCGGTGTAGGACTCATTGGTAGCCAAAAGATTAAGCAACAATTTTCCACAAATGAATCATTTTTCGTTCATATTTGATTTTAAAGCTATTTTTTTAAATAGTCGGACCAACAATGGGAGGGGGTTTATATCAAGTCGGTGGATTTACATTCCCCTTTGCAGTAACTGGTGCTCTACTGTATGCAACAGCAATTTTAGTAGCCGTCGTCATGCCCAGAGGGGCTTCAGTTTCAGAATCCACAGAAAAGAATGGAAACGGGTTCGGTGTGTTTACTATTCTGAAAATACCAGGAGTTATGATAGCTGCCTTTTCTATAATCAATGCTGCCAATAGTATTGGTTTTCTGAGCTCCACTTTGGAGCCCCACATTCGACAGGTACTTACTTACAATACTACTCTTTTGGCTTATATTGTACTTACGTCGGTTACAGAATTTAATTCTTTGGAATATGTCTTCATAGTTTGGACTTAGCCCCGTACTTACTGGAGTAATTTTTGTCATTAATGGTGGCACGTACGCTCTCACAGCCCCAGGATGGGGAGCAATTTGTGATCGGATCAAAGAGCCCTTTTATATCAGCTTATTGGGCTCAGCATTCATTGCTGTAGGATTCCTGCTAATCGGGCCTGCTCCATTTATTCCACTTGAATCGTACGTTCATAATGTTACAGGATTATATCAGTGATTTCAAAAGAATAAGTCGGTATACACTAATCCTAACAACTTGCTTTTTTAGAACACTGTGGCTCACCTGTGTTGGTTTAGTTATCCAAGGATTAGGAGTCGGTTCCAGTTTTGTTTCCGGATTCACACTCGCTCTGAAACATGCAGTGTAATACACCAAAATCAAAAATTAACTAGTTGGACTCTAATACTTAGTTTCTCATTAATTTACAATCTTTGTTTTAATGTCAATAATATTTAGGGAAGCTGGATTACCTGACAATGTAGATACTTATAGTGTCGTCTCTGGCCTTTGGTCTTCAGTTCTCGCCCTTGGCCTTTTTATCGGACCATCTTTAGCAGGGATTTTGTATGATAGTGTCGGTTTTAGAGTTGGATCCCTGTTTGTTCTTGTTGGAGAACTTTTGTGTGTAAGTCTTCCAGTTTTGGATTTGGTTTTGTTATAGGTGTAAAACAAAGTCAATCAATTTACGGAGAATTATATACGAATGTGTTCTGAAATATCATTCGGCTTCATAGTGTATCAAATGAGAACTGAGCGAAATTGTTTTTCTACATTTCAGATGGGACTCATAATTTCATTTCTATCCTATCACAAGGGAGACTCGTCAGTTGCAAATCGTCGAAGATTCGGTAATGAAGAATCTGAACCATTGTTGGACTCAAAATCGGTGAATACTATTGAATCGGTGGATCGTTCTATGAGCCAATACGGAACGCAATGACACAAATTTGCCTTTAGCTAGTGTGGCTACTTCACTATGGAATGCCTGTGTTTCCATCTTCAGAATCTGTATGGTGTCCGTTTTCTGTCTAAAGTCTGCTTTGTTTTCATCTATGTGAATTTGTAAAACAAGGGAACATTAAAGCCATTGTATTTACTGGTCTTGAATAAAAGTTCTAGTTTTGATATTGCAAAATCCAGTGGTGATTGATTATAGAAAATATGAATGAATTACAACTCATGATTTTCATGGCATTTCTAGCTAACCAATCTATAAATCTAATTCATTTGATGGCTTCGTTTATAGTAAATTCAGTTCCAGATGAGATTTTTTCCTGCTCGCCACCCAACGTTACTTATGCTTACTACTACCACAGTCACTACCAAAAACTCCATGAAGCATAGAAGGCATAGATTCTATGGTAGCAGTTTTAGGCGGTTTCACTTTTAGCGCATATATTTTGGTAGTGACTGTGGTAGTAGTAAGCAAAAGTAACGTTGGGTGGCGAGCAGAAAAAAATCTCATCTGAAACTGAATTTACTATAATATATAATATGGAATGGACTGATACATCATTATCACGATATGAAATATTTCTCCTTCAAAGAAGATTCTAATGGAAGTTTCCGACGTACGCCACATAGCGTCATGTGATTAAACACTTGACATTCAGCATAATGTAGTAAAGCGAAGGAATAAATAAACATTATTTAGCTCTAATGATGTCAAGTGTCAATAAATGACTTTGTAGAGTGAAGCGTTTATTTTTCATTACCAATCACAGAGAATTCCATGTCACTTAACTTGAAAAACGTGTATGAATAAATAATACTACATAAGGCCAGTTTCAAGTCATAAGGTATCCTATAGCTAGTTATTTGGTTAATCTTTTAGTGTCTATCTACAAATCTACATGTTATGCATTGCGTCTATGCATAATGGTGTCCATTGGCTGGGAAACATTTTTTTTATCTCGTTCATGTATTTATACAACCAATGAAGCCATATATAAGAAAGGTAGTTGTCTTTTATCTTTAAGCTTTCAAAATATCGTATAAGCAAATACACCAAGACTGCAAAAATTGTAGGACAAGTTTCTCTCATACCTGTGTCATACATTTTCATTATGTGCAGACTATGTTTTTTTTATTCTTTCTAACTCTAGCTAACTAAAGTCTACACATGACCAAGTGTGTTATGAAAATAACGTGTAGCAGCTGCCATTTGAAAGCCTGTTTCTGCATTCAACTGTGTACATGAGAAGATGATTTCATTTTTACATACAGCTACGATTATTGGAGCCTGTGAAGTGAAATTTTCATGAAATCATGAAATTTTAAAGCCAAGTGACTGGATTCTTTCATTTCATTGACTTTTGTCACACAAGTTATTCAGTTTTTTTTAATGACTCCTTAATTGGGAAAAAACTAATGAAGAGGGTCCACAGTGAAAATCAGGCGCCACAGGAAGTAGGTCATACAAGTTTGGAGCACAGTTATACTGCTCCTGGCGATCTGAAGTAAGTCTTGTTCAAAATGAAAAATATTTAAATTTCGATACGTTTACAAATATTTTTTTTCTGTTGTAGAAATTTACGCAAGACTAGATGGTTACCAAACTATTCGAAGAAACAATGGCGATTTTTAGGGATTTTTATCTTTGCAAATTTGTTTGGCGGCGTGGTCTACAGTGTAAAAGGACCGTTTTTCCCCGCAGAGGTAAGAATCAGAAAACTGTTGTGCTCCACTTTTCAGTATGAACCGCCAGTGACATCTGTGCATTTCTAAATTCAATAGGCCGAATTGAAAGGAGCCACTTTGACTGAAAATGGCATTTTCTTTGGGATCGCAGATTTGTGTAAAATTTTCTTGTCTCCTATGGTTGGAAAATACGTAAGCAAATTAAAATTTAGCAAAAATCAAAATCATAAAATATTATGCGAATATGTAACACAAAATTTGCATGCAGATTAACTTATGGGGAGCTCAGTTAGTCTACACAGTCTCAATTTGTTTTGTGGGATTAAGTTCTATAGGAATTGGGTAAATTGACAAAAATAAATTATTATTATGTTACTTTCTGTATGTTAACTGCCATTTAAATTCATTTCTTGACAGATTAATAGATGGGATTTCTGATACGGCTGTATTTGTATCAGTCTCATACGTTTTACGAATATTAGAAGCTGTTGGCGCATCTGGTTATGCTACTGGGCTGGGCGCCATGGTCATAGGAGAATTTCCTGACGCCGTTGCAACAACATTTGTAAAGTTTTCAATAATATCTTAATTTTACTAACTTTGTCTTCCAAAATTAACACTGTTTCTCATTATGAAATTGAATTCATTGAATCCATAGGCTCTATTGGAAACATTTTTTGGAGCGGGACTAATAGCAGGTCCGCTTTTAGGCGGCCTTCTATTCAGGGTATGATAACTCACACGCTACAATTCAGTATACGTGCGATAATCATATTTATCATTATTGAGCTACTTCCGTGTGCACGGAATTTTGTGATTAAAACAGAGTTATTTAACTCCAAAGTTATGTGGTAATGGTTAGCTTTTGCTGGTTGCTTTGCTAACAAGATTTAAAAAATTGCT
>Ga0210040_10003363_pt1 | contig 21670 bp, 19 predicted proteins | sample CryGeyCG12114_NA_FD_185462 | JGI IMG/M metagenome (GOLD analysis project Ga0210040, IMG submission 185462) | Groundwater microbial communities from aquifer - Crystal Geyser CG19_WC_8/21/14_NA (SPAdes) (version 2) | ecosystem: Environmental > Aquatic > Deep subsurface > Groundwater | place: USA...
CCCCCGCCGACCGGCACGACGAGGACGTCGGGGGCGCGGCCGAGCTGCTCGACGACCTCGCACGCGACCGTGCCCTGGCCGGCGGCCGTGCGCGGGTCGTCGAAGGCGGGGACGACCACCGCGCCGGTGCGCGCCGCCTCGTCGCGGGTGGCGGTGACGGCGTCGTCGTAGACGTCCCCGACCACCACGACCTCGACGCCGGCGCCGCCGAGGGCCGCGATGCGGTCGCGCTTCTGCCGCGGCGTCGTGCGCGGCACCATCACGCGCCCGCGGACCCCGAGCTCGCGGCAGGCGGCCGCGACGCCCTGGCCGTGGTTGCCCGCGCTCGCGCACACGACGCCGCGGGCGAGCTCGTCCGCGGAGAGCTGGGCGATGAGGTTGTAGGCGCCGCGGACCTTGTAGGAGCGCACGGCCTGCAGGTCCTCGCGCTTGAGGTGCACGCGCGCGCCCGTCGCCTCCGACAGGCGCGTCGAGAGCTGCAGGGGGGTGCGCTGCACCGCCCCCGCCAGGCGGCGCGCGGCCTCCTCGACGACGGCCGCCGTCACGGGAGCGGCGGCGCCCGCCCCGCCCGGGTGCGGGGCGTGCGGGAGGGGCGTGGGGATCACGGTGCCGATGGCGTGCCTCCTGCGCTCGCGGCCGCAGCCCTCCGGCGACCTCTGGGGGCGTCGAGCCCGCGCGCGGATGCTAGACGCGCCCGCTCCCGGGCCCCGCGGGCGTCCGCCGACCGGTCGCCCCGCCCGCACCGGCCGGCCCGCCCTCGCAACCGGCCCGGGCCGGGCTCACCCGGTGGCGGCGGTCGGGGGGCGGGTCTCGGCCTCCACGGGCCGGCGCGCCCACCAGGACGCGAGCGCGGAGCCCGAGATGTTGTGCCACACCGAGAACAGCGCCGCGGGGAGCGCGGCGAGCGGGGCGAAGTGCACCGTCGCCAGCGCGGCGGCGAGCCCCGAGTTCTGCATGCCGACCTCGATGCTGACGGCCCGGGACGCCGCCTCGCCGACGCCGGTCACCCTGCCCACGAGCCGGCCGAGGGCCAGGCCGAGCAGGTTGTGCACGACCACCGCGAGGAGGACGAGCAGCCCGGCGGAGCGGACGGCGTCCGCGTTGGCCCCGACGACGGCCGCGACGACGACGACGATCCCCAGCACCGAGACCAGCGGCAGCAGCGGCAGAGCGCGCTCGACCGCCGCGGGGGCCAGCCGCCGCACCAGGGCGCCTGCGACGACCGGGAGGAGGACCACCTGCAGGATGGACAGCACGAGCGAGGACGCCTGCACCTCCAGCGCCGAGCCCACCAGCCAGAGCACGAGCAGCGGCGTCAGGACCGGCGCCAGGAGCGTCGAGATCGTCGTCATGGCCACCGAGAGGGCGACGTCGCCCCGCGCGAGGTGCACGACGACGTTCGACGCGGTGCCGCCGGGCGACGCGCCGACGAGGACCATCCCCACGGCCAGCAGCGGGTCGAGGTCGAGGACCTCGGCCACGCCCCAGCCGAGCAGCGGCATCACCGAGTACTGGGCGAGGACGCCGACGACGACCGCGCGGGGCCGCCGGCCGAGGACCGCGAAGTCCGCGGCGCGCAGCGTCAGCCCCATCCCGAACATGATGACGCCGAGCAGGAGCGGCACCTGCGGCGCCAGCGAGGCGGTCGCGCCGGGCACGAGCAGCCCTGCGACGAGCCCGCCGACGACGAGCAGGCCGAACCACCGGCCGACGACCGCGGCCACGCGCACCAGGACGCCCACGGGCCCTCCCCTCCCTGCGGCGCTCCGGCCGCGCACCGCCGGACGCTAGACGCCGCCGGGGGCCTCCCCGCACGGGCGCCCGCCGGGCGAGACGCTCAGCCGGCGTCGCCGACGCCGAGCGCCTCGGCCTGACCGCGGTCCGGGGTCCGGGGCCGCCCGCTCCCGTGGCCCCCGCTCCCGTGGGCCCCGCTCCCGTGGCCCTCGCTCCCGTGGCCACCGCCCGCGGGCAGCCGGCCGAGGTGCCGGCGGCTGCCGAGGAGCACGAGCACGCCGAGCAGCACGGCCCCGGCGCCGACCCCGAAGGGGACGTGCGGGCTGAGGCTCTCCCCGAGGCGCCCGGCCGCCCACGGCGCGACGGCGGCGCCGCCGAAGCGGACGAAGCCGTAGGCCGCCGAGGCCGTCGAGCGCTCCACCGGGGCGACGAGCATCACGCCCTCGGTGACGAGCGTGTTGTTGATGCCGAGCGGGACGCCGGCCAGGACGACGCACACCGCGAGGACGGCGCGCGAGTCGGTGAGCACCGCCATGACGACGAGGTCGGCGGCGAAGAGCAGGAGCGCCGTCGCGATGCCGGCGAGCGTGCCGACCCGGCGCTGCAGCCGCGGGGCGATCAGGACCGAGCTGACGGCCAGGCACGCGCCCCACCCGAAGAAGATGGCGCCGACGGCGTAGATGCCGAGGTCCAGCGGGAACGGCGTGTAGGCGAGCAGCGTGAAGAAGCCGACGTTGTAGAGCAGCGCCGTGGCGGCCATCGCCCGCAGGCCCGGGTGGCGCAGCGCGCGGAAGGGGTCGAGCGGCGTGGACGTCCGGGCGGGACGGGGCACCTCGGGCAGGAACACCGCGATGGCGACGAGCGCCAGGGTCATGAGGGCGGCGACGCCGAAGAACGGCCCCCGCCACGAGACCCCGCCCAGGAGCCCGCCGACGAGCGGGCCCGCCGCGATGCCGACGCCCAGGGCGGCCTCGTACAGGATGATGGCGCCGGCCACCCCGCCGCTGGAGGCGCCGACGATGGTGCTGAGCGCGGTCGCGATGAACAGGGCGTTGCCGAGGCCCCAGCCCGCGCGGAAGCCGACGATCTCCCCGATCGAGCCGGACGAGCCCGCGAGGGCGCTGAAGACGACGACCAGCGCCAGCCCGCCGAGGAGCGTCCGCTTCGGCCCGACCCGGCTCGAGATGGCGCCGGTGACCAGCATGGCGACGCCCGTGACGGCCATGTAGCTGGTGAACAGCAGCGAGACCTGCGACGGCGAGGCGTCGAGCTCCTCGCCGATCGGCTTGAGGATCGGGTCGACGAGCCCGATGCCCATGAAGGCGATGACGCACGCGGCGGCCACGGCCCACACCGCCCGCGGCTGCCGGAGCAGGCTGGAGCCGCCCTCCGGGGCGGTCGGCGGGGCCTGGGCGGCGCCGCGCGCGGCGGGCGGGTCGCTCCGCTCGGCCGCGGGGTCCTGCGGAGGACGGGCGGGGCGGTGCTGGGTCACGGGGAGCTCCTCCGGGAGGGGCGGGCGGTCGGCCGAGGGGTCCGGCCGCCCGGCGGCGCGTGCGCGACGAGGTCGTCGGCGGCCCGCCCCGCGCCGTGGACGGGCGCCGTCGAGCACGACACGGTGGTGGCCTCAGGCACACGACGAGCCTACCGAGGGGGCGACGCCGGTCGTCGGGCCCCAGGTCCTGCGCCGCGGGTCTCCCGCGCGGACGAGGGCGGCCGGCGGGCGGACCGCCGACCGCCCTCGGCGGTGCAGGGCGACGCGCGCGCGGCGCGGCGCCCGGGTGGGTCAGCGCTGGCCGGCGACCGCCGCCCGGCGGGAGTCGTCGCGGATCTGCCCGACCAGCTCGGAGAGGACGTCCTCGAGCGTGACGATGCCGACGACGTCGCCCCCGGCGTCCCGCACGGCGGCGAGGTGCGCGCCGTCGCTCTGCATGGTGCCGAGCACGGAGCGCAGCGCCGCGTCGGCGGGCACCTCGGGCAGCGGGCGCACCCGGGCGGGGTCGACCGGCTGCCCGCGCCGGTCGGCGTCCGTCTCGAGCAGGTCCTTGACGTGGACGTAGCCGCGCAGCGAGCCGTCCTCCGCGCGCACGGGGAAGCGGGAGAAGCCGCGGACGGCGGTCTCCTCGGCCTGCGCCGGCGTGACGCCCACGGGCAGGGACGTGACGCTCCCGAGCGGGATCATCACCGAGGACACGTCGTGCTGGTCGAACTCCAGGGCCTCCAGCAGCAGCGCGCCCTCCCGCTCGTCGAGCAGGCCGCCCTCGCGCGACTCCGTGACCAGGCCGGCCACCTCGTCGCGCGTGAAGACGCTCGTCACCTCGTCCTTCGGCGTGACGCCGAGGGCCCGCAGCACGAGGTTCGCGGCGCGGTTGAGCAGCCAGATGATCGGGTGGAGGACCCGCACCACCAGGACGAGCGGCGGCGCCAGGACCAGGGCGGCGCGGTCCGGACCGGCCAGCGCGATGTTCTTCGGCACCATCTCGCCGAGCACCACGTGCAGCAGCGTGACGATCGTCAGCGCGATGGCGAAGGCGACCGGGTGCAGGAGCGCCTCGGGCAGCCCGAGCGCCTCGAACGGCACCTCGATGAGGTGGGCGATCGCGGGCTCGGACAGGGCGCCGAGCAGCAGCGAGCAGATGGTGATGCCGAGCTGGGCGCACGCCATCATCAGCGACACGTGCTCCATGGCGTAGAGGGTCGTGCGAGCGGCCCGCGAGCCCTCCGCCGCCCGCGGCTCGACCATCGTGCGGCGCGCCGAGATCAGCGCGAACTCGGCGCCGACGAAGAAGGCGTTCAGCGCGAGCAGCAGCGCGGTGAGCGCGAGCCCCAGCCAGTCGCTCATCGCGCCTCCTGCCCGTCGTCGTCGGCACCCGTGCGCGACGCGCCGACCGGCGCACCCGCTGCGGGCTCCTCCGAGCCCTCGTGGTGGCGGCCCGCGTCGTGCGCGTCGCCGTCCTCCCCGGAGCCCTCCGGCACGAGGAGCTCCACGACCACCTGCTCGATCCGGTGGCCGTCGAGGGCGACGACCTCCAGGGCGATGTCCTTGGGCGGGCGGCCCGGGGGCTCGTCGCTGGGCACGACGACCCGGTCCCCCACGACCGGCAGGCGCTCGAGGTGCAGGGTGACGAGGCCGCCGAGGGTGTCGTAGTCCTCGTGCTCGGGGACGACGGCGCCCAGCAGCTCGCTCGCCTCGTCCGGCCGCAGGCTGCCGGCGAGCTGCCACCGGCCGTCCGCGTCCGGCGGCACCGGCTCCTCGTCGACGTCGTGCTCGTCGCGGACCTCCCCGACGAGCTCCTCGACCAGGTCCTCCAGCGTGGTGAGGCCCGCGACGTCGCCGAACTCGTCCACGACGACGGCCATCTGCAGGCCGCCCTCGCGCAGGCGGTCGAGCAGCGCGTCCAGCGGGACCGTGTCGGGCACGTGGACCGCCTCGGCCATGACGTCGCGCACCGTCGTCGTCGCCCGCTGCTCGAAGGGCACGCCGAGGGCGTGGCGCACGTGGACGATGCCGATGGCCTCGTCGTGCTCCTCGTCCAGCACGGGGAAGCGCGAGTGGCCGCTCTCGGCGGCGGCGTGCAGGACGTCGGCGACCGTGTCGTCGAGGTCCGCGATGTCCATGAGGCCGCGCGGCGTCATGACGTCGCGCGCGCGCCGGTCTCCGAAGGCGAGCGACCGGGTGAGCAGGTCGGCCGTGTCGGCCCGCAGCGTGCCCTGGTCCGCCGAGTGGCGCACGAGCCCGGCCAGCTCCTCGGGCGAGCGGGCGGACGCCAGCTCCTCCTGGGGCTCGAAGCCGAGCAGCCGCAGGATCCGGTTGGCGGAGCCGTTGCACAGCTGGATCACGGGCGCCGTGGCGCGCGTGAAGCCGCGCATGGGGCCGTTGACCAGGCGCGCCGTGCGCATCGGCTGGGCGATGGCGAGGTTCTTCGGGACGAGCTCGCCGAACAGCATCGTCAGCACGGTGGCGATGACCAGCGCCAGGGCGGTGGCCACGCCGGTGGTGGCGGACTCGCCGAGGCCCAGGGCGGCCAGGGGGCCGTCGACGATCTCGGCGATGGCCGGCTGGGAGAGGAAGCCGATGGCGAGGTTGGTCACGGTGATGCCGAGCTGGGCGCCCGAGAGCTGCGTGGACAGGGTGCGCAGCGAGCGCAGGACGCCGCCGGCCCCGGGCTCGCCGGCGCGCGCGGCCTGCTCGACGGCGCTGCGGTTGACGGTGACGAAGGCGAACTCGGCGGCCACGAAGGCGCCGCACGCCAGGACGAGCCCGGCGGCGAGGAGCAGGAGGAGGACGTCGACGATCACGCGAGCCCCCCGGTGCGGGTCCGGTCAGGGGCTGGGTTCGTCGACGGGCAGTCGCAGCGGCGGGCGGGTGCCCGCGGGGAGGGTGACCGTCGCGCGGTGGTCGCGCGTCTGGAGCCCCTCCCGGTCGTACTGTCCCGAGCGTCGGGTGGTGCGGCGCTCATGGTCTCCTCTCCTCGCGGTCGGCGGCCCGCGGAGCGAGCCGTCGCGCGGGGAGGCCCCGCGCGCTCCCAGTGTGGGGCCTGGGGCGCGCGGGCGCTGCGGTCCGTCCGAGGTCGGCCGGCCGCCGCCTCCCGCGGGGGGCGCCGGGAGGGCGGGCGCTCAGCCCAGGAGGTCGTGCCGGACGACCGACTGGTCCCGGCCCGGGCCGACGCCGACGACCGAGATCCGCGCGCCGGACATGTCCTCCAGCGCCTCGACGTAGCGCTGGGCCGCGGGGGGCAGGTCGTCCCACTCGCGGGCGCCGGAGATGTCCTCCGACCAGCCCTCGAGCTCGGTGAGCACCGGGCGCGCGTGGTGCAGGTCGGTCTGCGTGGCGGGGAGCTCCTCCAGCGTGCGCCCGTCCACCTCGTAGCCCGTGCAGACCGGGATCCGCTTCAGGCCGCCCAGGACGTCGAGCTTGGTGAGGACGAAGTCGGTCACGCCGTTGATGCGCGCGGCGTAGCGCGCCACCGGCGCGTCGTACCAGCCGCAGCGGCGCGGGCGGCCCGTCGTCGTCCCGAACTCCGCCCCGGCCTCGCGCAGCGCGTCGCCCTCGGCGCCGAGCAGCTCGGTCGGGAAGGGCCCCTCGCCCACCCGGGTCGTGTAGGCCTTGACGACGGCGACCACGCGCGAGACCCGCGTGGGCGGGATGCCGGAACCCGTGCACGCCCCGCCGGCGGTGGCGTTGGAGGACGTGACGAACGGGTACGTGCCGTGGTCGACGTCGAGCATCGTGGCCTGCCCCGCCTCCAGGAGGACGGTGCGGCCGGCGTCGAGGGCCTCGTGCAGCAGGAGCCCGGTGTCCGCGACCATCGGGCGCAGGCGCTCGGCGTGCTCGAGCAGCTCGTCGACCACCTCGTCGACCTCGATGGCGCGGCGGTTGTAGACCTTCACCAGCAGGTGGTTCTTCAGCTCCAGGGCCGCCTCGACCTTCTGGCGCAGGATGCTGTCGTCGAAGACGTCCTGCACCCGCAGCCCGACGCGCGACATCTTGTCCGCGTAGGTGGGGCCGATGCCCCGCCCGGTGGTCCCGATCTTCCGGGACCCGAGGAAGCGCTCCGTCACCCGGTCGAGGACCCGGTTGTAGGGCGGGATGAGGTGCGTGCTCGAGCTGACGACCAGCGCGCTGGTGTCGACGCCGCGCGCCCCCAGCGCGTCGAGCTCCTCGAAGAGCACCGCCAGGTCCACGACGACGCCGTTGCCGATGACGGGCGTGACCCCCGGCGTGAGGATGCCGCTGGGCAGCAGGTGCAGCGCGTACTTCTCGTCGCCGACGACGACCGTGTGGCCGGCGTTGTTGCCCCCGTTGAACTTCACGACGTAGTCCAGGCGCTCGCCCAGCTGGTCGGTGGCCTTGCCCTTCCCCTCGTCACCCCACTGGGCTCCGACGAGCACGATGGCGGGCATGGAGAAGCACCTGCTTCCGGTGGGGTCGGGCACGGGGCGGGACGAGCGGGTGGCTCCGCGGGGAGCCGGACGGGGCGCGAGGCTACCGCCCAGGGGGCACGAGCCCGGCCCTGCGCGGTGCGAGCCCCGTCCTGCGCGGTGCGAGCCCCGTCCTGCGCGCCGGGGGCGGCGGCGTCAGCGCTGCGGCAGCAGCTCGACCGGGGCCTGGGCGTCGCAGTCGGCGAGGAGGCCGGCGCAGCGGTCGGCCTCCTCGGACTCCCCCACCGCGGCGGTGGCGCGCGCCAGGGCGGCGAGCGCGCGCAGGAAGCCGCGGTTGGGGACGTGGGAGTACGGGACGGGGCCCGCGCCGCGCCAGCCGGCCCGGCGCAGGGCGTCCAGCCCGCGGTGGTAGCCGGTGCGGGCGTAGGCGTAGGCCTGCACGACCTGGCCGTCGGCCAGCGCGTCCTCCGCCAGCACCGCCCACGGAAGGCTGGCCGCCGGCGTCCGCGCCGCCACCTCGGCGGCGTCCTGGCCCTGGTCCAGGGCGCGGGCCGCGGGCTCCTCGAGGTCACCGGGCAGCATCGTCGCCGGCGGTCCGCCGAGCAGGTCGCGGCCGTCGCGCGAGGGGGGCGTGGGAGCGGTCATGGCCGCAGTGTGGCCGACCGGACGGGTGGTGCGCGCCCCCGAGCGGCCGGCCGGCGGACCCGCCGGCGGGCAGCGCGTCCCGGCGCGCGGTTACCGTGCCGGGGTGGAAGCGACCGCCGGGACCCCGGCCAGCACGCCCGTCGTCCCCGGCACCGAGGGCCCGCGGTGATCGAGCTGTCGACCACCGCGACCGCGGTGGTCCTGGTCGTCTCCGGCGACCTGGACCTCTCGGCGCGCCACGAGTTCCCCGAGATCGTCGCCCGGGTGAGCGGGCTGCGGCGCCAGCTGCTCGTCGTCGACCTGTGCCGGGCCACGTTCCTCGACTCGACCGGCGCCGCGTTCCTCATCTCGCTGGCCGACGCGACGGCGCGGCGCGGCGGCGTCACGTCCCTGCGCGGCGGGGACGACCGCACCCTCTACGTGCTCGAGATCTGCGGCGCGATGGACATGTTCCGCGTCGTGGAGGACCACCGGTGCGAGCCCGACGAGGCCCCGAGCCCGTGGGCGGCGGGCGCCCGGCGCTGACGCGGGGTCAGGGCGCGTCGGGCAGGCGCGCCCAGACCGTCTTGCCGGTGCCCGAGTGGCGCCAGCCCCAGTCGGACAGCCGCGCGACGACGTGCAGGCCGAAGCCCCCCGGCCCCTCCCGGCGCTCGGTGACGACGCCGGGCGGCGCCGGGTTGGCGTCGTCCACCTCCACGAGCAGCCCCCGCTCGTCGTGCGCGAGGCGCAGGCCCACCGGTCCCCACCCGTGGAGGACGGCGTTGCCCACGAGCTCGGAGACCACCAGCTCGGCCTGCGCCGTGCTGGGCAGCCCCCACGACCGGCCGGCGGCCGCCGCCTTGCGGCGCGCGCGGGCGACCGAGCCCGCGTCGCCGGGCAGCTGCCAGCGCCGGCGGCGGGGTCCCGGCCGCACCACCGCGGGCCCCGGGACGCGGACGACGACCACGGCGAGGTCGTCCTCGGGCGCGTCCCCGAGGGCCTCCAGCAGGTGCTCGCCGGTGCCGGCGGCGTCGGTGCCCCAGGCGTCCTCGCAGGCGGCCACCAGGGCGGCCACCCCGTCCCGCAGCGAGCGCGAGCGGCGCTCGACGAGGCCGTCGGTGCACAGGACGAGGACGTCACCCGGCCCCACCTCGACGACGGCGGTCGAGCGGGGGCGGTCGCCGAGGCCGACGAGCACGCCCTCGCCGCCCTGCAGGGTGCGGGCGCGGCCGGCCTGCACGAGGACGGGCGGGAGGTGGCCGGCGCGCGACCACGAGAGCTCCCACGCGCCCTCGCCGAGGTCCTCGAGCCGTGCGTAGAGGAGGCTCGCCGAGCGGCGGATGCGCATGCCGGCGACGAGCTGGTCCACCCGCATGAGGACGGTGCCGGGCTCCTCCTGCTCGTGCGCGTAGGCGCGCACGACCGAGCGCAGCTGCCCCATGGCCGCCGCCGCCTCGATGTCGTGCCCCACGACGTCGCCCACGACCAGGCCGACCGCGTCGGGCCCGGGGGCCATCACGTCGAACCAGTCCCCGCCCACCTGGGCGTGGTCGCTGCTCGGCACGTAGTAGGACCAGACGTCCAGGCCGGGGACCGCCTGCTGCTCCGAGAGCATGCTGCGCTGCAGCGCCTCGGCCAGCAGGTGCTGCTGCTCGTACAGGCGCGCGCTGCCCAGGGAGAGCCCCAGCCTGCGGGCCACCTCGGCGAGCAGGTCGACGTCCTCGGCGGCGAGGGCGTCCTCGTCCTCGCCGACCACGAGCAGCCCGAGCACGCCGTCCCGCCCCGGGACGGGCACGGAGACGGCCGGCCGGTCGGCGCCGCCGACGCCGGCCCGGTCGAGCAGCGCGGCCAGCCACCGGCTCGCCGGGGGCTGCGGTGCCGCGGCTCCGGGGTCGGTCACGGGCTCTGCCGGGTCCTGCAGGCGCAGCCGGACGGGCGACGCCTCGCGGCCGAGCGCCTGCGCCTCCAGCGGCTCGTCGCCGCGCGCCCCGGCGGGCAGCGGGAGCGGTCGCGCGGGCGGCAGCGCGTCGACGCCGGAGACGGCCGCCAGGCGCAGCCCGTCCTGCACCAGGACGACCGCCGACCACGGGACGAGCCGCTCGAGGACGCGCAGGAGGCGCGCCAGCGCCGCGCGGGTGTCGAGCTCGGCGACGGCCTCGGCGACGTCGGCCAGGATGGCGAGCCGGCCGCGGGCGGCGGCGGCGGAGCGCTCCGCCTCCACGCGCGCCGTCACGTCCACCTGGACGCCGACCCGGTGCACCAGCTCCCCGTGCTCGTCGTGGACGGGGGAGACCGACACCTCGTTCCAGAACGGCGTCCCGTCGCGGCGGACGTTGCGCAGGACCACGGTGACCGGCTCCTGCGCGGCCATCCCGCGGCGCAGGCGCTCGAGCTCCTCGGGGTCGGTCCCCGGGTCCTGCAGGAAGCGGCAGTTGCGGCCGAGCGCCTCCCCCGCCGGGTAGCCGGTGACGCGGGTGAACGCCTCGTTGACCCAGACCAGCGGGTCGTCCTCGCGGCGCGGGTCGCTGACCACCACCGGCACGTCCGTGGCCAGGGCCGCGACCGCGGCGAGGTCGGTCCAGGACCCCTCCGCGGGGCTTCCTGCGCCGGCCCCGGCTCCCGGGTTGACCACGCACGGCTCCGATCGTCTAGCGTGACCGTCGTTCCGCGGCATGGCCTGCGGCACCACCGAGGAGAGCAGGTCGGAGGTCTCGATGTCGGGTGACGGTAGCACCGGGGCGCCGCCTCGGACGGGCGTGGCGACGGCGGGCGGCGAGGACGCCGACGCCGGGTCGGTGCACGTCATCATGGGGCGCGCGAAGACGCGCATCGTCCTGTCCGGCGAGGTCGACGCGCTGGTGAGCCCCGACCTCGTCGAGGCCGCGGCGGAGGCCGAGGACGCCGGTCGGCCCGTCGAGGTCGACGCCCACCACGTCACCTTCATGGACTCCACGGGGGTGGCCTTCCTGGCGCGGCTGGCCTCGCGCTCGACCACGCGCCTGGTGCTGATCCGTCCGCCGGACGTCGTCCGCTTCCTCATCGAGGTCACCTCGATCACCGACCTGCTCGACGTCGTCGACCACGACCCGGGCGTCGACGACTCGGTCCCCGAGGACGCCCCGGACGAGGACCCCGACGGTCCTGACGACGCCGCCTGACCGCGACGCCGACTCGCCCGCGCGGGCGCGCGGCGCGCACGAGGACCCGCAGCGCAGCGCACGAGGGCCCCGACCGCTGCGGCGGTCGGGGCCCTCGTCGGTCGTGCGGCGTCAGGACACCGAGGTCCCGGCGCTGCGCAGGCCCTCGCAGGCCTCGACGACGCGCGCGGTCAGGCCGGCCTCGGCCGCCTTCCCCCACACCCGCGGGTCGTAGGTCTTCTTGTTCCCGACCTCGCCGTCGACCTTGAGCACGCCGTCGTAGTTCTTGAGCATGTGGTCGGCCACCGGGCGCGTGAACGCGTACTGGGTGTCGGTGTCGATGTTCATCTTGACGACGCCGTGGTCGACGGCCGCGCTGATCTCCTCGGGGAGCGAGCCGGAACCGCCGTGGAAGACGAGCAGGAACGGCTTGCCGTCGCCGTCCGGCTGGTGCTTCTCGGCCACCGCGCGCTGGGCGTCGGCGAGGATCTCGGGGCGCAGCTTGACGTTGCCGGGCTTGTAGACGCCGTGCACGTTGCCGAAGGTGAGGGCGGCCATGTAGACGCCCTTCTCCCCCAGCCCGAGCGCCTCGGCGGTGGCCAGCGCGTCGTCCGTCGTCGTGTAGAGGTGCTCGTTGATGTCGTTGGCGACGCCGTCCTCCTCGCCCCCGACGACGCCGATCTCGACCTCGAGGACGATCTTGGCGGCCGCCGCCCTCTCCAGCAGCTCCTGGCCGATGCGCAGGTTCTCGTCGAGGAGGACGGCCGAGCCGTCCCACATGTGCGACTGGAACAGCGGCTCGAGCCCGCGGTCCACGCGCTCCTGGCTGATGGCCAGCAGCGGCCGCACGAAGCCGTCGAGCTTGTCCTCCGGGCAGTGGTCGGTGTGCAGCGCGATGTTGACGTCGTACTTGGCCGCCACGACGTGGGCGAACTCCGCGAGCGCGGTGGCGCCGGTCACCATGTCCTTCACGCCCTGGCCGGAGGCGTACTCGGCGCCCCCCGTGCTGACCTGGACGATGCCGTCGCTGCCGGCCTCGGCGAACCCCCTGATGGCGGCGTTGAGCGTCTGGCTGCTGGTGACGTTGATGGCCGGGTACGCGAAGGACCGCTCCTTCGCGTGCTGCAGCATCTGCGCGTAGACCTCGGGGCTGGCGATGGGCATCTGGTGCCTCCTCGGGCGTGGTGCGGCGTCGTGGTGGGGGTCGGGCCCGCTGCCGGGCCCGACGTCCGTCGGCCCGCTCGCCGGGCCGCTCGTGCTCGGCGCGATCCTTCCACGCCGGGGGCCCGCCTCACCCGCCCGGGAGCTGCCCGAAGACGTGGCGCCGGACCCACGCGTGCAGCGCGATCGCCGCGGCGGCGCCCGCGTTGACCGAGCGCGTCGATCCGGCCTGGTGGATGGCGAGGACGGCGTCGCAGACGGCGAGCGCCCCGGCCGTCAGGCCCGTGCCCTCCTGGCCCAGCAGCAGCACCACCCGCTCCGGGAGGTCGTGGGTCTCCAGCGGCACGGCGCCGGGCACGTTGTCGACCCCGAGGACGGGCAGCCCCGCGGTGGCCGCCCAGGCCGCGAGCGCCGCGGCGTCGGCGTGGTGGTGCACGTGCAGGTAGCGGTCGGTCACCATCGCCCCGCGGCGGTTCCAGCGACGGTGGCCGACCACGTGCACCCCGGCGGCGTTGACGGCGTTCGCGGTGCGCACCACCGAGCCGATGTTGAGGTCGTGGCGCCAGTTCTCCACGGCCACGTGGACGCCGGCGCGCGAGCGGTCCAGGTCGGCGCGCACCGCCTCGACGCGCCAGTAGCGGTAGCGGTCCGCGACGTTGCGGCGGTCGCCGTCGGCGAGGAGCGCGGGGTCGTAGCGGTCGTCGGCGGGCCACGCCGCCGGCCCGCCGGGCCAGGGGCCGACGCCGACGGCGCGCTCGCCGTCCGCGCCGGCCCCCCGGTCAGGAGAAGATGCTGACGCCACCCGGTCCGACCAGGAGCCCGACGACGATGAGGACGACGCCCCACAGGACCTGGCGGCGGACGAGGGCGACGACGCCGGCGATGACGAGGACGACGGCGAGGATCCAGAGCAGGGTGGCCATGGGACCTTCCAGGGTCGGGGGGGCGGTCTCCGCCGGGTGCGGCGGCGCGAAAGACCGTAGAGGCGCCCCGGCGAGCGCGCTCGCCGGGGACCTACCGCCGCGCTGACGCCAGCGCGTGCCCGCGCGACCACGTCGGTGGGGCCAGCCCCTGGTGCCCCGCGGGCCGCAGGCGCCAGCATGTGTCCATGAGCAGCGACGCAGGGCACGCGGAGATCGAGTGCTGGCTGACGGACATGGACGGCGTCCTCGTGCACGAGGGCCACGCGCTGCCGGGCGCCGCCGACTTCCTGCAGCGGCTCGTCGACCGCGAGCGCCGCTTCCTCGTCCTCACGAACAACTCGATGTTCACCCCGCGCGACCTGCGCGCGCGCCTGGCGGCGTCGGGCCTGCTGGTGCCCGAGGAGTCCCTGTGGACCTCGGCGCTGGCGACGGCCCTCTTCCTGTCCCAGCAGCTGCCGGGCGGGTCGGCCTACGTCATCGGGGAGGCCGGGCTGACCACCGCCGTCCACGAGGCCGGGTACACGATGACGACCTCCTCGCCGGACTACGTCGTCCTCGGCGAGACCCGCACGTACTCCTTCGAGGCCATCACGACCGCCATCCGCCTCATCGAGGGCGGGGCGCGCTTCATCGCCACGAACCCCGACCCGACGGGCCCCTCGGCCGAGGGCCCCCTCCCGGCGACCGGGGCGGTCGCGGCGCTCATCACGCGGGCGACCGGGCGCGAGCCCTACGTCGTCGGCAAGCCCAACCCGATGATGTTCCGCAGCGCCATGAACAGGATCGAGGCGCACTCGGAGACCACCGCGATGGTCGGCGACCGCATGGACACCGACGTCGTCGCGGGCATCGAGGCGGGGCTGGCCACGACGCTCGTCCTGACCGGGTCCACGCGCCGCGAGCAGGTCGAGTCCTTCCCGTACCGCCCCACCCGCGTGTGCGACTCGATCGCCGACGTCGTCGACCTGGTCTGAGGCGCCACCGCGCCCCGTGAGCCCATGACGCCGGGCGACGGCCGGCCCTCCCGGCGGGCCCGCAGGGGCGCGGTCGAGCACTCCACGTAGCGGACCGATCCGCCATCCGGGTGCCCGGTGGCGTACGGTCGCGCGCAGTTCACCTGCCGTCCACCTGCTGGGCACGGGCACGTCGCCCCGCCGGCACCAGGAGACCGTCATGCGCCTCACCGTGCACCCCCGCGCGCTGCTCGTCCTGCTGCTGCCCGTGGCCGTCGTGCTCGTCCTCGTCAGCCTGGTGGCCACGCTCGTCGGGCTCGCCAGCCCGGGCGGCGCCCCCTTCGAGGGCTACGAGCGCCTGATGGACGTGGTCTCGGTCGACGAGGAGACGACGGTGCCGTCCTGGTTCTCGGCGTCGCTGCTGCTGCTGTGCGCGCTGCTCCTGCTCGACGTCGCCCGGACGGCCCGCGCCCAGCGCGACCGCTGGCGCTACCACTGGGCGCTCCTGACCCTCGTGTTCGCCTACCTCTCCGCCGACGAGGGCAGCCGGCTGCACGAGATCGGCACCTCTGTCGTGGAGATGGCGGGCATCGACACCGGCCTGCGCTTCAGCTGGGTGCTCGTCGCGCTGCCCGTGGCCGCGGTGTTCGCACTCGCGATGGTGCCGTTCCTCCTGGCCCTGCCGCGCCGCACGGCGCTCCTGTTCGTGCTGGCGGGCTGCGTCTACGTCGGCGCCGCCGCGGGGCTGGAGGTCGTCGGCAGCGCCGTCGCCCCGCTCGAGGAGGGCTCGACCACCGCGGGCTACGCCGCGCTGACGAGCGTCGAGGAGCTCTTCGAGATGGTGGGCGCCATCCTGTTCGCCTGGGCGGTGGCCGACCACCAGCGCCGCGCCGTGGCCGCGGCGGCTGCGGCCGACGCGCGCAGCGGCTCGGCGACCCGGGCGCGGCAGGGCGAGCACGCCGCGCCCGCGCGCGTGGCGTAGCCCCGACCGGACGCGGTCCGCGGGCTACGCGGACGGGCGGTCGGCCTCGCCGGCCTCCCCGAGCCCGAGGTCGTCCTTGGTGAAGACGGCGAGGTAGTCCAGGCCCTCGGCCTCGATGCGCTCGCGGGCCCCGGTGTCCCGGTCGACGAGGACCGCCACGGCCAGCACGTTCGCCCCGTGGGCGCGCAGCGCCTCGACCGCGGTCATCACCGACCCGCCGGTCGTCATCGTGTCCTCGACGGCCACGACGTCGCGGCCCTCCACCCCCGGCCCCTCGATCTGCCGCTGCAGCCCGTGCGCCTTGCCCTGCTTCCGCACGACGAAGGCGTCCAGGTCGCGGCCCTGCGCGGCAGCGGCGTGGAGCATGGCGCCCGCGACGGGGTCGGCGCCCATCGTGAGGCCGCCGACGGCGTCGGGCGCCAGCCCGCGGCCGTCGAGCAGCTCGAGCATGGCCCGTCCCACGAGGGGGGCGGCCTCGTGGTGGAGGGTGATGCGCCGCAGGTCGACGTAGTAGTCGGCCTCCGCGCCGCTGGAGAGCACCACGCGCCCGTGGACCACCGCGGTGGCGCGCACGAGGGCGAGGAGCCGCTCGCGGTCGTCCCCCGCCTCGTCGACGAGCGCCGCGGGCGCCGTCCGCTCGGAGGTGCCTGCTGCCTGGGCTGACCGACTGGCGTCCACAGGTCGCACGCTAGCCCCGGGCGTCCACAGGTCCAGCCGGTCCGGGGCTGGTCGGCGCGGGGGCGAGCAGCCTCGCCCCGTGCCCACCGACGCCCCGGCTCCCCCCTCCCCCGCCGTCGACCCCGCCGCCGGGACCGCAGCAGCCGGCCCGCCGGAGGCGCTGCTCGCGTGCTGCCGCGAGGTGCTGGCGGACCGGGGGACGTCGCGGCCCCCCGCGGGCCACCCCGCCTCGCTGGGCCTGTGCGTCATCGAGGCGGTCCTGGCGCCCAGGGTGAGCACCACGACGACGACCGCTGCGGTGGACCGCTACCGGGTGCTGCGGCGCGACGCCCTCGCCGACCCCGGCGCGGACGGGCCGCAGGCGCTCCTGGCGGTGCTCGAGGAGCTCGGTGACGACGGCTGGGCCGCTCGCGTCGGGACCCGCCACCGGGCCTGGCCGGCCCCCACCGCCCCGCTCAAGGCGACCGCCACGCGGCTCGCGGCCCGAGCGCTCGTCGACGCGGGCGTGCTCACGACGACCGACCTGCTGCAGCTCCTCGACGCAGAGCTCGACCCCGCGACGGACGAGCCCGGGTGGGGCCCGCTGCGCCGCGCCTGGACCGCCGTGCCCGGTCAGGGCTCGGGGTCCTCGTGGCACTGGCTGCACCAGCTCGCCGGCAGCCGGCGGGTGGTGCCGGACGTCGCGGCGCGCCGCCTCGTCGCCCGCGCCCTCGACCTGCCCCTGCGCGCGGTCCCCGGGCCGGCAGCGGCCGCGGCCCTCGAGGGGGCGGCGGCGGCGCTGGGCGTCCCGGCCCGGGACCTCGACCACGCCGCGTGGCGCGCGTCCGCACGACGGGGCGGACGGGACACCGCACCCCCGGCGGCACCGTGACGACGAGCCGCCGGCACGGAGGCGGCTCAGGCCAGGTCCACCACCACGGGCGCGTGGTCGCTGGCGCCCTTGCCCTTGCGCTCCTGGCGGTCGATCTCGGCGCCGGTGACCCGGTCGGCCAGCGCCGGCGAGCAGAGGGCGAAGTCGATCCGCATGCCCTCGCGGCGGGGGAAGCGCAGCTGGGTGTAGTCCCAGTAGGTGTAGGTGCCGGGGCCGGGGGCGTGCGGGCGGACGACGTCGGAGAAGCCGGCGTCGACGACGGCGCGGAAGGCCGCCCGCTCGGGCTCGGACGTGTGCGTGCTGGTGGCGAAGAGGGCGGGGTCCCAGACGTCCTCGTCGGTCGGGGCCACGTTCCAGTCCCCGCAGAGGGCGACCTGGGCCCGGGGGTCCTCGGCCAGCCACGCCGCCCCGGCGTCGCGCAGCCGGGCCAGCCAGTCCAGCTTGTAGGTGTAGTGCGGGTCCTCGAGCGCACGACCGTTGGGCACGTAGAGGCTCCAGACGTCCACGCCGCCGCAGCGGGCCCCGAGGGCGCGGGCCTCGGCCTCGGCGCCCTCGCCCCACCCCGGCTGGCCGGGGAAGCCCGCGCGCACGTCCTCCAGCCCGACCCGCGAGAGCACGGCGACGCCGTTCCACTGGTTCAGGCCGTGGTGGGCCACCTCGTACCCGGCGTCGCGCAGCCTCTGCTCGGGGAACTGCTCGTCCTTGCACTTGGTCTCCTGCAGCGCCACGACGTCGACGTCGCTGCGCTCGAGCCACGCGACGAGCCGGTCGACGCGGGCGCGGACGGAGTTGACGTTCCAGGTGGCGATGCGCACGGACGACGACGCTACCGGGGACGTCCTACCGGGCGCCGGGCCACCGGCGGGCGGCACCAGCGGACGCGCCCGCGCCACCGCCGCTGGCGTCGGTACGGTGCGGGCCATGGCGACGGCACTGGTCACGGGCGGCACCTCCGGCATCGGGGCGGCCTTCGCCCAGGAGCTGGCGCGCCGGGGCCACGACCTGGTGCTGGTCGCCCGCGACGCCGCCCGGCTCGAGGAGGTCGCCGCCGACCTGCGCCGCGGCGGCACGCAGGTGGAGGTGCTGCGGGCCGACCTCGGCGACCGCGGTGACGTCCAGCGCGTCGCCGACCGCCTCGAGGACGCGGCGCGCCCGGTCGACCTCCTCGTCAACAACGCCGGGTTCGGCCTCTCGAGCAAGCTGCTCGCCCCGGACACCTCCGAGCAGGAGCGGGCCCTGGACGTCATGTGCCGGGCCGTGCTCGTGCTCGGCGGCGCCGCCGGACGGGCCATGCGTGCGCGCGGCCGTGGCGCGGTGCTGAACGTCTCCAGCGTCGCCGGCTTCGTCGCGATGGGCGGCTACTCCGCCGTCAAGGCGTGGGTGACCTCCTACTCCGAGGGACTGGCCAACGAGCTGGCGGGCACCGGCGTCACCGTCACGGCGCTGTGCCCCGGCTTCGTGCGCACGGAGTTCCACGAGCGCGCCGACCTGCGCATGACGAGCCTGCCCGAGCTGGGCTGGGTGGACGTCGACGAGCTCGTCCTCGCCGCGCTCGACGACGTGGCGCGGGGGCGCGTCGTCTCGGTCCCGACAGCTCGGTACGCCGCTGTGGTGCAGCTGGCCCGGCACGCGCCGCGTCGCCTGGTGCGCTGGGCGTCCCGCGGCATCGTCTCCGCCCGCAGCTGACGCGCCTCCGGCGAGCACCGTCCGGCGGGGAGGGGGGACCCGCCGAGGTGCGCCCTGGGCGCGTCGACGGCCGTGGACCCCCCCGCGGGCCACGGCCGTCGACGGCTCCCCGGCGCCCTCTCGGAGCACCGCGCCACCGAGAGTAGGACGTCACTGCTCAGAGCAACTAGCCCTTCGGCGCCTCGTGATGTCCACACTTGTGTGGACGCGCCCGCGCGGCACCCCCGCCGACGACGCCGGGACAGCGCCCGACCGGGCCCGCCGCGGGGCGCCCGGGCACCCTCGCGACCCCGGTCGCCTCAGCGCTCCTCGACCCGCTCACGGCGCCGCAGCACCAGCCCGGAGCGCTCGCGGCGGCCCGAGCCGGCCTCGCCGAGCGGCTCGCCACCCGGGCCGTCCCCGGTCGTGTCGTCCCGTCCCGTCCCGTCGCCGGTCGGTGCGGCCAGGGCCAGCGGCCCGTCCGCGCGCCCGACCTCAGGACCGTCCACGTCCACGACCACGACGTCGCCGTCCCCGACCTCGCCGGCGAGCAGCGCCCGGGCGAGGCGGTCGCCGATCTCCCGCTGCACCAGCCGCCGCAGGGGCCGGGCCCCGTACGCGGGGTCGTAGGCCTCGAGCGCCAGCCAGTCGCGGGCGGCCGGCGTGACCTCGAGGCCGAGCCGGCGGTCGGCCAGGCGCGCGGCCAGCCGCTCGACGGCGAGCCCGACGATGCTGCTGAGCTCCTCGGTGCCGAGCGGGTCGAAGACGACCACCTCGTCGAGGCGGTTGAGGAACTCCGGCTTGAACGCCCGGCGCACCTCGGCCATCACCGCCGCGTGCTGGTCCTGCACCGAGCGCGAGGGGTCCGCGAGGTGCTGGCTGCCGAGGTTGCTCGTCAGGACGAGGATCGTCGTGCGGAAGTCGACCGTCCGCCCCTGGCCGTCGGTGAGGCGGCCGTCGTCGAGCACCTGCAGCAGCACGTCGAAGACGTCGGGGTGGGCCTTCTCGACCTCGTCCAGCAGGACCACGCCGTAGGGACGGCGGCGCACGGCCTCGGTGAGCTGGCCGCCCTGGTCGTAGCCGACGTACCCGGGGGGCGCACCGACGAGCCGCGCCACGGAGTGCTTCTCCCCGTACTCGCTCATGTCGATGCGGACCATGGCGCGCTCGTCGTCGAAGAGGAAGTCCGCGAGCGACTTCGCCAGCTCGGTCTTCCCGACGCCGGTGGGCCCGAGGAAGAGGAAGGAGCCCGTGGGCCGGTCGGGGTCGCTGACGCCGGCGCGGCTGCGCCGAACGGCGTCGGAGACGGCCTCGACCGCGCGCCGCTGGCCGACGAGGCGGTGGCCCAGCACCTCCTCCATCCGCAGCAGCTTGTCCTGCTCGCCCTCCAGGAGCCGCCCCGCAGGGATGCCCGTCCAGGCCGCCACGACGTCGGCGATGTCGTCGGCGCTGACGCGCTGGCCGACCATCGGCTCCTCCGCGCCGTCGTCGGACTCACCGGCCTCCGCCTCGGCGAGCTCGCGCTCGACCGCGGGGACGTCGGAGAAGCGCAGGCGCGAGGCCGTCTCCCAGTCCGTCTCGCGGACGGCGCGGTCGGCGTCCGAGCGCAGGGCGTCGAGCCGCGCGCGCAGGTCGCCGACGCGGTTGACGCCGCTCTTCTCCCGCTCCCACCGTGCGGAGAGGCCGGCCAGCCTCTCGCGGCGGTCGGCGAGGTCGACGCGCAGGCGCTCCAGGCGCTCGGCGGCCGCCGGGTCGTCCTCCGCCGCCTTGGCGAGCGCCATCTCCTCCATCACCAGGCGGTCCACGGCGCGGCTGAGCTCGTCGACCTCGACGGGCGAGGAGTCCAGCTCCATCCGCAGGCGCGAGGCCGCCTCGTCGACGAGGTCGATGGCCTTGTCGGGGAGCTGGCGGCCGGAGATGTAGCGGTCGGACAGCTGGGCCGCGGCGACGAGGGCACCGTCGGTGATGGTGACCTTGTGGTGCGCCTCGTAGCGCTCCTTGAGCCCGCGCAGGATCGTCACGGTGTCGGCCACGTCCGGCTCGCCGACGAAGACCTGCTGGAAGCGCCGCTCGAGCGCCGGGTCCTTCTCGATGCGCTCGCGGTACTCGTCCAGCGTCGTGGCGCCGACGAGTCGCAGCTCACCACGGGCCAGCATCGGCTTGAGCATGTTGCCCGCGTCCATCGCGCCCTCGGAGCCGCCGCCCGCGCCGACGACGGTGTGCAGCTCGTCGATGAAGGTGACGACCCGCCCGTCGGAGCCCTGGATCTCGGCGAGGACCGCCTTGAGGCGCTCCTCGAACTCCCCGCGGTACTTGGCCCCCGCCACCATCGCGGCGAGGTCGAGGGAGACGAGGCGCTTGCCGCGCAGCGACTCCGGCACGTCGCCGTCGACGATGCGCTGGGCCAGGCCCTCGACGACGGCGGTCTTGCCGACGCCGGGCTCGCCGATGAGGACGGGGTTGTTCTTGGTGCGCCGCGACAGCACCTGGACGACGCGGCGGATCTCGGCGTCGCGGCCGACGACCGGGTCGAGCCGCCCGTCGCGGGCCGCCTGCGTGAGGTCGGTCCCGTACTTCTCGAGGGCCTGGTAGGTGCCCTCCGGGTCGGGCGAGGTGACCTTGGCGGACCCCCGCACGCGGGGCAGCGCGTCCAGCAGCGCCTCACGCGTGGCGCCCGCCGAGCGCAGCAGCTCGCCGGTGGCCCCGGCGTCCGCCGCCAGGGCGAGGAGCAGGTGCTCGGTCGAGACGAAAGAGTCCCCGAGCGCGCCCATCTCCTGCTGCGCCACCGGCACGGCGGCGAGGGCGCCGCGCGAGAGCTGGGGCTGCGTCACGGTCGCCCCCGCCGTGCGCGGCAGGGCGGCGAGCAGGCCCTGCGCCTGCTCGCGGACGCGGGCCGGGGCCGCCCCGACCGCCTCGAGCAGGCCGGCCGCGACGCCGGCGTCGTCGTCGGTGAGGGCCACCAGCAGGTGGGCCGGCTCCACCTGCGGGTTGCCGGCCGCGGCAGCGGCCTGGACCGCGGCGGTGATCGCCTCGCGGGTCCTCGTCGTGAACTCGGCGTCCAA
>Ga0210040_10003364_pt1 | contig 21667 bp, 12 predicted proteins | sample CryGeyCG12114_NA_FD_185462 | JGI IMG/M metagenome (GOLD analysis project Ga0210040, IMG submission 185462) | Groundwater microbial communities from aquifer - Crystal Geyser CG19_WC_8/21/14_NA (SPAdes) (version 2) | ecosystem: Environmental > Aquatic > Deep subsurface > Groundwater | place: USA...
TCAAAGCTCTAAATCAAGATCCACGGGAAAAATTACAGTCCGATCGTTTTGCTTTTAGAAAACCAGGGAATATTTCTAAATTCCGAACAAATCTTCGTTTCGTTGGTCGTCGTTAACTGATCGTCTAGTCTCTTTTTATCATTAGCACCGTTAGCCTAGTCATCAATCTCCCCCGAACAACCTCAGTTCTAATCTGTATAGTTATAAACACTTTATATATTGCTTTTCTTGCATAAACATGCACGGCATTAAAACTCTTTACAAAGCAATTACCTTTCAATGGTAAAAAATTTCACTCGCTGGTCGATGCCCGAATCTTGTACGGGATCCAAATGTTATCAAACTCACCTGAAGCACCGCCTTTTACAAGTAACTTATCTTAGCGGCGCGAGCATATCGCAACACTTGTACAACATGAGTAGGATCATATTGGCAAGGGAAAGTTGTAACACTGTAGAAATGATTGCTTGCACCTCTCTCAAAGTCTCAAAGTTCAGTCATTCGTCGTATAGTTCGTAATTCGCCCTTGTATGTATACAGCTAAAAACCTCCGCTAAAGGATACGGAGTTATACTGGACGGTTTACGGTATCGGTCTAACATTCGACAGCACAGTACAACCAGTCAGTTCTAATTAGCAATCTAGAGAGGAACAGGTGATTTTGTAGTCATCCCAATTAAAAGTTAAATTTCTGTTACATATTTTATTGGCAACATTTGTGGGTCATTGGAATTGGCAACGTAGAATAATTGTCTCGAGAGCTTAAACCTAGTGTCTCCGACCCATTGTGGTCGTCATATTCTTCGGAGGGATTTTGAATTGGTACGTGTTATTGGTTGTCGGTAGATGTGTAATGAACTGGAAGATTATATTACAAGGTTTTCGATATTTTCTCTTCGATCTATCTCGCAAATTTCGATTCTACTAATATTCTGTAAATGTCAAGAGTATCTGCTCTAGGTCTGAAATGATTAATGAATGCTCAGTTTTTTTGGCAGAGCTGCAAATATTACCGGGGTGAATTACCTTTGTTGAATGGACTAGATAACTTGTCCTTCTGGGGATGGTAGCGTAGACAATCGGATTCGGATACAGTATTGGTATCAATGTTGTTAAACATTTTGATCTTGGATTCTTTGTAGTTACATTAAGTGAACGTCCCCAATGACGATGACTCGATGGGCACCACAGAGGAGATCAGATCTCATAAGGAATGATAAGACAAAAGACAGCATTCACCAAAAAGTATCATCAACCACTTCATCATCATGGAGTGGAGATGAAGGAGGTGAGAAAGAAGAAGAAGGAAATGGGGACAACAACTTTGCCGCTCCAGACTCCAGTACTCAGAATGGCGACCATTTTGACAGCCCTGGAGGTAGTAATGGCTCTTCAGTAACTGAGAAATTGATCATGAAGAAAGCAGACAGCGAAGTAAAGGATGTTGTGAAGTACGCAATTCCATTGCCGTCCCCACCAACTGTCCACAGTGGAGGTGAAAAAGGTTTGCAGTTTATCTTATTCAATGATGGTGTAGCCCAATTTAGGATCCTTTGTAAATGTTGATGATCTTGCAGCTTATGGTGGAAACCAATCCTTCTTGAGTTTCAAAGACAGTGTCGGACGCATTTCGGAGCGACCAACGTCGCCAAATCATTCTTACTGGGATATAAATGTGTCTACTACATCGTACTCTAGCAATGGAAGAACCCCGGGGGATATTGGTTTGCAGAATATCGGAAATACTTGCTTCATGAATTCGGGATTGCAATGTCTGATTCATACTCCAGGATTAGTGGAATATTTTCTCAAAAAGTATGTTGTTTTTGCAAGAGAACTGATACTTTGTCTCTGCCTGTGTTTCTAATCATTTGTATTGTGTGTTGTAGTGGCAAGGCTATTGTGAATGCCAACAGTGTAGGGAGCTCGTTGGTTATACAATTTCAGAACATTATCAGCTCTGCATGGTTGGGAAATGATACTATTTTGAATTTACAAGACTTTAAAAGTGTATTGGGTGGTCTTCATGCTCAATTCAGGGATTGTAGACAGGTAAGTTTTCAATGAATGAAGAATGACTGATCTCTTTGTCCTTGTATATCATCTTCTGCTACCAAATAGTAAACATCTGAATTGTTGATTTCTCTGTTTTCAGCACGACTGCCAAGAGTTCCTTGCTTTGACTTTGGATTCATTGCACGAGCAATTGAAGCGATATCGTCTGGCTATCAATGGGAATGCTATTACTTCTCCTCAACCTCCCAAAAGTCACGTTTCCCCCATGAAAGAAAAAATTGAAGTGAGTTCTCTAGTTGTTAACTATTCGGATGATTTCCAAGATAAATCCACTTTAGAAGTTAAAAGTTCCACTGCCATAAAGACAAAAGCAATCAGCCGGCAGCCGATATTTTCGTTTTCGGCTTTGAGCTCGCAAAATAGTGCTGGTTCAGATTCAGTAGACCAACAGCCACAACCAGAGCCTATAAAAGTAAATTTACCATTACAATCTGAAAATGAAAATACGTTATTACAATCACCTTCTAAGAAGTGGATAAAGATTAAGGCGAGCTGCATCAACTGGGGGAAAATAGTTCCAAAGACTTTATTGAAGCCAAAGGAGGTAATTACGATGTGATGGAGTGGGACTTGAGTAGTGGCATTTTTTGCCGTGTTTATGTGTACAAAACATTACAGATGAATACATGCGTCTTTCGCTAATTAAGTGTGTTCTATGTGTCAGGTTTACTTCAACTAACCTATTGCTAACTAACTAAACTATTCCTCCGACCCTGTTTTATCTTTAACTTTGACGTCTATCATTGCTAGCCACAACACAACTATTTAGTTAGTACTAACCCAATGAACGGCAATAAATTTTAGCAATTCAATCATCACGTTATTGTGATGCATAACGCTTGTAGTTTTGCGTTACTTTATGTCTTCTTTGGCTTTAAATTCATACATTATAACAAGCCTATCTAGTTAAATTACTAGATTGCTCTAGTATTTAGGTAGGTGACTATTTGCTATACTGCTGATTGGTTTAATATTGAAGTAGAAGAGGTGTTAATATCCATATTGGCAGTCAAGTAGTCTGTGAATCTTTTTCATGAATCAATTTTGCTTGTTTGATAGCGGATTGGATTGAATAACATGTTTCTTAACTAATACATTATGTGGAGTTTGGTGATGATACCTGTTACAGCATTTTATGTCTATGCCGTTATCCTCATACTTTCGGAACGTTTACATTTTTTAGGAGGCTTGGATAACTCCTAAAAGACAAAAGCTGAGTAACGGCTATGAACCTTTTATTCCTCAAACTGTCGCTGAACTGTGCGAGAGCTACCCATCGAACTCGGGATCACAAAATGGTAATAACGGTACGAATGGAGAAGGAAGTCACACGAAGTGTGAAAACGAGGATCAAATGGATACTTCGTTACCATTAGAAGCTGAGAAAATCAGTGCAGTGCAACCAGTATTAAAATTGAGTACAAGTGACATAAATGACACTGGTTCACTTGGAGCTGGAGGTGGTGACTATGTATCCACTTCTACTGAGGGAAATGGGAATCGTCAGGAGCTAGCTGAGCGGGCTAACAATTACTGGAGAAATCATATGGAGCAGAATAATACTGTAGTTGCATCAGCCTTCCAGGGAATGTACAAAAGCACGGTAATACTCTTACTCTTATAGTAGAAACATACATGGTTAATTACCAATTACCCATCATCAAATTCTTAGAGAATTAATTTAATTTGACTGTTTTTGTTTACAGGTGACTTGTTCCGTTTGTAAATATGTTTCAATTACTTACGAACCATTTATGTACCTTTCATTGCCGATTCCAAGGATTATGGAACGTGTTCACAGTAAGTTATTATTCTAGAATGAGAATTGTCGTTAAGATCATGTTTACTTAATTAAAATACTCATACACTTACTTCCAATAATTTTAGATGTCACGTTCATAAGCATGAAGGATCGTCGACCAATAAAATTGGAAGTGACACTAACTGTATCCGACACCATTCGTCAATTGAAAAACCTAGTGCTAACTCAGATGAGTAACGAAGCGTATAGTGATGCTGACACGGAGCAAGTTATAGCTGCTGAAGTTGCGAATCATATCATTTTTCGCATTTTGGTAAGTTGCGTGTGTTGCTCATTGTACGCAAGGACGCTTTTTGATGACAGAGTTAGCATAATTTTTATTGCATTGCTATAAATAAATAAATAAAATAAAAATTGCTTTGTTTTATTATCTGCAGGATGATAAGATCGAACTAAAATCAATCAATTCCGGTGCGCGAAACATTTACGTGTTCCAAATGAATGACAATTTCGATGAAAAGTATGGTAAAGAAAGCGCTGTTGCATTCAACGATGTGGGCTCTGAATTTTCAACCCAAGGTGGAATACCATCTCCAGCCTCCAATGACGTTTCTTCAACGACTACTTTGGTAAGGAGTCCTTTTTTGTTAGCAGTTATAGTTATACGACTGTTCGGTTTAATTTCTAAGCCAAGTTAATTATGAAACTAAACCACGATTTTATTGATTAAACAAACAGGGAGAAATGCACCGTCCGCAAACCTACTTAGATGAAGAAGACTGGGAACCAAAAATTGGTCCATCTTTACCAGTAATAGTTGAGTCTTCAAATGATGAGCCAGTTGCTGGAATTTCGTCTTCGAATAAAGATACTCCAACTATGTCTCCAGCTGAAGCGGCCGGATGTTCCACTGAAATGGGTTCTGTTGCTGGTGTTGTTGAAAGCATGACTGAAATGGAAAAATCAGGAGACCTTATTCAATGTACAATTTGTCTCGATGAATTTACCAAATCCGAACTTAAATACCACAACTCATCGAGCTGTAACTGCATTCTTTGTGATGAATGCATTTCGGTATAATGTTTTTTTGAGCATATTAGTACTAATCGTATCTAATGTTTTGTTTTCTTTGGTAATAGTTTACTTCATATGATTTTTTTTTGGTAGAAATCTGCTGCTCACTTTGATGAAAGCTCGTGGACTGATGAGGACAATACACCCCATCCCCATGGGCTATCGGAAGGCAGCAATGGGGATAGATTGAAATGTGCAGTTTGTGGAAATGTTGTGGTGCATTCCGAAGTATTCGTTTCGTTCAGCAATAACGCTAACGATGGAACTCCTCCCAGAATGCTACTGATACCTGTTCTATTTCGTTGTGATCCTAACCCTGATGCTAACAACAACTCTCGCTCGAGTTGCAAAATATTTGGTTCTCCTTGGTTAGTCAGAATACCATCGACGCTGCCAGCATCAGAATTCCAAGAATTCATTTCCGATATAAATCCATTTCCTGAAGCGCAAACTCGTGTTTTAGTCATGACGTGGGATGTAAGTTTATTCACTCAGGATTCAAAGTTAGTCTTAATAGTGAATTTTTACTGGGGATAGTATCTGATGCAATTAATGATTTTTTGTAGGGGAAAAGTTGTGGTACTTGCTTCTATCCCTCCACTTGTCCCGGTTGTGATTATCCTAGCGAAGGGACCGTACATTTAAGTCCACGGAATTGTATAATGATCTCATTCTCGGACATTACCACCGAAACAATGAGTACGATTGACCCTCCCGATATGGCTTTTCAAGCGAATGTGTCTTGTAATTTTTCATCCTCGTGGTCATGGACAAATCGGAGGGATGAACCACCGGTTGATATCCATGAGTGTCTTCGAGCTTTTTCAGAAATGTATGTATTGTTGGTTTGCTCATGTTGCATTATAAAGTCATTTTGTAATTTTTGTAATATTTGGTTTGTAGAGAGTACTTGGATGAGCAGAATCCATGGTTTTGCCCTCAATGTAAAAAGAATCAGTGTGCTACGAAAGCTCTTTCAGTTTGCCGCTTCCCGGACTTCCTTATAATTTATTTGAAGAGGTAGATGAATTGACCTTAAAGCTTTTTTTTCAAAAATTAAAGCTTTTTAAAATATTGAATTATTTTAATGTCCACTGTTCTTAAAATTGGCAATGATTTTCTTATTCAGATTTGTATTCTTGGATCATTCAAGCAATAAATTGAACAATAAGCTAAAGTTTCCTTTAAACGATTTGGACGTGAGCCGCTACATTGCCGATGAATTCTCAGGGGTGGAGTATAAATATGATTTGTACTCTTGTATATGTCATTATGGAAGTAAGTGCAGACCATTTTAGATTTACACGAATAAAAATAATGCAGAAATAAATTTGACCCTATATTTTGTGCCAATTTTTTGTTTTCCAAATAGCTGCGTCATCTGGTCACTATACTGCCTTTGGAAAAAATCCACTGAATAATGTATGGTCCTTTTTTAACGATGAACTTGTCAGCACCCAAACACCGTCAGAACTAGAATTTTCTTCGGCGTATATTTTATTTTATGCGCGCCAAGGTAATTGAGCGATTAAAATGAACTGAGTTTTGTACATTCTGTTGGTTACTGTGATAATTAACGAGGGCTCAATTTGTAGGTGTGTCAAATGATATTCCAAGATTGATTGAGCAAATCCAGCAGTCATCATCAGTTCGGGACTATGTGTCGCGAAATGGGCCCCTCTCTCAGAGTACGTGTGCACTTGTTAAATCACCAATAAACTTCATGATGATGACTACTTATTCTTGTGCTGTAATTTCGTATAAATTATGTATGCATTATTACAGCTGTGGATACACGCGGTGCATATTTTGGACCAGAAACCAGTCCGATGAATAATGAAAACGAGGACGAGGCTGTTAGTTCATCGTGTGCTAAAGAGGAATCTTCATCATCCTGTTACAATTCAGGTTATCCCCATGCGTCATCGGTGGCGGAAGCTGAGGCAGGTTTTTCGTCCCAAGAGATGGATAATGGATCAACGCAAGGATCTGAATCGGAAGCTTGTTCTTCCACCCACGTAAATGGAAATAAGAGTAGCCATGATGATGCAGTAGCTTTGCAAGAATCTCTGGAAATGCCACCCCCTTTAGAAAGTTTCAAAAAGCATTCAATGTATGGACCTCATCCTTCTCATAGAAATACAAGCTTAAGCCGTAATCGAAACCGAAAGGTGACTCCAACTGAAGAGGTTCAAGATTGAAATTGTTTTTGTGAGAATTTTAGAGCGGATATTTAAATTTGTTGTCACTTTGTTAGTTAATTGTTGATTTTGTGAAAAACAATCATCATGCCTTTCTTTATACATGGCTTTTTTTGGCTACTGCAATGTTTTAATAAAATTGTATCATGTCCAATGAAAAAAGAGTGGAAAGTTTCCACACATTCTGTGTGGAGTATGAATTGTTAGTTTTTAATAGTATTTTCTTGTGAAATTATACCTATTTTGACGCTGTGTAGTAAAAGTGTGAGACACGTTTTTAGCCCGACATTATGGGCTTATTATTAACACATGAACAATATGCAGCGTTATTTTAAGAAGTATTATCAATCACACTGACTGAAAGATTTAAGATTAATATTTTAATGTATTCTTAGTAAATGATAATTTGTAGAGTGCTAGGTTCAGGGGTCTGTTTATTTGCAGGCCCATGCACTGTTACGGAGACTGATGTATTGAAACGTTTATAATTAAATTTGTGACTTTGAAATTAGATACTGGTGTAATAATAATTATTAGCTTTATAAAGGAAACGAGAAGTGGGAAATTAGTGTAATGTATTAAAATGTCATATTATAAAGTTGTGAAGTTAGCTTGTATTTTACAATAGGAAATTTTATAATGCCAGTTTGCCGTGTATGATATTAGGCTGTCATCAATTATTATTATTGTTGTGTGTCTGGTTAGATTTAGTAATGTAAATAGATCTAACTAAGGAAAATCGTGAATCAGAACCGTGAAAAATCGCAAATTAAGTTTGGGTCGACTAAATATTGTAAATTGTATGAATTTTACTCATTTTGTTCCGTCGTATTCGTCTCATTTCTACTTATTTTTTTTACTTGAGTAAAGTAAAAGTGTGTAAGGATTATAATGTAATGAAGTATGGATCTGATTTTTTTTTCTTCTGATTGGAAACCATCTTTTGGATACATGGTCCGTGCGTAGCGTGTCATGTATTCAAAACGCGCTGATGCATATTATGTAAACTCGGAGAATGAGAAAAATAATAAAAACATCACATAACCGTATACTTTGGAATAATATTTTGATGTTTTTATTTTCGTTTTAACTTTATTTCCGTCCTTCGTTCATTCTATGATTATTACATCATCCATCATCAAAACTTCTTCACCACTCTGTACCAATATATATATATATATATTTATATGTATGCATTATGTACTTAATTTAGTAATATATAATATATTTTTAATGCAATATGAATATTCACACAACAAAAAAAGAGAACTCGTGAGTACAGTTTTTTTAAACGTTGTCCTTTTCACAAATCTTGTCTCTTGTCCGTAGTTTTTCCCTTCTCACAAGTTAAATTTTGAAAATTACTATTTCCATACGGGGTATTAATATATCGCCATGATTTTATACAGTACCGAATTATTTTCAAAACGTGACTATCAACTATAAACATAGGAAGTATACAGTACTACCACTACTTATAAATCTTATTTTAGGTTCAATTTTTTTATTTTTAAATTAGTACATTTTTCAGTATCTTTATTATTATTATTATCATGAAACTAGCTCATCATGTGTCCTCTACTTGCTACAGAATGGATAGTCATTTTTTTTTAAGTAAAAGTAAAGTTCTCTACGACCTTCCCGGAATTAGCAAAAACTGTTTAAAAGTGTCCATTTGTCCTCCCATTCACGTCTTGTTTAATTGTCAGTGAGAAAAAAAAGTATTCCATTAGTTGGGAAGCTTTTACATGTTCAAATTAACACTTTTAATGCACCTTTTTGCATAGTGATCATATTATATAGCATTCGACCTCACATTGCTCTATAGCTAGAGTCGTCCATATTCCCATTTTAGATGAAGACTACAAAATTTACTTCATTGCGTCCAATATATTAAGTTTAGGAACAGAAAACTTTTCACTCTCTATATAGTGCTATAGTTAGTTAGTAACTTAACTAACTTATGTAGTGGTATTAATGCATGGAGCATAAAATAAAATTTCTTCTCGAATTTCTTTCACACAGAGGTCGAATCAATGACAACTTTTTAATTAACTAGCTATATAACTAACTAAGTAACTAACTATTAGACCGTAACCAACTTATACTTTATAAGTTGTGAGACTCTCGTGTTCAAATAATGGTGGTCACCGTCATAATCAACAGTAGTTAATATTTAAACTACATTATGATGATTAGTCCTTATATGTCTACAATGTATGTACAACGAATTGTGTGTCGGTTCAATGAAACCTGTAATTTACTGTTATTAGTATGTCCACAAAGTGAGTGATCGAAGACCACAGAAAATGATTTAAATAATGTACTCATTATGAGACTATTTTTCCGTTCATAACATCTACAGCATATTTCACTTTCGTACATACTCTACCATTAACTAACAAGAGATTATAGTTGTTGCATTAAATTCCATACAAATGTATACAAAGTCACTAGATTTCGTACATGTCAACTAAAAGTATTAGTTAGTTTTAGCTATTTGAGGGAAATGAGTTGATATTTTCATCATAATCTCTCATAGGTTAATTATTCCTGAAACTAAGAGGATTTAAAAGGAAGAAACTTACGGAAAACAGTATTTGGTTGGTTAAAATTTGACTAAAATTAATCTCTATTGAAATATGTATATATTATGCCGTGTGAGATTAACAAGAATATGGACACTGGGTTTACCTTTCATTAGTAATAGTAATGAATAATACGACTAGTAGATGTATTATGGCGGTAAATTAATAGTAGTTTGAATACGCAGTTTGGGTTCAACTGTACTAACTAACTAAAAGTATCCGAATTCTTCATCATATTAGTTAGTTATAGTGGGTTAGTTTACAACATTGAAAGGAATTTAATTTTTGGTTATTAATAGAAGCATTCATCTATTTTTGCCTCGCTCCCAGTCTTACTTTGTCTGTGTTGTTTATAGCATGGCAAAATATGGGTGTGTTTCATTTGCAAAATCCATGGGTTTTTATTATGCACGCACTGTGGGAAGGTTGCCAAACCTTTTCGAGTATCAAGTGCTAAAATATTGCCACAAATTGATTGAATCGTGTGTTTTTCCTGGGAATTGCTTATTGGAAAGGAATGTTGAATAAGAGGCTTTAAAAAAGTTCACAATCCTCATATTATGCTTGCTTCCGTACATACATGTCTGCATAGATGGATTGAGGCTGTGAGATAGATTACTTTTGTTATTGCTTCCAATATTCCAACAAATGACTGACTGACTATCATATATTTTGTATTATATTCAATAGATAATAATAGGGATTCTGCATTATGTGTATAACATTGTGAAATGCGAATGTTGGCTTAAAAACTGTTTCATTTCTAACAAAAGAGTGGCAGAGATTTTTGTCAAAAAATAAAATACACATCCATATGCAATTTATAAATGCATAGCATATACAAACCATTTGAGATTTCATCAGTCTTAATGTGTACAAGATTGCACACATTTGGGGTTAAGATCATAACTCAAATGGAGATTACTGCAATTTTTTTAGGACTTACAATTAAGGGTGACAAAATTGAGACTTGTGTCTAACAACTTGTGTTGGTAACCAAACTGCTCACAATAATATTTTCACATGCGATTCAAGAGAGAAACTTTTTTCACATTATGTGAGATCACAAATAAAGAGATTTTCACTATACTTCCGTTCCATGAAATGAGTTTTCCTTCTACAGTGATTTTGAATAACGTAAACTTATAAAACGATAAGAAAAGATTATCTTAATTATGTGTTTGGTGCCGTTAGCTATGCGTAAATCGTATATTATGCAATCAAGTGAAAGACTGACTGAACTAACTAATCAATTTTTCGAATTGTTTTCACCAACAAAACGTGAATATTCAAGAAAAAATTTTCCACGTGCAAATTTCAAAATTTCTAACACTACCAATACCTTGTGTTGCATACTTTTTCTTCCCGTATACAATAAGCATACAAATTTCACAAGCCTCCTACATGCAAGCTCACTACTAATACCTAACAAAATGTGCACCATTTCATAAAACCCATCCGAAACAAAGTTTGACTTGATTGACTCGTTTTTTTTTAACTCCTTGATTGTAGTGATTGTTAAAGTGCATGAAATCAATTCTACCTAAGCTACCTAGCATAAACTTATAAATGTGCATTCTCGACAAAAACTAATTTGGCACGTGATGTGGTGGTTTCTCTGCGGAAAGAAAAACTCTGACTAAAATAATTCATAATAAAAAATGGGAATCATTTTTCTCAATAGATTACACACAGTGTTTGGGTAACATACGGGAGGGGGGGGCAGAGTTTCTGACTAGAATCGTGTATCATATTTTGGCATGTATACACAACAAGTGAATAATAAATAACAAATACAGATCAAACAGTCCTTGTCACTAACTAACTAACTAACTAAAATTACATATACTATAGTTAGTTAGTTACCTAACGCGCTACCTGAACAATATTTTTACCATAGTCAAAAAAAAACTATAGCTAAAGACAATAGGATTCAAGGCATACCAAATACATTTGCCATGTTCATCCCATGAGGCCTTTACAAACACAAAAAAAAACGTATGCACATACCAGAGCTGTGGTAAAAACATGAGACTCGAGTGCATTTTCTTGTACATAAAAAACAAGTTATGCAAGCAAGTCAAGTAAGTAAGTAGCATATGGATGAAATTCAATCCGACACTTAGTTAACTAACTTTGTATACAGTACGTTAGCATCACCTTTCCCATACTAGAAATTTCAGCACATGATCATGCATATAAAATCAAAAATTGTGGGGAAAAAGGATTACACACTAACTTTTCCTGAACACACTACCAGAGAAATCGATAAAACAGTCATGTTATACAATGTCACATTCCTTGCCTAGCCGATAGATAGATTTTAAGGACAATATTATCCTGCTTGCCTAAACCTGCTTTTGTATACGTTTTGCTCATCTGGTGACTTTCTCCCATTTTTTAGGAGGATAAAAAACGTCAGTCAGTCAGTCACAACTCACGCCCTATCTACTATAGCTATCCGACATGACATGTGATTGTCAGTTTTACCGATAAAAGGTTCCCTTTTTTTCTAAATAAGGAATTTTTCACTCTACCTACACATAAATAATGTAGACACACAATAAAGTGACTGGAGCACAATAAAGTGCCTAACCAGCTAAACTAAGAGGCCAAAGCTCATCCTTGTAACCAACTAACAAAACTTAGTGCAATGATTCAACCTTTTTCCAAAATTGGATCGGATGAAAAAAAAAACTTTCCCTTCTCCCGAGACCAATAATAAACTGAATATAAGTTGATAAAAGAAAGCCTTAATAGTGAGTTCCCTGACGTTTTGAAAAATCGCATCTACAGCCCGCATTCATAATTAATATGGGCTGTTGCACTCCCAAACCACATCATTACTATTATCCTGATGATTACGGATGTATTCCCAAATTCTTCATGCTTGGCTCAACAAAATGTGCTGAGGCTTGACAATAGTCTATTTCACTTTGGATTACACAAACATTCTGAGGCCTGGAACGGATCTTGAGAAAAATTAGTTCGCTAATAAGTTAGTTATAGTATAGTTAGCTAGTGATGCTACCACTAACACTACCACTATTATGCTCACATTGGAAAAAACTATATCGTATTCAATTCACCCAATGAATACAGCCCTGGGATGTCAAGCCAGCTTCAAGATAATGATAATACATGTTCCTGTCACCTACGCTCTCCATATAGAATCCCGAGTGAAATTCAAGCATGAGATTTATGGCATGGAATTGACTACCCGTAATCACATTAGTCTTCTCGGCTGTATGATGATCATCATCATCGCATCTTCCTGTGCCTATGAGTTCATATGTGCTTTGTTGTTAGTTACGTTTGTTCTGCCTGGACTACTGTTACACAGAGATCGTAGCGATTTTGCACGGAAAACTGTTTTAAAAACTGGTCTCAATTCTTTGGAAAATATGGATTTTTAGGCGTAGAAAACAAAAATATACTCAAAACTTGGTTAATAGTTTCCTCAAATTCGATTAAACTCTTGTGAAGTTTTTAGGAAAGAAGCAAAAGATGTTTAAATTTTGGCGCGTCAATCTGAAATAACTTCACAGGATTTTCATAGTGTATCTAAGTTGCTGGATTGATCATTTAAAGTTATTTTCAAGTAATTTCACAAAAACTAGAGAAATATACGAATTTTTGTTAAAGTAAAGTTTGGAAACCGACTGTAGTAAACATTTCCCCTTTCCCTTTGGGATCAGTGAGAAAAGATACACAGAGACACATTCTCTTTCTCCATTGCTACTTACTTACTTACTTTTGTGGGATTCGATTACTCGTGCATGACGTCTCGCTCAAACTAACTAACTAACGAACTAACTAACTAACCATCCAACTAGTGAAACTAGCTTTCTAACTAACTAACTAATCAACTATCTATGCATGTATATAATGATAGCAAGTGTGTTCAATTCGTTCACTCATTTCTCTCAGTCGTAATAGTCATATCATGAACTAACTAACTAATATTATCTGCTCCCATAATCTAGAGCTAAAAATACAAGTACTTATATGTGTATAGCATCCATGCCAAAGAGTTTGCTCATCATCCACGCCCTTAGTCAGTTACATACTAGCTAATAATCTTATGCTAAATGACTTACAGCCTTACTAACTAACTATATAGTAACTACTAACTATAAGTGTGGTTTCCTAAATAGTATTGATGATGATCGAGACTCATCATGCGATTCTCAAAAAAAAAAGACTGGGGGGGAAAAGAAGAGTGAACTACTCAATAAAAGATAGAGGTAGTTAGTTAGTTAGTCTAGATAATGTGACATGACATGACAAATTCGGGATTTATTAGTTGTGCGCACACACACATGTAGTTATTATAATACAAAAGTCCCTGGCGGGCTTGAATATATAATTACAAGAGGTGTATTTATCCAATTCGAAGGATGATGAATGATTTTTTTACAGGAAATTGGGGGATGACACTGCAATTATGAAAAATCAATTTGCCATGTCATGTGTGTGCATTTTGAAATTGTGCAGTGGCTCGTCATATCGTTGTTGCTGTTATTTTCTGTGTCACTGTCCGTTTTTTCCCCTCTTAATAAAACTTGTCCTTCTCTATCACAATTCAGGTCCCCTTCCATTAATCGCGCTAAATAGACTACATACCTTGGTTTTCCGCCATATTCTCAGGGCTGGATTTTCTAACTAACTAACTTGCTTTCGTTTAGATAGAAAGTAACTATATAACTAGTTAACTGTACTCAACCCTATGGTAAGATAGTAAATCCATGATGATTAATCATGGGTTTTTTCATTTCTCAAATCCTGTCCTTTCAGCTCACTGTGAGTATTTCAATTCCATTTTGTGCATACGTGATACACTTTGGTTCACAAAAATAATAGAGTTAGTAGTAGCTAGTTATAGTAAGTAACTTACTTACAACATTATAACTTAGATAGTATGGTTTACGAGACATTACATACATACTTGACATAAAGGCTAATTAGTAGAAAAAAATGTACTGTGAAAATATCTACCACAACTATTATGTATATAGCAAGTCGAAATGTAGACTTTTTCCAGTTTCCGTAGTAGTTAGTTAGACAGTTGTGGGTCAAGAAATGTAGTTGAGTTAGTTAGTTAGGAAGAAATCATACTGAAAGACTCCACATGGTAAAAATCACAAGAAAGGTTCTAAAACTATTGGGGAAATGTATACGGTGCCTACGGTTTCAAAAACTAACTACTACCATTGTTGAAACTAATACTAACAAGAAATAAAATGTGAAAGTAACTAACTAACTAACTAACTACTAGTCTAGTTGGCTAGTACGAGACTATGGTGATAGTTTAGTCTGCAGCTAGTAAGTAAGGAAATATAATATTTGATTGATTGAAAATGAGGGACGGGTATTGATAAGTAGTACTGTTGTTAGTTAGTTAGTAATATAAATAGTCTTACATTGTAAGTAAGTATATAATCATAACCCAAAGGTTTATTAAGTATTAGGTAGTAAGTAATCATATTTGTAAATATTACAACGTAAAGTTGGAGTTGCGGTATAAAGAAAGTATATTTACTTATAGAGATGTTGTTTAGAATAAAAGGAAATGTTTGTCAGAGCTTAAAAGACAAAATATTCATGAAATTTTTTCAATTTCCTGTCACCTTTGCTCATTTACCACGAATTTCGTATGAGTAGATATAGCTAATGTGCACAGGAGAAAGTATTTTTCTTTTCAGTGAGTGAAAACACAAGAAAGTATTGTCAATTATGTATATAGTAGTATGTATCCAGTGTACATAGTAAACAACTGTGGGTTCAACATGGGTTAGATAAATAATAATTTCCAGTGTAGTATATAGGTATAGGTAGGGAAGGTATATAGAAAAAGAGAGTACCCTTCAGTCAGTAGTAAATAAGTAAATGTTAGATTAAAGTTAGAAACTTATGAACAAAGTAACTTACTAACTAACTATAACTACGTAATGGCTACGTCACTTATCCATACAGAGTAAAATTATAGTATTTTTAAATGCAATGAATTACCCTAATGATTTAGATACAATGGTATAGAGTATGTAAGTAGCCTATTGGTTTCCTTAACTCCGAAATTTAGAATCATCATCATCCTGTATGCAGATATACTAGTCAATAGCAGTAGTTTACATTTACAAACAACAGTACGAGGGATAGGAGTATTTTTTTTTACCAAACTCCTTCTGTCGTGGTATACTATACAAACTGTATGTACAAATACAGCAGATTGTTTTGGAATTCCTTCTCATGAAATGTTGCAGCATCACTTCCCTACGGAAAAGAAAATGCAAGATGTCAAGTCAACGGAAACAATATGAGAAGCGCGTAACTATGTTATTTGGTTTCCATGGTAACGCATTTTTTTGTATGTTACTAAGGAAACGTTTTTTGGATTTTTAATATGCAAAAGTGGATGTAATGAAGACTGTGTTTTGCCAAAATATAGTTTTTCACTTACTGTGCATCACATTGACGAAACGTTGGCCGAAAATAGTAGAGCCTTAGAAACGAGGCACGGCAGGAGGATGTCCAGCAACTGTAAATCCCAATATAAATAACCGTTAGGAAAAAAAATTGAGCCAAAATTTGAAAACTTGTATCCGAATTACAAATACATGATTAACCTAGAGATGCACAGTTAGTTAGTAAAGTCATAATTAACTTGTGTGGAAATACAAAATTGCAGTTAAAACAATGCAGCTGATAATGGTATACACTAAACTTGTAGCGTTTTGGTGTGTGAAAAATGCCAGTAAGTAAATGCAGCATATTAATATTATTATTATCTAGCTGTTTTCAATTAATAGCCTTTTCTGTGTCCATCATAACAAACTGAACGTAAAAATCCAAAGCCAAGTTTTGTGAATATCGCAAAGAAAAAGTTGTTATATAAGATTTGGGAGTAGCAACATGAACAATCCTATTGTCTGCTGCATAGCAATGTTTTCAGAATACATTCACTTACTATTTTGAATTGAAGGCAACAAATAACATGTGAGTAAAATATTATCATTTTGCAAGCGCGATGGCCATAATTCATAAAAAACTTGTCTATACAAATTGTCAAACAGAGTAAAAAATGAAGCTTTTGTGTTCCATTGGCGCAATAACAATGCACATGACTGTACGATCTGTCTAACCAACTAGTAACTTGCAAAATTAGTTTCATCAGCAAACTATCTGTACTCAATGAATGGGAAAGCTTAATCAGCTGAACAAATGAAAATTATGTGATCAACAAAAAAGTTCAGTCATATGAACAATATTTTATGCAATCTTCCATGTTGCAAGTGAAAAATTGCTCATCCGTTAAAAATAAGTAGCTTTCTCCATGCTAAAAACAAATTAAATGAGCATACACACAAAATTAGCTTAACTACATGCATGGAGAAAGTATTTCTATACAAACGTTTTATTTGTGTCAAGCTTTAAATTATGCTATTGTGCATAAATCGAAACCAATTACCTTTTTAACTAAATACTATTTGTGCCACTAACTGAACTGACTAGCCAGCTATAGTTAAAATCAATAAAGTGGACCGCAATGCTCATAGTATTCAACTAATGAAAACATATTGGCAATTAAATACGCCTCTGGCATTGTTAAATAAAATAATAAAATCATAACAAAATACACATACTTACTCATTGTGATATTATCGTCATAGTCATGATGAAGCATATGAAAAAAGCTCTGCTTACCGCCCAGTAACTCTAGGTAGGTAGTAGGTAGGTTCAGCTTTTATTTTCGAGGAAAGCCAAAGAGAAGAGAGATTCATGTGTCAACTTTTTTTTTCGACTCAACACAGCAGCAGCAGCAGCATTCCGAATGGATCAATTCCAGCGAACAAGACTCAAAACAGGCAGCCAGCATAATATAAATTACGTACATAATAATAATGATAATAATAATAAACTGTTGGTTTGGCAGGCTTGTGGTGACAATAAGTACGAAAACAAAAAAATTACAGACAGAGAAAGAATAGTAGTAGTAGTGTTTTTAAAACCAGATTATTTTGTGTAGATAAATTAGTGTGCATTACAACATTCATACAGTCAGTAATATTGACAACTTCTTGCATTGGATTCAATATGCACAAACAGGAGTTGGTTTGGTTAGTCAGTACATATGGTCAGCAGCATAGCTACATATGAATTATGCAAAGTAACTAACTAACTAACTAATTAATCAGGTAAACGGGTAAGTAGATAGTTACTATTTTTGCTGCAAAAAAAAAGTAAAAATCTCATGTTTTTTTTTTGCAATTTAGTTACAAACTAACTTACCACTATCGGAACACAACATAACACATTGTATAGCTCTAATGTGTACTATAGGGATATACTATAGTTGGTTAGCTTCTGAAGCATATGGGATGAAAGTAATAATAAAAGTTGTGGAGCGACACTACTAACAAACTAACTATCTAGCTAACGCATTTTTTTCACCAATGCAGTAGCTTACTAACAATCTGCATTAAATTAATTCATACGGAAAAGAAAACAAAGGAGGGGAGTGGTGGAAAAAGCTTGTCTGCTCACTCAACAGGAGATATGGGCTCCTTTGAATGATTATTGTCGTAATTATAATGTAGTGAGGCTCGTATTTCATGTGTTGTTGACTTGTTCACAATCTGTTGGACCATTGTTCTTCCCACTATAGGATAAGAATGGGCGGTGAAAGCACTTTTGTAGCAACTCCAACTCAATGGCCTCTTCTGCTCATTATAGATAGTTAGTTAGTTAGTGAAAGTATAATATCTCTACTACTTTCTAGCTAACTAACTAACTACGCAGAATATAGTGCTGGGGATATGAAATGTGGTGAATCTCAGGCTGCCTACTTGCTTACATTATTGCCAGAATATGCTCGCAAGATAATACATTATGATGATAATCATGTGAAAAGAGGAGAAAATCATAATGAAAGCACACTTGTTTCACAAAGGTTTGAAAATGGAGCATATAGTCTACAGCACACTTTACATAGCTAACAACTGAAGAAGAAGGGAGACAGTGTGTAGTTGATAAGACTTTAGTTAGTTGGTTAGTTATATTTACAACAGCAAACTTGCCGTTTTGAGTAATACAAATGTTAATGTTTCAATAGGGGAAATTAATGTTTTCCATGTGTAGTGTGTATCTTTAGCATTTTATGTGTACATTGTATTTGTAAGGGCCAGGGAGCTCTTTTGTTTAGAATTTCGTGGAATGTGCCGGAAAAATGAGTGTTGAGGCATAATGCTTCATTTGATTTCTGTGCAGATTTTAATTTTCAGTCAATTACTATTGAAACCCATATACAGTTAATAATTGTAATAATTTATAGCCAAAATTGTGAATGGCGTCCAACCAAAAAAATCGTGAACGGTATTTTATACACTTGGAGCTCGTGTTGCATATTTCAAAATCCGGCAGTAACTATAATTGTTATTAGCAATTTGATTGACATTGCCAAATGCACTTAGATCATTATATACATAAGCAAATAATAAAAAAACAGTAGATAGTTATTCGCTAACTAACTGACTATCCTCATTGCCCTATTTTTTAACGAGAAAAATAACTTTCCAAGTTATTCACTGTTTCTGGCAATAAAATTTACGCGAAGGCAATAATCATTATCCGCAATTTACGTTCATTACTTCCCTCTAGCCAACTCAAACACAACATAATGTATCCTACTCATATACACGCATACTTTTTTCTCATGCACTTTTAGTTAGTTAGTTAGCTAGTCAGTCAATCTATAGGTCTGGGCCTATACTCAACCTTTATAATAATTACCACCGTCAGCAGTGAATGAGAAAAGACACAAATCGACTCTTCATTCCAAATAGTAGACTATCAATCGTTTTGTAGACAAAGTTAGTTAGCTAGTTAGTTAGTTAGTTAAGCTGTAGCTAACAACTAACTGACAAAGACCAGAAAACAAACTGGAATCTGTTTTGAGTCTCCCATTTTCCGCGCTAATGAAAAAAGACAAAGGCCATGGAATGGGAAAAAGATAACTCTGTTGGTGACTCTAATAGTCTTCCTTATGTGTGTCTCCTTTTCCCTGTGTTTGGTAAATAAATAAAGTGCAGTGCCAAAAAAATCTTCTCCATTCTCCCATGTACACATGCTACATACCTACAATGGGGTTAGCATTCTACATTTATTGGAAATGGTAGCAGAATGAAAATACATACTGTGTGTGCACTGTAAATGTAACTCTAACTAACACACTTACAAAACCTAAAGCAGTCAGTACGGGCGCAAACTATTTATTATAAGTTGGGAGACAAAAAGGGATGAGAACAGAATGAATTACGACTTGTAATTACATACACTCCAGATAAGCATGGCATGGGAATGGAAGTGTACAAAAGAATATTATTCCGTGTCTAGTTAGTAGTTAGTTATAGGGAGAGAAAATGCTAGGTAATGCACAGGCCTCTTACTGTATATTTATGTGAGCGCATTCGGTGCATTCCAATGGTTACTTAAGCTCGTTAAGAATGCTTAATCAATATTAATTGAAGTGGAATGAAAATTTAGTGAGATCCCTTGTACATTTGAGCTACATAGCGTCTTATGTATAATATGTCCCATGATCCCGCATGGGACTCTATTTTGCTAACTAACTAACTAACTGATGCTAACTACATTGGTGCGAATAAATTAAGGAATGAGAAGAAACTCCTGTAAAACCTAATGGGCCAAATGGATGCATGTTTTTATCTAGATTAGAATTTAAGTAGCGAGTACGCCTGAGGTACAGAAATAATATGATATTTCCTGGCATTCCCCGACATCGTAAAATTAGTGGTTTGGGCTCAAAAATATTGGAAACGGACACCTACACAAGCTCATTAACCGGAGGCCGCGACTGTGCCCAATATTTTTATGAGCTGCACAGCCCAGTTGTCTGTATGTCTTTGCAACGTGTATGACTAAATTGTTTATCTGCACGCTTTGAAATGGTACCAACCAAGTAAGTTATAGTTACTAACTAGAGCGTCAGGTTGCTATAGCTTGCTAGTTCTTATGTACCACCGTATAGATTCCAGCTAATTCAAAACATACTGTGCATGCTTTGGATATGTGTGATTACCTTGGAGCACACTAATTGGAGAATGAATTCATAAAATGTCCTACTTTTAAACAAAGATTTATTCAACGAGCTAGTTTGCATGGGTGCAATGAATTTCAAAACCTTCTATACTTTATATGCACAACTCTCGTAGTAGACACCGTGTGCAGTGGTGTACCAATTTCCTTTGGTACCAACCATATACATACACAAGAACAAGACAGATTTATAATTTAGAAAAAAAGTTTTCCTCTTGGGCATAAAACTGTGGATTTTTTGTGTGGTTTTTGTATTGTTATCAATAATATCTCATGAAAAGGGAAAACTTTATCATTTTTCGACTACACAAACTTACTTATAACATAACTACATTACCATTATAACTTACATTTATATAGAGTGAGATAGTTACTCACTAGAAAAAAGTTTGTGTTCTGCATATCAATCCGGTTACAAGAATGCCTGGGTTCGAATCCTAGTCAGTCCCTCATATTTTGCTATGCATAAACTTTCCTTACGAAAATAGCTAGTTACCTATCGTTAGTTAGTTAGTTAGTTAGGTTACCTAATAGTCAAACATACTATTAGCTAACTAACTACTAACTAACTATCCAACTAAAGTATCAACTTTGGGCCTTTGATAAGAGACACGAAAAAGGCGCCCAGTTCCAGCTAATAAACTGATTGTGCATTTTCTTTCACATAACAATATTATATACAAGAATTTTATCAGTTGGAAAGTTGCAACTAACTTGGCTTATAAATAAACCTCAGCAAGAGGGTATACCGACGAAGCCTGGTTATAAGGAATTATTTATATTAATATTACAAAAAACCAGTAATAATAATTAGGGGTTTTTATCGTTTTTCGGTAGTCTCATCAGCTAGT